>Ga0193726_1002887_pt1 | contig 11255 bp, 13 predicted proteins | sample H2c1metaG_FD_144928 | JGI IMG/M metagenome (GOLD analysis project Ga0193726, IMG submission 144928) | Soil microbial communities from a riparian zone of the East river system, Colorado, United States - H2c1 | ecosystem: Environmental > Terrestrial > Soil > Riparian zone | place: USA: East River... | reverse complement strand
CACCTTACATCGGCACCCCCACCTCACGCGTCGACGGTCGCGCCAAGGTTACCGGCGAGGCCAAATATGCCGGCGAATTCAACGCTCCCGGCCTCGCCTTTGGCAGCGTCGTCGAGTCGACCATCCCTCGGGGCCGCATCGCGCGCATCGACACCAGCGAGGCACTGCGCGTCGAAGGCGTGCTCGACGTGCTCACCCACGACAACCGGCCACGGATGGCCGGCACGGACAAGGCCTGGAAAGACGACGTCGCGCCGGAAGAAGGCTCGCCGTTCCGTCCGCTCTACGACGACAGGATCATGTTCAGCGGCCAGCCGGTCGCACTGGTGCTGGCCGAGGAATGGGAAATCGCGCGCTACGCGGCTTCGCTGGTGCGCATCGAGTACGAACAGCAGGCCTTCGTCACCGACGTCTACAAACAGCGCGAACAGGCGTTTGTGGTCAAGAAGCCCGACAAGGCGCATGGCGACGCCGCCAAGGCCTTTGCTGCAGCCGACGTGCGCCATGAGGCCGAATATTTCATCCCGACCGAGCATCACAACCCGATGGAGTTGTTTGCCTCCACAGCGAGGTGGGACGGCGGCGGCAAGCTCACGGTCTATGACAAGACCCAGGGCGTACAGAACGTACAACGCTATCTGTGCAGCGCGTTCGAGAAGAAGCCAGACGAGATTCGTGTCATGTCGCCATATGTGGGCGGTGCGTTCGGTTCAGGGCTGCGTCCGCAATACCAGGTGGTGCTGGCCGTGCTGGGCGCGCTGGCGCTGCAGCGCTCGGTGCGTCTGGTGTTGACGCGCCAGCAGATGTATGGGCTCGGCTACCGGCCGGCGACCATCGAGCGGCTTGCGCTCGGTGCGAAGGCTGACGGAACGCTCGACGCGATCACCCACGAGGCGATCGCCGTCACCTCGGAATTCGAGGACTTTTCGCGCAACGACACCGGTTGGGCGGCGCTGCTCTACAAGTCCGCCAATGCGAAATACGTGCACCGGCTGGCGCGCCTCGACGTCCCCACCTCCTGCGACATGCGCGCCCCAGGTGCTGCCACCGGCGTCTATGCACTGGAAAGCGCGATGGACGAGCTTGCCGTGGCGCTGAAGCTCGATCCCGTGGAGCTAAGGCTGCGCTGCTACTCGGACCGCGACCAGAACGAAGATATTCCCTACACCAGCAAGGCGTTGCGCGAATGCTACCGTGAGGGCGCAGAAGCCTTCGGCTGGGACAAGCGCAAGCCGGAACCGCGCGCGATGCGCGACGGCAATGACCTTGTCGGCTGGGGCATGGCGACCGGCGTCTGGGAAGCGTTGCAGATGCCGGCGGCCGCCCGCATCGCGCTGACTGCGAACGGCCACGCGGAAGTATCGTGTGCTGCGTCCGACATCGGCACCGGTACCTACACGATCCTGGCGCAGGTGGCGGCGGACACGCTCGGCCTGCCGATCGAGAACATCACCGTCAAGCTCGGCGACTCGACCCTGCCGCAGGCGCCTGTGGAAGGCGGATCGTGGATGGCGGCGTCAGCCTCGCACGCGGTCGCAGCGACAGCCGAAGAGGTCCGCGGGGAATTGCTCGCGCTGGCGAAGGCCATCAAGGAGTCACCGCTGGCAGATGCGAAGCTCGAAGACGTCGTGCTCGCGGACGGCAGGATCGTCAGCAGAAAGGACTCAAGCCGCACCGTCTCGATTGCGGACGCGATGCGGCAAGGCGCGGTCGACAGGATCGAAAAGGAAAAGACCAACAGCTTCCCCGAAGACTCTTCGCACGCGCGCAACACGCATTCGGCTGTGTTCGCCGAAGTTAAGGTCGACGAGCAGATCGGCGTCATCCGCGTCACCCGCGTGGTTAGCGCGGTCGCGGCCGGGCGCATCCTGAACACCAAGACCGCCCACAGCCAGATCATGGGCGGCGTGGTGTGGGGCATCGGCATGGCGCTGCATGAGGAGACCGTGTTCGATCACAAGCTCGGCCGCATCATGAACGCCAACATCGCCGAATACCACGTGCCGGTAAATGCGGACGTGCAGGATATCAAGGTGATCTTTGTCGACGAGCCGGATGCGATCGTCAATCCGCTGGGAATCAAGGGGCTCGGTGAGATCGGCATCGTCGGCGTCGCGGCGGCGATCGCGAATGCGGTATATCACGCAACGGGCACGCGCGTGCGCGATCTTCCGATCACGCTCGACAAGCTGCAGCGCGCAGCCTCGCGGGCATAATCGAATTCGTCGCTGCGACTTCCTATCTCGAGCTTTGGACAACGTGGCAATTGAAGCTGTCCATGAAGACGATTCGCAAGGTGGCGATGGCATCGGCAGTCGCATTCTCGTTGTTCGCAGTCGTCGTGATAACAGCCGCTGCGGTACAGGCCGGGCCGATCGTACCCCCGGGGCACTACTGCGTGACGTATGATCCAGGTGGCTCGGATTGCAGCTTTGCGAGCTATGCGCAGTGTTCGGCGACTGCGTCAGACATCGACGCGGAGTGCTACGGAAAGACCGTTCGGGATGACGACGGTTCTCAATTTCAAGGCCGCCACAGCCGCGAATCGCGGGCCCAGATCCGCTGACACCGACGCTCCTATAAACAACGGCGCAACGTCGCCCGACGGAGAGCTCGAAACCTGGTGCGTAGCATTGGTGTGGCTGGAGCGCTTTAACGAAGATAGATCGAGAAAGTTGGTGGCCGTCCTACTGGTGGCCTGGACCGCGATGATCTCCCGACGTCTGCGGACTCGACCACATTCTCCGCAAGACGCCATCCTTGATGACGTAGTGATGGAAAAGCGCCGCAGCGGAGTGAAGCAGCACCACCGTGATAATGATATTTGCTACGATGCCATGCCATGCATTGACGCTGCGCATGAAATCTTCATCACCCAACCTCGGAAAGTGCCACAGGTTAAACAGCGGAAACGCGCGTGCGAACACGTTAGTGATGCCGAGTGCGACCATGATCAGCAACAGCAGGTCCAGCAGCCGATGCGTCGTCACTGCGAGCAGATGACGCACGCCACGTTCGGGCGGCGGCAATCTGCGACCGCGAATCGCACGCCAAATCATCCCGGCGACCACTACTATGGCAAGCGTGAAGCCGAACATCACATGGATCGACCAGATATCGACACGCAATGGACCGCGCGGTAGGAAGTTGGTCGTCGGGCCGATCAGAAATTGGATGGCAACGAGAATGGCGGTGGCCCAATGCAGTGTGATCGTCGTGTTGTCGTAGATTTCCGGCGATACTTTCAAGGCACGCTCCAAGTCTTCTTGACGTCCCGTCCAGACAAAGGGGGTGTCCGAGCGCAACATTGCCTGCCTGGGAACGCGTCATTGGCGCCATGACAATGGTGGAAAGACGGATTGGACGAGGTCTTATACCAACGGCCCTAAATATTGACTGTTGCCCATGTTCGGGTGGTGATTGACGCGATGCGCTTTGGATCTTGTTCGAAGAAGTTCCATGCGTCGCAGGCTTTATCAACGATGTCGTCGTAGTCGTCGAAGACGGTGATCGCGAGTTTGTTACCGCGCAGATATTCCCAGACGTTTTCGATCGGATTGAGTTCAGGAGCGTAAGGTGGCAGACGCACCAGGGTGATGTTTTCGGGGATCGTGAGCGCGGCAGCAATGTGATAGCCGGCGCCATCGAGGACGAGAGCGGCGTGGCTGCCTGGCGCCACCTTGCGGCCGATCGCAGTGAGATGCAGCGACATGGTCTCGGCGTTCGCCGCCGGCATGACCAGGCCTGCTGCGACGCGGCGTTGCGGACAGGCGGCGCCAAACAGGTAGGCCCAATCGTAGCGTTGGTCGTGCGGCGCGCGGGGCCTTGTGCCACGCTTGGCCCAGACGCGGGTCAGCGTGCCCTGTTGGCCGATCCGGGCCTCATCTTGGAACCAGATTTCGATCGGCTTGCCTTTGGCGCGGTCGGGGATTTGCGCCGTGACTGTCGCGGCGAAGTTTTTTTAAACATCTCCTGGGCTTGTTCGTCAGCCTGCGGGTGACGGGGCCTTACCGACAGTTTGCGGTAGCCGAGCCTGGCTAGAACCTTCCCGACCGAGCGCTCGTGGAGCGCGACACCGAAGCGCCGCTGCAATTCGTCGCGCAGATCGACCCGCCGCCAACGCACGACCCCGTGCACCGCGGGGTCGGGGCCGGCCTCGACAAGCCCGGCCAATTCGGCCTGCTGCCGCGCCGTGAGTTTTGATCCGGCACCTGGCGATTTGAGATTGCGAAGCCCAGCCAGTCCCGCGGCGTTGTAACGGTGCACCCAGTCCCGCAAGGTCTGACGGTCCATGCCGCAGGTTTCAGCCGCCGTCTTGCGGTCCAAGCCATCGAGCACCAGCGCAAGCGCAAGTATCCGACGCGCCGCGGCACTATTCTTCTCTCCGCTCGCCGCCTTGCGAAGCTCCGAAGCCGTCAGATCAAGTCGGGTAATCGATACCGCCGCTCCCATCGATGCCACTCCTCTCAAAAGCCAGCATCGAGTCAGAGTTTCACTGATTTGCGAATCCCTTATGAGTCAAAGTCTCAGGCCGTTGGTATTAGGGGGACGGTGACGGCATCAGACACGTTCCAGTCACTCGGCGTGCACTGCCTCGTCCGTGGCTCGGTGGACAGATTTCAGCTCAACGCAGGGTTCTGATTGATGGGAAATATCAGAATAGACTCACTCCCAACCTCTCCAAAATTAAACTGAAAGTCTGCGTCAAGACGTTGCGCAAGGGCTTCGATAATTGTGAGTCCGCTTCCAGGTCTGACCTCGGCCGTCGAAGCCGATCCATTGTCGGACACGCGACATTCGACAAACTTTCCCGATACCCTGCACTCTATCCGGATAACGCCGCCCTCTTGATCAAAAGCGTGACGCACCGCATTGGTTATGAGCTCGGCGACGATCATTCCCATCAACCAGCAGCGTTCGGAAGACATCCGGAACGGCCCTTCCACGAGCACCAGCTCGATGCTCCTATTCTCCAGTTTGGAGCGGCTGATCGATCGGCACAGCTCGCGGAGGTGTGCCGATGCATCGATGTCATCATTATTCGCCGGAATCTGGAGCGCATGATGAACCCGCGCGTAATTGTGCAATTGCTCCATCACGCCGACCAGCGCGGCTTTTACATTGCGGTCTGGAGACCTTGCGGCGGTAAACGACACCATTTGGATCACCGATGCGAACTCGTTGTTGACCCTGTGCGTGAATTCCCGAAGCAATAGACGCTCCTCCAAGGTCGAATAGGTCGATGATGCCATGGCTCTCAAGACACTCTCCTGGTTCGTAAAGGACAAAACCATCGACCAGTCCTTTTGGTCGCTTGCTGCCGCAACATGCAATGCCTCTCGACATTCATCTTTCGAATGCGAGCCTCGATTGCGAAATCGAACGTAAGACCTGTGATGCGGACGCCGAAAGCGATGCGCTTATATCAAACGTGATGCGCGGCGACATAGTCGTTTGACAACCAGCCTTCACCACCAAATTCAATTTCAGGAAGAGTTCGCCTGTGCTTGTATGGTCTGCGATCAGGACATCGGCGTTCGCATTGTCAATCCGCGTTGCAGCGCCAGCGTGAGTTTCGTGCGTTTCTTCAATCTACTACGGCTTTCGAAAGACATAAGCACAGACCTTGCGTATTTCTCCAACGTCGAAGCAGCGTGTTTTGGTGTTTTGAAAAGACCCGACCGATCAAATTCGTGGCCGAAGTTCGACAGTCGAAAGAGAGCGGCGATGTTTGGATTAACGGCGCTCGAATTGGCACGCATCCAGTTCGGCTTTACGGTCTCGTTTCATATTGTCTTTCCGGCGATCACGATCGGGTTGGCGAGCTATCTCGCCGTTCTCGAAGGCCTGTGGCTATGGACGAAAGATACCGTCTACCGCGACCTCTATCATTTCTGGTCGAAGATCTTCGCCGTGAACTTCGCCATGGGCGTCGTCTCCGGCCTCGTAATGGCCTATCAGTTCGGCACCAATTGGAGCTATTTCTCGGCCTTCGCAGGCAGCATTACCGGACCGCTGCTCACCTATGAGGTGCTCACCGCCTTCTTCCTCGAAGCTGGTTTTCTTGGCGTCGCATTGTTCGGATGGAACAAGGTCGGACCGGGGCTGCACTTTTTCGCGTCCATCATGGTGGCGTCTGGCACGCTAATTTCGGCAGGCTGGATTGTAGCCTCAAACAGCTGGATGCATACACCCCAAGGATTCGACATCGTCAGCGGTCGCGTTGTGCCGGTCGACTGGCTGAAGGTGATCTTCAATCCATCCTATCCCTATCGGCTGGCGCACATGGTCGTGGCGGCGTACCTCGCGACCGCGCTTTTCGTCGGGGCGTCCGGGGCCTGGCATCTATTGAAGCGGCGCCATTCGCGGGCGACTCGAACGATGATGTCGATGGCGATGTGGATGGTGCTGGTCGTTGCTCCGCTTCAGATCGCCATCGGCGATGCGCTCGGTCTCAACACACTCAAACACCAGCCGGCCAAGATCGCTGCCGTCGAAGGACATTGGGAAAGCAAGCCGGGAGAGAGCATTCCGCTGATCCTTTTCGGTTGGCCGGACATGGCAGCTGAAACGACCCGCTACGCAGTCGAGATCCCCTATCTCGGCAGTCTCATCCTGACCCATGACTGGAACGGCCGGATCCCCGGCCTGAAGGAATTTGCCCCAGAAGATCGGCCGAACTCGACCATTGTTTTCTGGAGCTTCCGCATCATGGTCGGACTCGGTATGCTGATGCTTTTGTTGGGCGTGTGGAGTTTGTGGCTGCGCTCACGGCAGCGCTTGTTTGGCTCAAAACTATTCCTGCGCTTCGTCGTCATGATGGGACCTTCAGGCCTGATCGCCATCCTCACAGGTTGGTACACGACCGAGATCGGTCGGCAGCCATGGGTGGTGTACGGCGTGATGCGCACGAAGGATGCTGTCTCGAATCATTCCGCGCTTGCGCTCTCCGTGACCCTGATCGTGATCCTCGTCATGTATTTCGCGATCTTTGGGACCGGCATGAGCTATATGCTGAAGCTGGTTGTAAAAGGTCCCGAGGAACATGGCCCGGAGGATGCACCCGATGAAAGCGATGGGCAGAACAGGCGGCCGGCGCGGCCGCTTTCAGCTGTGCCGGAATCATTCAATCCGGGCGTTGGGTGAAACGCCGGCCGGGAAGGAGTGCACAGCATGGGCATCGATCTTCCTCTCATCTGGGCCATTATCATCAGCTTTGGCATGATGATGTATGTGATCATGGATGGCTTTGATCTCGGGATAGGTATTTTGTTCCCGTTCGTTCACGACCGCCGCGACCGCGATACCATGGTCAATACCATCGCCCCTGTGTGGGACGGCAACGAGACCTGGTTGGCCCTGGGCGGCGCGGCGTTGATGGCGGCGTTCCCGCTCGCTTATTCCGTCATCCTGAGCGCGCTCTATCTGCCGATCGTTCTGATGCTCGGCGGGTTGATCTGGCGCGGCGTTGCGTTTGAGTTCCGGTTCAAGGCGGACGAGGCGCACAAGCCATTCTGGGATAAGGCCTTTGCCTGGGGCTCATATATCGCGACACTGTCGCAGGGCATCGCGCTCGGTGCTTTCATCAACGGTTTCGAGGTGACCGGCGGCGCTTATTCGGGTGGTGCCCTCGATTGGTTGAGTCCGTTCAGTCTCTTCACGGGTCTCGGGCTGGTCGTGGCCTATGCGCTGCTCGGCTCGACCTGGCTCGTCATGAAAACCGACGGCGCGCTGCAGATCCGAATGAAAGAACTTGCGCGACCAGTAACGATGGCAGTGCTTGCGATGATTGCGATCGTCAGCCTTTGGACGCCTTTATCACATCCGGCAGTGGCGGTGCGATGGTTCTCCCTGCCAAACATCGTCTTCTTCGCACCCGTCCCTATACTCGTGTTGCTGGCCACTTGGGCGATCCTGCGCACGCTCCGGCAGGACAGCCATGCTGCGCCGTTTTTGTTCGCGCTGTTCCTCTTGTTCCTGGGCTATAGCGGGCTCGCCATCAGCCTGTGGCCGAACATCATCCCGCCATCGATTTCCATCTGGGACGCGGCCGCGCCTCCCCAAAGTATGGGCTTCACGCTGGTGGGTGCACTCTTCATTATCCCATTCATTCTCGGCTACACCGCGTGGTCCTATTATGTCTTTCGCGGCAAGGTGAGGACGGGTGAGGGTTATCATTGATGACAGGCCGGCCTCTTTCCGACAGCCGAAAATGGCTGAGCCGCGTTGGCTGGCTGATACTGATCTGGGCGATAAGCGTCGCCGCTCTCGGAGCAGTTGCGTTGGTTTTGCGCGCAATCATGTCGTTCGCGGGTATGACTGTCTGACTGCACGATGATGCCACTCGACGGTTCCTTGAGCGCAGGCATGACGAGAGAGGATGACTGAATGCGCCAGATACCGCTGGGAACAAAAGGAAGTTCACGCTGCGCGTACCGCCGGAGCATCTCGCCATTCGGTTCAAGGACGCCATGTTGCCGCAGGTGCCCCAGCGATGATCCTGATTATGGAGAATGCCGCCCTCAGCGCCATAAGGCCTTTCCTCGATATTGGTGAGAGCGCTGTCGGTACCGCGATAAATGTACGGCATCTTGCCGCGACGCCCGTAGGTCATGATGTTCGTGCCGAAGCCGAGGTGACCAAGGTCGACGGAACGCGAATTGATTTCAAAGTGTCGGCGAGCGACGAGATGGAAGAGATCGGCAACGGAATCATGAGAGAACGGTGATCAATCTTCGCGTTTAACGAGCGCCTCACTATAAAAAGCAAGCGTTAACAGCGCGACCTCGACAGTGTGAGGGCCCAATGGATTTCGTGCCTGGGCCTCAGCCGTGGACGGTACAAAGAAGATGTTCTTCATGTGGAATGACCGTCGAATCCACTTTGTGGACGAGGGCTCCGGCACGGCCTCGGCGGCAATGCCGACAACTGGCTGAACCAACGTCGCTTTTTCGAGCGCACGCGTCGAGTGTTGAGTCTGGATTTTCCCGGCCACGGCCGGTCCGAAGGCCGCGACGTGGGGTTTCGTAGTTACTGGCACGTCATCGAAGGGCTGCTCGAACATGTTGGCCTATCTTCTACCGTGATCTGCGGCCTTTCCAAGGGTGCGCGCGCTGGCCTCGCGCTCGCCGCCAGGCGGCCGATGCGCGTCGATCGCATCATTGTCGTCAATGCGTTTATGCACCTAGCGCCTGACGACGAGGCGAAGCGGTTAGCGCTCTACGATATCCTGGCGCAGAAAGATGGCGCGAGGTCGTGGGCCAAGCAGTTGCTCGACAGTATGGGTGTTGCAAACCGGCCGGCGATCGTCCGCGGATTCCTGAAGTCCCTCGATGCAATCGATCCGGAGCACATCCGGTCGGTCTTTCGGGAGCTGATCGCCTACGACCAGCGTCCCGAACTAAAGGACGTCTCCTGTCCGACGCTTCTAATTCGTGGTGAAGAGGACGGGTTCGTCCCGTCCTACTGCGTTGAAGAGCTCCATTACGGTCTGACGAACAGTCAAGTAGTGCGGCTGCCGGCTTGCGGCCGTCTTCCCTATCTGGAAGATCCCACGGGATTCAATATCCTCGTTTCTGATTTCGTCGCTTGATCACACGGTCCGACGGTCGCATGCCGGCGCACCGTAGACCGCCCGTGTCGCTTAGGATGCCGGCGACTTTCTTATTCTACCACCTTCAACTCCACCACGCGGTCGAAGTGCCCGTACCAACCGTTCAGCTCGCTATCGCATACGACACCGTGTGTTCTTGAAAATTGTGCGAGCCTCACGAAATACGCGACGAACGGCATCCGGCAAGAAGTGTTCGATGAAAGAGATTGTTGGGTTTCTAATTCGGCGCTCGCGCCGTCCCGAGGCCCTTCCATGGGCGTTTCCTCCCTAGACTTGCCCGATGGCTCAAAAGTCATCGGGCTTCTTTCCCAAGAATGGGACGGAACCGAAGGTCGAGCTCGTCAAAACTGCGGGGATCCGGTCGTCAACCCGCGGGTAATCCAATGCCTGTGCCGACGACCTCGCCGAACTCATCCAGCAGCTCGACCTGAAGAAGATCATCAGGCTGATTTGAGCACGATCACCACCAAAGATGGCACTCAGATCTATTACAAGGATTGGGGCACCGGACAGCCCATTGTCTTCAGCCATGGCTGGCCCCTTTCCTCTGACGCGTTCGAAGACCAGATGCTCTGTCTCGCTTCGCGCGGCTATCGCTGTATCGCCCATGACCGCACTCCACGGGGGCGGCGAAGTCGCGCGTTACATCGCCCGTCACGGCACCAAGCGGGTGGCAAAGGCCGTGCTGATCGTCAGTACCGCCGCTGAGGATATCGTCCCCACGATTATCTGCTCTACCAGCGCATCGAAAGCGCGAAGTCGATGCTATCCAGCATTGACATGCCGCTCGCAGAGGTGGCGCTTAGCGTCGGCTTCCAAGCTCAGGCGCACTTCTCGACCGTCTTCAAACGCCTTACGGGGCAAAGCCCAGCGCGCTGGCGGTGCGCTATCAGGAGCGAACGCCAACTTTCCAACGAGTTTGTGTACCCCGAAGAGGAATTGCACAGCCCTACCAAAGGATGGCGTGACGGACCAGTTTCATCCGGGGGTGTGCGGGATCTCTGGAGATTGGAGCTCTGCCGTCGAGCGACATGCACACGGGCCCCGATTAAGGCCACTCGTCTCAGCTTTCCTCGTCCCAGCCGTGACTTTGGACGAAGTCGTGACATATCCTCTCGGGCGAACTTACATGCTCAATTCCTCCTGATGGTTCTCGTGTGAACTGGAAAAACGAGGATTATCTGGAAAGACTCTAAGCGTCGGTATGGCCAAACTTTCCCGATCGCTGCGCACGTGCGCGGGAGACTGATTCCACAAGCCCCATTCACAGTCGATCGGAGAGCCTTCCGTTAGATTGAACCCCAAGCAAGCTATCAGTCCAAGCTATCAACGTGAGAGGTTTGGCGGCGAACTTTGCAAGCTTATCGACGATAGCGACGTGCTGGGCGAGGCACTTCGGGGCTGTCGGAGTCGTTGATGGAGACGTCAGTGCGAACGCCGCCTTTCGCGTCGACTTATCCCAAAGTATCGACGACACCATCGTCCAATAGATTCGCCTTCACGGCTGATGGCATCTGTGTATCGCGGCCGAGGAGGCGTGGAATATCGCGTCCATCGGATGCGGCGAAAAGTTGGATGGCATCTATCTGTCGCCACCCACTCACACGCGACTTTATAGGAACAAGGAAATGCCACTCGCACG
>Ga0193726_1002886_pt1 | contig 11258 bp, 8 predicted proteins | sample H2c1metaG_FD_144928 | JGI IMG/M metagenome (GOLD analysis project Ga0193726, IMG submission 144928) | Soil microbial communities from a riparian zone of the East river system, Colorado, United States - H2c1 | ecosystem: Environmental > Terrestrial > Soil > Riparian zone | place: USA: East River... | reverse complement strand
ATGGACACAGGAATTGATCCTGGAATGTACCGACGGCAGAAGGATAAATAATGTTTCCTTTTTTATCATGACCGAAAATCATTTTGCCCAGGATCACCCGGCAGAATTTGAAACAGCTACCGCTGCATACTGGTTGTTGAATGCCGGTTTGAGTGGAAACTGGCAAACTAAAGACCGGACTGTCATTGTTAGTCTCTCAGGAAATAATTTATTGAACAAAAATTATTACGATCACCTTTCAAGATTTAAAGATTATGGTATTCATAATATTGGCAGAAATATTGTCCTGCATATGAATATCCCGTTCTTAACTCATTCATCAAAAAATTGATTATTATGAAAATTTTAAGTAAAACATATGTTCTATTCTTCATTATGGTCCTGGGCGTTGTTACTTCTTGTGAGAAAGACAAAATGGTCCCGCCTACGATCGATTTTCTCACTACCTCTGGTTACACTTCAGCAGACGGGCACATTGCTTTGAGTACAAGTTTTAAAATTGGAGTAGATGCAAAAAGAACCGAAGAGGAAGATGATCTGAAAACATTTGTAGTTACAAAAACATATGATGGGGGCACTGAAACCACTATTGATAATGTAACGCTGACCTCGGCCCAGGCGGGAGAGTTTACAAAAGATTATAACCTTGTCACGCGCAGTACTGCCGGCACGGAGAAATATTCATTTACCGTAACTAACAGGGATGGTCTTATTACCACAAAAACCATTACGATTACTGTTCCATGATCATGAATGATAGTGTAATCATAAATGAGGTAGCCTGAAAGGGCTGCCTTTTTTTTATTGATCGCTATTCACTGATCCATTTAATGCAAACGGGCTTTCCCACTTTAATCCTTTTTCCTGAATCTGTCAGCAGGCCGGTGCTTTTATCAACTTTAAAAATTACAATCTCATCATTGTTTTGATTTGCTACCAGCAAAAAATTTCCTGAAGGATCAAAATTAAAATTCCGTGGCGTTCTGCCTAGAGTGGGTTGATGCCCGACGAGTGTAAGCAAACCAGTATTTTGGTCGATCCTGAAAATAGCAATGGTATTGGAAGCATCCCTGTTTGAAGCATACAGAAAATTCCCATCAGGAGAAACGTGGATGTCTGCACTTCCAATAGCGCCCTTGTATCCGGCCGGGAGAGCCGAAATATTTTGCCGCCATTCAAGTTTACCATTTGAATAATGATACACGGAAATAATTCCTTTCAGCTCCTGGATAAGGTATGCGTATTTATTATTTGGATGAAACGTAATGTGTCTTGGCCCTGCTCCTAGGTCGGTTTTTATGGAGCCGGTAGTTTTTTCAGTAAGTTTTCCTTTTCTCTTGTTAAAGGAGTACACCGTCACCTTGTCCAGTCCCAGATCCGTGGCAAACAAATATTTATTGTCTTTGGAAAAAATAGTGCAATGGACATGCGGGCCCTCCTGTCTTTCTTTGTCTTCGCCTCTTCCTGTGTGTTGTATAACCGTTGTTGCGGAGTCGAGGGTTCCGTCTTTATGAATAGGAAAAACAGATAGATTCCCACTTGAATAGTTTGCTACTGCAATCCATTTACCAGTTTTGTCAACGGATACATAGCAGGGATCATCACCATCAGAAAACTGCTGATTGATGAATGAAAGCCTGCCATCATCTTTATTGAATGCAAATGCTGAAACTTTCCCACCATTACCCTTATTAGCGGCCTCATTTACTGCGTAGACAAATTTTTCATTTGGTGTAACAGCAAGAAAAGAAGGGTTGTTGGTTTTGATCATGCTGGCAGAATCAAAATCACCTGTATTACTATCAAAATGATAAATATAAATTCCTTCACTTTTGCCTCCGGTATACGTTCCTACCAATAAAAAATTTTTTTGGCCAAAAATAACCAGGCAGCTTATTATAAATAAGGCGGACAGACATATTTTTTTCATACTCGAATTTATAGCAATTCTTCCCTTCAAAAGGATTAAAATTCTATCTTTTTTAAGACCTTTCCGGGTTTAAGGGCGCATGAATAGGTCCGGATTTGCCAGGTTTTGAATTATATTATTTAAATTAACTCCAAAGACGGAGTTTTATTACTGACCGGTTTCATTTTATGAATTAAAATCCATAGTAAATGAAAAAAGAAAACGATCCGGTTCCTTCGGGCTCGCCTGTAAATATGGATGCGCTGCTTGATAAATTAGCAGGGGATCAAAACCAGTTATCATATTTTCTTGAATTGTTTAAAGCAGGCGTCCCGGAATTATTAGACATTCTTAAAGACAGTTTGAAGAATAAAGACGTGAATAATTTAGTGAATGCCTGCCATGGCTTGAGAGGAATGCTATTGGTTATGGAAATGAAACAAGCTTCGTCCATTGCGATACAATTAGAAGAATCAGCGTCAGAAAAAAATTTTGATGGCGCCGATGAATTATTTCATTCACTGGAAAAGGAAATAAAGGGAGCGGTGAGTTCTATTGAAAAATCCATTGATCCAAAAAATAAGATCTGAAACTGACTTCGGCAACATTATTTTTTTTCACCCGGAGCATCAAAATATTTTGATACAAATTTTATGAACCAGGGCCAGTTTGGTACGGTTGTGTGCCCGTCTTCATGTTGCCGGTAGCCGATATCACCATCAATCAATGCCGTTCCTATCGCAGGGTATTCTGTAACTCCAAGGTCCTTTTTTCCGAGGAGTTTGTATACCGGTCCGGCAGCTGCGGCGGCCATAAACATTCCTCTTGTGTCTACCCATCCATCTCCCTTTGAACCACCACCAATAAATACGGGCCGGGGCGCACACAAATCGATGAGTTCATGTGAATCAACCGGGAGATCATTCCAATTTAGTGGGCCAGCATATTTAATAAAATTACCCGCCATCCAATGATATTCCCCCGAGGCTGCCACATTCTCAACAATTTCTCCAGCATTGCGACGATGCAATTTTGCACCTCCTTCGCCGGAAGAACTTACATAAGCCGTTGCAAAACGTGTATCATACGCAAGCGTAACCAATGCTGCCTTGCCATAACGGGAATGGCCTTCAATAGCTATTTTTTTTGCATCTACCCGTTTATCAGTTTCAAAATAATCCATGGCCCGGCCAGCGCCCCATGCCCAGGCCCGTAACGCTCCCCAATCATCCGGTTTTCGAAATTGCCCCTTATTCATTAAACCAATAATGCCTTGCCGTAACCCTGCCCCATTGTCGGCCTGTACACTTGTCGGAATCAATTCAGCATAGCCCCAACCTTTTGCAAGAAGCTGTTGTTGCCATGAAGGCGCCTGTGGCTGATTTGAGTTTTGTTGAGGCAAGCGAAAACCAGGAGGAAATACAAAGCCAAATTCCATAACAACAGGCACAGGCTCTTTTGCACCTGCCGGTACTGATAATGTTAAATCAATTGTTACATTGACAGATGGATAAAAAGAGTTGTCGACATGACCTGCCAATTTTTTTGTGTGCACTTTCACATCACCATTCATTTCTATGGTGTCCTTTACAACTTCCCAATTCACTTTTGGAGTATTCTTTGGAACACGTCCGTAAATCTCCCTGTCAAAATCTTCCTGGATTTCCGGGCGGCGTTTGCTCCACCATGTTTTTGCATCAGTAACTTTTTTCCCATTTTTCAATAGGAGAGGATCGGGAAGATCAGGATATGGATTTGCTTTTGACTCATCATAGTTGGCAGCATTTGCAGCTTTGGGATCATTTCCGTTTGCTCCCTGCCGCACTGAGGTAATGTTTAGTTGGGAGAGCATTTGATTATAGTCCAGCTGCGTCAATCGATTGATACTATCCCGTCTGATACTGTCTGCCGGAGAAAGTTTTCCAAATTGTGCAGGTGCATTCAGTGTTATCGTCAGAACTATTAAAGAAAGGGTTGCAGATTTTTTCATCATAATTATTTTGTCTTAATTGATAGTATTTAAAATTTTACAACTTCCCAATACGCTTTTTTGGGCTCCAGGTTTTTGTCGAATAACAATGGATGATCTTTCCTTCCTCGTACCGGAAAATTATCAAGCCAGGAATGCCTGTCTGAAACATTCCAGAACGTAACACCTGTAATAAATTTTCTGTATTTTCTAAAAAGTTCAAAGCACATTTTATATTCTTCGATCTGCTTTTCTTCTTTTTCAGGAGAGAATAAGGTGTCTGCATCCCCAGGCTTCCTTTCCCTGGCATTGTGTTCTTTAGGATAAACGGATATATCCATTTCAGTGATCTGGATTTTTAACCCGAGATCCGTAAATTTTTTGATGGTACTGTCCAGTTGATCCCTCGAAGGTTCATTGATGGCCCAGTGACCCTGGAGACCTACTCCACCGATGGGAACACCTGCATCTTTCAGGCTTTTTACCAGCGTATAAATGTTCTCTCTTTTAACCGCGTTGATCTCATTGTAATCATTGTAAAATAAAATGGCGGCAGGATCGGCAGCATGTGCATATTCAAAAGCCCTGGCGATATATTCTTCACCACATACCTGGTACCATGCCGAAGGACGGAGGTATTCTCCAGGCTTGTCTGAAATGGCTTCGTTCACAACATCCCACGCATAAATTTTACCCTTGTACCTGCTGACAACCGCAGTAATGTGATCATGTAATCGTTGCAGCAAGACTTCTTTTGTCACTGTTTTGCCGGTTGAATCTTTAAACATCCATCCTGGCACCTGGTTGTGCCAGCATAAATTGTGTCCCCTGACCTTTAATCCATTTCGTTGGGCAAAGGCCACGATAGAATCTGCATCATTCCAGGCAAAGCGATTTTCTTCAGGATGTATGGGTGCCATCTTCATAGAATTTTCAGGTGTCAGGCTGTTAAATTGCTGAAGGATCAATGCTGCCTCATCACCTCTTAAATTTCCTGGAGTTATGGAGACACCAATGGGAAAATATTTTTTATAATAATCTTTCAGGCCTTTCAGATCATCCGTAATATGCTGCTTACCTGGAACTATTTTTAATTTTTGGAGTTGATTGCTTTCATTGCAATTCAAAGCAATGAAGGAAATGCTTAAGAGCAGGATATTTATTTTCATGAGAATCATTTGTCTGTTCTGAATGGTGATGCAGGCAAGCCTTCTTTGTTAAAGAGATTCGCTCCATCAGGATTATCGGCCCAGGCATAACGCACATACATAGGATGCTGTATCTCATCATTCCAAACCACCACTTTATTTCCTTCGATTGTTGCTGTTGCCCAAACGAATTTTTTATCCGGTCCTGCGATAGCGAATTGACTCAATGGCTCGCCGTCATTTGTTATTAAACCACTGCCCGTATTCGTAAATGAAATGATTATTTTATTTCCATCAATTGATGCTGATTGATAGAGAGGCCCTGAATACACAAGATCCTTTTCGCCATAGGCAATTTTTTCAGCTGCTAAGGCCAGCCGATCTCCCACCTCCTTTTTTCTGTCCGGATGAACATCATTCCATTCACCGAGGTCGATGGCAACCGCCATTCCTGTGTTGGGGACAGACAAGGAATTTAATTGAGCCTCTCTCAGCTCGGCCCACTGGCTTTCAGAAGGCCGATAATTTACATCCATAAAACCGGGGAGCTGTACAAATAAAAAGGGAATGTCTCCCTGTCCCCATTTATTGCGCCAATCAGTAATGAGTGCGCGTTGCAAGGGTTCATATTCTTTGGCCCTGCTGGTATTATCTTCGCCCTGGTACCAAAGAATTCCTTTGATTCCATAGCGGTCCAGCGGGGCAATCATCGCATTAAATAATGAGGTAGGTTGATTTTGTATGGAGAATCCATTTCCGTGAGGCCTGGAAACAAATACTTCAGCTACTTTATATTGCCAGTAACCTTTCAAATCTATTGTGTCGTTACCCGCAATTAATGAATAAGGTTTATCCGGAACAAACCCGCCCTTACCTGAATTATTGATCACGCGGACCACAAAAATATTTCTGCCCGGCTTCAATATACCAGCGGGTACATTATATCTTCTTTGGGGATGTTGATAAGTTGTGTTTCCAACGAGGGTGCCATTTATATACAAGAAATCCGCATCGACAATTCTTCCTAAAAAAACTTTTGCAGGAACGTGGGTCATCGAAGGAGGAATCTCGAATGCTCTCCTGTACCACACTACTCCATCCAGGTCTTTTATTCCCTGGTCCTCCCAATAGCCGGGAATATTTATTCTATGCCATTCTTTAGGAACATAGGAGGTATCGTACCATTTTTTTTCTCCGGTTAATCCTTTGTCCTGCCTTGATCCCTGTAAAGCATTAGCCGCAAACATTTCCCTTGCCAGCCCATTTACATAACCAGTGTCTTCATTTTTTTTGATGGTATTGATCATCGCGGGAAAATCCTTTAATCCTTCCTCACTTATCCAGGCCTCAATGGGAGTACCGCCCGCGCTTGTATTGATAAGGCCGATAGGCACATGATATTTTTCATAAAGTTTCTTTGCAAAAAAATAGGCAACCGCAGAGAATTCCAATACATTTTGTGGTGTTGCTGACTTCCAGTATCCTGTTGGCAGATCTTCATGGGGACCTTTCAGATCAGTGAGTGTAGGAACCCAAAAATGCCTTATCTCCGGATAGTTGGCCTGGGCTATTTCATCGGCATAACGAATGCTATGCAATTTCATTTGATGTACCATGTTGGATTGGCCGGAACATATCCAGACATCCCCGATCATGATATTGTTAATTACGAGATGATTGGTTGCGTCAATATTCATGGTAAAAGGACCTCCTGCTTTCATCGGAGGGATCTGCAGCAACCATTTACCATCTGCGTTTGTGACTGTCTTAAATATTTTCCCGTTGAATGTTATTTTTATTTTTTCTCCTTTGGAGGCCCAACCCCAGACATTTATTTTAGTATCTCTCTGTAAAATCATACTGTCTCTTATTAGCCGGGGAAGTACCACTTGGCCAAAAGACAAATGGGTCAACAGTAAGAAGCAATAGAGCGTAAAAAATATCTTAAAAATTCTTGCCATTGATTTATTGATATTACATCGGGCGTTTTATTTCAGTTCCAGTACTACAACAGAAAAGGCCGGCATCTTTACAGTAAGGTTTGAGCCGGAAATGGTGGCTCCATTAAAAATGATGGGTTTTATTTTTTCCGGGTTATCAAAAGAATTATAGTCCTGGAGTTTATCGGAACGAAGTATTCTTCCAGTTACTATTTTAGCGGACAGGCCAGTGATGTCAATACTGACATCCTGGGAATTCCTCGAGTCAATATTTACCAATGAAATATGTACTGCCCCATTCTTATCTCTTGAGACAGATGCTGAAATAGCTTTTAATTCTTTACCTCCAAAACTATAGGTGTTGCTTGTTATATCGAGGGGAAGCATTGTGGCATCCTGGTGCACGTTATACATTTCCATAACATGATAAGTGGGCGTCAGGATAATTTTTTCTTCATTTGTGAGAATGACCGCCTGTAGCACATTTATGCATTGAGCAAGATTTGCCATGCGTACACGGTCGCAATGGTTATTGAATATGTTGAGCGTAAGCCCTGCAATCATCGCATCACGCATGGTGTTTTGCTGAAACAGGAATGCGCCATTTGTACCTGGTTCCACATCGTACCACCCTCCCCACTCATCAACCACCAAGGCAATTTTTTTCTTTGGATCAGATTTATCCATGATGTCGCTGTGCTTTTGAACATATTCTTCCATCAATGAAGCCCGTTGCATGGTGGTAAAATATTCCTCCTCGGAAAAACCTGTTGCCGATCCTTTTTTACTCCAGTCGATTACGGAGTAATGATGAAGGGCCACTGCGTCAAGCATGTTATGAGGGATATCACGCATCAATACTTCCGTCCAGTGATAATCGGCATCACTTGCTCCTGAAGCAATTCGATAGATGTGATCTCCATTGTTCCAATTGGTCATGAAGGTTGCATACTGCTTGTATATATTCGCATAATATTCGGCGGTCATGTTGCCTCCGCATCCCCAGGCTTCATTACCGATACCCCAGAATTTTACATGCCAGGGTTTTGTTCTTCCATTTTTTTCCCGCAGGTCGGTCATTGGGCTAGTGCCCTCCTTATGATTTACATACTTCACCCAATCTGAAACATCCTGAACCGTTCCGCTTCCCACATTCACAGATAAATAAGGCTCTGCGTGGAGCTCTTCGCACATATTCAAGAATTCATTTGTTCCAAAGCTGTTGTCTTCTTTCACGTTTCCCCACCACACATTGAGCATCGATGGCCTTTTATCCTTTGGCCCTACACCATCTTTCCAGTGATAGGTATCTGCGAAGCAACCTCCCGGCCACCGAAGTACCGGGATCTTTAATTTTTTCAAGGCTTCAATCACATCGAGGCGGACACCATCCTTATTGGAAATTTTTTTATTACTATCTCCTACATAAAAACCACCGTAGATGCCATGGCCAAGATGCTCCGCAAAATGTCCATATATATTTCTACTGATCGTATCATTTGCCTTGTCCGCGTGGATCACAATTTTATTTTGTGCTGTTGCCTGGATACTACAAGAAATGGCGATCAGTAACAATCCTTTTCTCATGATTAATGCCATGGTTTTAATTTTTATAGATGGTTTCAGGAGGACCCAGGTAACTCTTTTTTTCTCCGCCAAAGTCAACAACTAATTTTTGTAACACTACCGCAGGGCTCATCATCCAGAATCTTACAATATGTTTTCCCGGTTTTGCAATGGAGTGGTTTGTTGTTTTGATGATGATGTTATTGGCAACCCAGCCTTCCCAGGTCCTTTGATTGTTGTCGTCGTTATTTATAGCAATGATCCGGGGCTTCTCATCATCAACGGAAATTCCATATTTTAATCCTTCATCACTGTGAAAGTTCAAGGTAGGGGAGAAGTATGCCTCAAGTTTCAGGCCTCCTGAATCGTATGCATAAAATTCATATTCAAGATGGGGGGAGAGAGAGTTTGTTGAAGGCATCATTTCCTGCGTTACCGGGAAAGTAGTAACGCCATCACCATCTCTTCCTATATCAGGAATAATTTTCCAATGGATCGCCGAGGTATTTATTGCCTCAGTAAAATGTGCGGCTTCAATGGAAACACAGCCATCCAATTCGTAGAAAGAATTTGATCTCAAATTTTTTGGTCTCGGAAATTTTATTCTTTTAGGCTGGCTTGAAGCCTGGCCTTTTATATATGAATCAGAAACAGTAGAACCAGTAACATATTTCACTTTTGGCATTTTCTGTTGAGAAGGTTGCTGCCAATAAGTGTAACCAATATGTGTTTGATCCATCATGTGATCCCACTTTCCATTCGCCACCCGGTTATATTCCAAAGAGATCAAAGAATCATTTATGTAAAGCGTTTTTGCCTTGTTTGCATATTCGTTAGCCTCAGGGTCCCCTTCGGACGCATATAAATTGTTTTTGGCAACAGTAACATACAATTCATTCAAATAGGCGCAAGCTTTTACCGGGTGAAGCACCAACTCAAAAAAAGCATCTTTATAAGCCGCTGGGATATTTTGATTTATTTTTTCTGCTTCTGTCACAAGCTGGTTCCAATCTTTAACTACACGATCAGCTTCATTGTAATCTTCAAGACTGTAGGTTTTTTCATCCAATAATTCCGGCTTTCTCCTGGCATTGTATTGCGAATATTTTTGAAGGATGGAACCAATTTCTTTGGCATGTGTTGCCCCGAATTGTTTTGCTGCCCAAATGGTAAAATACTCATTCAAATTATTTTCATTCCATCTTTTTACATCCCATGCATAGTCCAAAAAAAATGAAATTGGAAATTCCATGGGTTTCAGATCTCCTACATTCACGATCCATATTTTATCCACTCCATTTTCATAGGTCAGGTGCATTTGTTCCCATACTCTTGCAATATTATTTGTGTTGAGCCATTTATAATTTCTTGGGCCTCCTACATAGTCAAAATGATAATACATTCCATAACCGCCGGTTCGTGGTTTATCGGTAAGCCTGGGAAGTTTCCTAACATTGCCCCAATTATCATCGCACAACAAAAGGGTAACATCATCTGGCACCCGCATTCCTTTATCATAGTAATCCTGGACTTCTTTGTAAAGTGCCCAGAGTTGGGGTACTGCAGAGGCAGGTTTCCCGGTAACCTCTTGAATGATCTTTCTTTGGTCCTGCACAATTCTTTCCAATAGAGTGGTAGCTGTGCCTTCAGTCATGGGTTTATCGCCATCGCCACGCATGCCAACCGTGACGATGCTTTCATGGTTTCCCATATTCCGGATTCCTTTTCTCCAAAAATCTTTAAGCACTACTTCATTGCTATCATAATTCCATGGTCCTTTGCCATAACGTTTCCATTCCTGCTGTGCCCGCAGCATCGGCTCATGATGAGAGGTCCCCATAACAATTCCATACTTATCTGCCAGGATAGGATTAAGCGTATCATCATCATTAAATGCATTGCCCCACATTGCCGGCCACAAATAATTTGCTTTCAACCGGAGCAATAATTCAAACACCTTTTCATACACGTTGTGATTGACGCCTCCGAATTTTTCCGATCTCCAACCCGAAAAAGCAGGCGCCTCGTCATTAATAAAAATGCCACGGTATTTTACTGACGGAGGCCCGTACGTGTACATTCCCTTTTTTATATAGATCTCTTTCTTTGTTTTTACAGGAACATCCGCCCACCAGTACCAGGGTGATACACCCATCTGGGCTGACAATTCAAAAATGCCGAAAGCGGCGCCTCTTTTATCGCTTCCCGAAATGACCAGGGCATTTTGAATTCTTGCAAAAGGATTTTCGATTACCTGTATCCTGAACGTTTCCCATTTATTTCTTAAATCATCAACCTTAATCTTTTTTTCGTTTACCAGTTTTTGAATAAGCGAGGATCCTTTGATGGTGCCGATAATGATTATATTCTCTATTGCTGAAGGAAATTTTGAAACAATCGAAGGTTTTTTACCTGTTATCATCTCAATATCACGCTGAAGAAGAGAAGCTGCTTTGTGTACAAGCCAGTCATCATTCTCATCTACATAGATTGATGTTGCCTGTGAGGAATTTACTACCGGGAATTCTCCGGCGCCTGGTTTTTCTGTAATGAAATTTTGTGCATGGGAATATTGTAAAACAAAATATGAAATCAGTAAACAAAAAGAGGTCTTCATGATATTCTGTTTATTCCTCTCAAATCATCTCCCCAGCGGTTCAAAAGCCAATAGAATTTCCACCATCAACCGGGAGCACCACGCCCGTAATATATTTTGCCCCGTCGGA
>Ga0193726_1002885_pt1 | contig 11259 bp, 9 predicted proteins | sample H2c1metaG_FD_144928 | JGI IMG/M metagenome (GOLD analysis project Ga0193726, IMG submission 144928) | Soil microbial communities from a riparian zone of the East river system, Colorado, United States - H2c1 | ecosystem: Environmental > Terrestrial > Soil > Riparian zone | place: USA: East River... | reverse complement strand
CCTTCACGTCCACCGTGATCTTGCGCGACAAATCGCCGTTCGCGATGGCAGTCGAGACTTCCGCAATGTTGCGCACCTGCGCCGTGAGATTTCCGGCCATGGAGTTGACCGAGTCGGTCAAGTCCTTCCAGGTGCCCGCCACACCCGGCACCTGCGCCTGGCCACCGAGGCGGCCCTCGGTGCCGACCTCGCGCGCCACGCGGGTCACTTCGCCGGCGAAAGAGCGCAGCTGATCGACCATGGTGTTCAAGGTTTCCTTGAGCAGCAGAATCTCGCCCGACACCGTGACCGTGATTTTCTTCGACAAGTCGCCTTGCGCCACCGCGGTCGCGACTTCGGCAATGTTGCGCACCTGGCCGGTGAGGTTCGAGGCCATGGAATTCACGGAATCGGTCAGATCCTTCCACGTGCCCGCCACGCCCTTGAGCTGCGCTTGACCGCCCAGCTTGCCCTCGGTGCCGACCTCACGCGCCACGCGCGTCACTTCGCCGGCGAACGCGTTCAATTGATCCACCATCGTGTTGATGGTGTCCTTCAGTTCGAGGATCTCGCCCTTGACGTCCACCGTAATTTTCTTCGACAAGTCGCCGTTGGCCACCGCGGTGGTCACTTCGGCGATGTTGCGAACCTGGCCGGTCAGATTCGAGGCCATTGAGTTGACGTTCTCGGTCAGATCTTTCCAGGTGCCGGCAACGCCGCGTACATTGGCCTGGCCGCCCAATCGGCCCTCGGTGCCGACTTCGCGCGCCACGCGCGTGACTTCGGACGCAAAGGCGTTGAGCTGATCCACCATCGTGTTGATGGTTTCCTTCAGCTCCAGGATCTCGCCCGACACGGTGACGGTGATCTTCTTCGCGAGATTGCCGCTGGCAATGGCGGTCGACACCTCCGCGATATTGCGCACCTGCGCCGTCAAATTCGACGCCATCGAATTGACGTTGTCGGTCAGGTCTTTCCAGGTTCCGGCAACGCCGGGCACCTGCGCCTGCCCGCCCAATCGTCCCTCGGTGCCCACTTCGCGGGCCACGCGCGTCACTTCTCCGGCAAATGCATTGAGCTGATCGACCATGGTGTTCATGGTCTGCTTCAGTTCGAGGATTTCGCCCGAGACATCGACAGTGATCTTGCGCGACAAATCGCCGCGCGCCACCGCAGTCGTCACCTGCGCAATGTTTCTGACCTGCGCCGTGAGATTTCCGCACATGGCATTGACCGAGTCGGTGAGATCCTTCCAGGTGCCCGCCACTCCCGGCACCAATGCCTGCCCGCCGAGCTTTCCCTCGGTACCGACTTCCCGCGCCACACGCGTCACTTCGGAGGCGAAGGAGCGCAGCTGGTCCACCATGGTGTTGATGGCTTCCTTGAGCTGCAGAATCTCGCCGCGCACGTCGACCGTGATCTTTTTCGACAAGTCGCCGTTGGCCACCGCAATCGTGACATCGGCGATATTGCGAACTTGCGCGGTCAGATTCGACGCCATGGAGTTCACGCTTTCGGTCAGGTCCTTCCAAACGCCTGTCACCTCGCGAACCTGCGCTTGGCCGCCGAGCTTGCCGTCGGTGCCGACTTCGCGCGCCACGCGCGTCACTTCGGACGTGAATATGCTGAGCTGCTTGATCATCGTGTTGACGATGTTCGCGGAGCGCAGGAACTCACCCTTCAACGGCCGGCCGCCGACATCCAGCGGCACGGTCTGCAACAGGTCGCCGCGCGCGACCGCGCTGACCGTGCGGGTTACGGCCGTCGTCGGCCACAGCAAGTCATCGATCAACGCATTGACCGAGCCTTCCATGTCGGCCCACGCGCCATCCGACAATCCGAATCGCACGCGCGTGCGCGTCTTGCCTTGGTGACCGACCACCTCGCCGACGTGCTCCAACTGTTGCGCGATGCGTTGATTCGCCGCGACGATGGTATTGAAAGCATCGCAAATCTTGCCGGCGACGCCGACTTGGTGTCCCGGCAAGCGCACGGAGAAATCGCCGGCCTGCATGGCGTGCAAGGCATCGAGCAATTCGGGTTGATTGAGATCGGGCGCGCCATGAGCGTGGCCGTTGGCGGCCGCCCTCTTGCCGTTGCCGCTGCTGCTTTTGCTGTTGCTGCTTTTGCTGCCGCGCGTCTTGACAGCCGCGCGAGGCGCGAGCACGCCTTTGCGAGCCTTCGCACCGCCACGCGCGGTGCCTGGCGAATCTTGATCCATTATTCGGTCTCCAGGCCGCACTTGAAACAGGCGCGAGGCAACTTTGATTTCATCCCTAAGCCAACCACTTGAATCGTCACGTAGGCGTGTCTCAGCCGCTTCACTCCGGCTTTCTTCGGCATGCCCATGGCGCGAAATCTTGGCAAAGGCACCACTGAAAGTCCAAATATCCGATCACAGACCGCACAGAAGTTTGTGTAGGAATCGTCCTACGTAATCCGTAGGGAGATGATCGCACGAGTGAATCCCGCGCGCCGCACCATTTTGGGTGTAGCCGCGACCGGCATAACCGCCGGCGCGGCGCTTGCGCATTACCTATTCGTTTCGAAGCAGCCTATTGCTGGAGCGCCAGCCAGATGGCCTTGGGTTGGGTGAAGTTCTCGATGGCCGCCAAGCTGTACGCCGTGCCGTTGGCAATTCGCAGCGCATCTTGCTCATCGTCAAAGGGAATGACGGACAGAACCGGCCCGAAGATTTCTTCTTGCGAAATTCGCATCTCGTGCTCGACGAGTATTCAGTCAGGCTCCGGGGCCAGCGCGAGGTCGAATCGCCGTTGCAGCTCGAGACCGCGCGCAATGTCCCAGACGGCGGCGGTAATGGGCGCAAGCGCGGGTTGATTGCGCGCGATCAAGCCGATGGCGCGCGTCAGATGGGGCGTCAGCGGCCGCGCTTGCACTTTGGCCATGTCGAAAAAGTTCAGCAGGCTGTGCGGCACGATGCTGTACAGGCCCGCTTCGCTGACATGAGCGTACAGCGAAAAAATCGAATCGGTCTCGAAGATGACGTCCGCTGTCGCGCCGACACGCCGGAAAGCCGCATCGATCACTTGGCGGTTGCGCATCTTGCCGGTCAGCAGACACAACGGCAGTCGTCCTGCCTGCTCCCAGGTGAGCTCCGGTTCGAGTGCCACCTTGCGCGCGGCCAGGAGAACATAGCGTTCATTGAACAGATGCAGCGATTCGAATCCATCAAGGGTTTTCTCATCCAGATAGGTCAGGCCCAGATCGAGTTCGAACCGGTCCAATTGACCGGCGATGGCTTCGGTGCTCAACGATGAAACGGCGTAGCGGATGCTGGGGTAGGCTGCGCGACAGGGCGCCGTGATGAACGCCGCGACGGGCATGGTCGTCGGAATCGCGCCGACGCGCAGCGTACCGGCCATGCTGGATTTCGCGATCGCCGCATCCTCGCGCATATGCGACAGCGAGGCGAGCGTTTGCTGCGCCCACACCAGCACGCGTTCGCCCTCGGCCGTCAGTCCCATGAAGCGCCGTCCCCGCTGGACGATCATGATGCCGAGCTCCTTTTCCAGACTGCGTATCGCCGAGGACAAGGCGGGCTGCGATACATGACACGCTTCGGCCGCCTTGGCGAAATGCTTTTCGCGCGCGAGAGTGACCAAGTAATCGAGTTGCCGGATGAACATGCGATCATCTTGCCGCAAATCGGAGGAATCTTGCCCAATTAATGCGCAGCGTTTAGATTGGCCGCCCTTTTCGATGCCGATGAACGCGGAGAAACTGCATGGCACTGCCTCGTGAAATGACGGTCGTTGAAATCGCCGCGCCGGGCGGCCCGGAACAATTGAAGACTGCGGTGCGGCCGGTTCCGCAACCCGGCGAAGGCGAAGTGCTGGTGCGTGTCGAGGCCGCCGGCGTCAACCGGCCCGACGTGATGCAGCGTCAGGGCCGCTACCCGCCGCCGCCCGGGGCCTCAGACCTGCCCGGCATGGAGATTGCGGGAGAAATCGTCGCGTTGGGCGCGAAGGTCTCAGGCCTGTCGGTCGGCGATAGAATTACTTCGCTGCTGCCGGGAGGCGGCTACGCGGCGTATGCCATCGCCGCAGCTCCTTTGTGCATGCCCATCCCCACGGGCTTGAGCATGGTGGAAGCGGCCGCCATCCCCGAAACGTATCTGACCGTGTGGACCAATCTGTTCGAGCGCGGCGGCTGCAAGTCAGGGGATATCGTTCTCATTCACGGCGGCACCAGCGGCATTGGCACCACCGCCATCCAACTGGCCAAGGCCTGGGGCGCGCGCGTTTATGCCACGGCAGGCACGGAGAAGAAGGCGCGTGCGTGCGAGGCTTTGGGGGCCGTCCGCGGCATCGACTACAAGACCGAAGATTTCGTCGAAGTCATGCGCGCGGAAACCAAGGGTCAGGGTGTCGACATCACGCTCGACATGGTTGCCGGCAGCTACGTGCAGCGCAACCTGGACATCGCCGCGGTGGAAGGCCGGGTCGTCACCATCTCGCTGCTCGGCGGCTCGCGCGCGGAAATCAACATGGGCATGGTGTTGATGAAACGACTGACGCTGACCGGCTCGACATTGAGGTCGCGAAGCATCGCGCAGAAAGCAGCGGTTGCCGATGCCGTTCGCAAAAACGTTTGGCCGCTGCTGGCCGCAGGAAAAGTTCGCCCGGTCATCTTCGCGACGTTTCCGCTGGCCGAGGCGAGCGAAGCGCATCGGCTCATGGAAACCTCGAATCACATCGGCAAAATCGTGCTCTCCCTCTGATGCCGCAGGAGATGCCGCAAGAGTTGCCGTAGGAGACGTCAGGTGCCGAGAATGGTGCCGAGACATAGCCCGGATTCAGCGCAAAACTGCGGTGCCGGCAGCTTCTTGCCGCCGTCGTAGCGCAGTTTGAACACTTCGATCTGACCGCCCTGGGCCGAGATGCTGAGGCTTTGCTCGCCGATGGACGTGACCGCGCCGATTCTGCCTTTGACCTGTGAGAACGCGCGCGCGGGATGCTTGCGTGCGTCATACAACTGCAGCCGTTTCTGATTGAACAAGGTCCACGCGCCCGGCGCCGGATCACAGCCTCGAATCAGGTTGTAGACCTGATCCACATGCGTATGCCAATTGATCCGCGCTTCCGGGTCGCGGCACCAGCCTTCGTAGCTCGCGCAACACTCGTCCTGCGGGACGGCCTGCGCGCGCCCGCTCACGACCAAGTCGGCCGCCTCGATCAGGGCCGCGACGCCCATCGGAAACAGCCGGTCGAAGTACACCTTGCCGACCGTCTCGTCAGGGCCGATCGGCGTTTCTTTCTGCAAGATGACCGGACCTTCGTCCAGACCATCGACGGGCCGAAATATGCTCAAGCCGGTGCGCGTGTCGCCCAAGATGATGGGCCAATTGATGGAGCTGGGTCCCCGATAACGCGGCAGCAAGGAGGGGTGATATTGAATGGTCCCGTGGCGCGGGATGGTCGCAAAGTCCTGCGGCACGAACTGCAGCACATAGGCCAGGATGGCGATATCGACACTCAAGGATCGCAGCGCCTGGCGGGCCTCCTCGACCCTTAAGGATGGCATCACGAAGACTGGGACGCCGGCTTGCTCTGCTGCTTCCCGCAGCGCATCGGCAGCCTCGCCGGGTTTCTCAGGCGCACAAAAGACGCCAGCAACCGTGTGCCCCCGCTCTCGGAACGCCGCCAAGGCGGCTTTGCCGAAGTCCCTTTGACCCACAATGGCAATACGCATGCTTCCCTCCTGATATCTCATATATCATCACTGTGGCGTAGGCGTACAATCTCTTGCAATATCGTTTTTAGGACGCCTGCGGGGCAGGATACCCGGTATTCAGGTTTTCTTCGATGGGCGCCGGACGGCGCCAGATCGCGCATTATCGACGCACAATCACAGGAGATCGCAGTGGCTGGTCGAAACTTTCTGTTTGTTCCGGGCCCGACCAATGTTCCAGATCGGGTGTTGCGAGCCATGTCCGTGGCTTCGGAAGACCACAGGTCCCCGGATTTTCCTGCCCTCACCCGCGCCTGCCTCGACGGCCTCAAGCCGGTATTCAAGACCACGACAGGACACCCCATCCTGTTTCCATCCTCAGGCACGGGGTGCTGGGAAGCAGCCCTCACCAACTGCCTCGACCCGGGCGCAAAAGTGCTCATCGCACGTTTCGGCCAATTCAGTCACCTGTGGGCGGACATGTGCGTACGGCTTGGCTTCGAGGTCGAATTGCTGGAAACACCATGGGGAGAAGGCGCGCCCGTCGATCGTTACTTGTCGGCGCTGGAATCCGACCGGCAGCACAAGATCAAGGCCGTGCTCGTCTGCCAGAACGAGACCGCCACCGGCGTCACCAGCGATGTCGCCGCCGTTCGCCGCGCCATGGACAGCGTCAAACATCCTGCGATGTTGTTCGTCGATTCGGTGAGCGCCCTGGCGAGCATCGATTTTCGAATGGATGAGTGGGGCGTCGATGTCTGCATCAGCGGCTCGCAGAAGGGCTTGATGCTGCCCGCGGGGCTGGGCGTGACCTGCATCAGCCAGAAGGCGCTGGAGGCTTCCAAGCGTGCGACGTCGCGGCGCTGCTATTTCGATTTTGGCGACATGGTCTCCGCCAACGCCTCCGGTTATTTCCCCTATACTCCCTCGTTTCAAATGATGTGTGCATTGCGCGAAGCCTTGAAGATGCTGGCCGAAGAAGGCTTGGAAAATGTATTCAGCCGGCACAGCTATCTTGCGGGCGGCACACGCGCCGCGGTCATGCAAGGATGGAAGCTGAATGTCTGCGCTACGGCGCCCAAGTGGTATTCGGATACCGTCACCGCCGTGATGGTGCCGGCCGGCATCGATGCGGCCGCCGTCATCGCGCGCGCCTACAAGCGCTACAATCTGTCGCTCGGCGCGGGGCTTTCGAAAGTGGCCGGCAAGCTGTTCCGCATCGGTCATTTGGGCGATCTCAATGAGATCATGCTGCTCGGCGCGATCGCCGGATCCGAGATGGCCATGCTCGATGCCGGGATCAATGTCGAGCCCGGCAGCGGCGTGGCCGCGGCCCAATCCTATTGGCGAAAGCATTGACCAAGCGGGTGGTGTTTCTCGATCGCGCGTCGCTCAAGGCGAAGGTGCGCAGCTTCGCCTTTCCCGCCGCATACATCGAACACCAAAAAACCGGCGTCGCTGAAATCGTGCCGCGTTTGGCCGGCGCCGACGTTGCGATCATCAACAAGGTACCGATGCGCGCGGACACGTTACGGCAATTGCCGCAACTCAAGATGATTGCCGTGGCCGCGACCGGCTATGACGTGGTCGATATCCCTTATTGCAAGGAACACGGCATCGCCGTCGCCAACATTCGCAATTATGCGGTGCACACGGTGCCAGAGCATGCGTTCGCGATGATCCTGGCGCTGAGACGCAACTTGCTGGCCTATCGGCAGGATGTCGAAGCCGGCGTGTGGAACAGATCGGAACAGTTTTGTTTTTTCACCCATGACATCGGGGATTTGCACGGCGCGACGCTCGGCATCATCGGCGAGGGCGCGATCGGTCAAAGCACCGCCGCGATAGGGCGTGCCTTCGGCATGCGCGTGCTGTTTGCCGATCACCCGCCACCCAAGATGGAAGGTGTCGCCTTTACACCGCACGATGAGGTGCTGGCGCAATCCGACGTCATATCCCTGCACTGCCCTCTTCTGCCCGCGACGCGCAACTTGATCGACATCAAGGCGTTGCGCAAGATGAAGCGCAACGCCCTCTTGATCAATACGGCGCGCGGCGGCCTGGTGGATGAAGCTGCGTTGATTCAGGCTCTCGATGAAGGCCTGATTGCAGGCGCCGGCTTCGATGTGCTGACCGTCGAGCCGCCCAAGGACGGCAACCCCTTGCTCGACCTGCGCCGCCCCAATTTCATCCTGACGCCGCATGTGGCGTGGGCGTCCGATGGCGCCATGCAATTTCTCGCCGACCAGCTCATCGACAACATTGACGCATGGGCGTCAGGCAGGCCGCAGCATCTCGTGACATCATAGTGGCTCCCATAACTTTGATCGGCGACGATGAAAAAGCTGCTTTACCAATTCGACACGGACACCCTGCCTTCCGTTTTTGACAACGTCGTGGGCTATGACGGCGGCGCCGATCACATTACGGCCTATGGCGGCGTGAATGCCGAGAATGTCGGCGGTTTGGTGGAAGGCGCCATCTTCACGCGCTCGCCCAAGGACAAGAAGAACACCGCCCTGTTCGTGGGCGGCTCCAACATGCTGCAAGGCGAAGCGGTCTTGAGCGCCATTCGCGCCAAGTTCTTCGCCAAGTTCCGCGTCTCCATTATGTTCGACTGCAATGGGTCCAATACCACGGCGGCCGCCGCGGTGGCATGGCTGGCCCACACACGCGCCCTCGCCGGCAAGCGCGCCGTTGTGCTCGCGGGATCAGGCCCCGTAGGTCAACGTGCCGCCGTTTTGCTCGCTCGCGAAGGCGCCGACGTCGCCGTTACCGGCCGCAAGCGCGCCGGCATACAAGCGGCGTGCGATGCGATCAAAGCGCGCTTTGGAATCGATGTCGAGGCCATTGAGGCCCCGACCAACACCGATCGAGCCGCCGCCATTCGAGGCGCGCACATCGTGCTCGCGGCCGGCGCCTCCGGCGTAACGCTGTTGGAAGCGAAGCAGTGGCAGGAGAACCCCTCGTTGGAACTGATTGCGGATGCCAATGCCTCGCCCCCGGCCGGCATCGAAGGCGTGGGCTTGAGCGATCGGGCCGCGAGCAGTCACGGCAAGATTCTATTCGGGCCCTTGGGCTTCGGCGCGCTCAAGCTTGCTCTGCACCGTGCCTGCATCGCGCGCCTGTTCGAGCAAAACGATTTGGTATTGGATGCTGAAGAGATTTACGCCATAGCGAAGGGAATGGTTGGATCATGATCACGCAGCGTCCTCTCGAGGCTTTTCTCGATGAACTGGCCAGTGGTGCACCGACGCCGGGCGGCGGCAGCGCCGCGGCCATCATGGGCGCCATGGGTGCGGCGCTCATTTCCATGGTGTGCAACGTCACCATCGGCAAGAAGGGTCACGAAGCCGTCGAGCCTGAAATGAAAGCCGTGCGCGACGAATCGGAAAAGCTGCGGTTGCGTCTGACTGCCATGGTTGCCGAGGACGTTACTGCTTTCGATGGACTCATGGCCGCATACCGGCTCCCAAAGACCACCGAGGAAGAAAAGGCCCGCCGCGCCGCAGCCATTCAATCGAGCCTGCGCGCCGCGACCGAGACGCCGCTGGCATGCGCGCGCGCCTGCGCGCAAGTCGTTGCTCTGTCCAAGCGCGCCGGCGAAAACGGCTATGCCGGCGTCATCAGCGATGCCGGCGTGGGTGTGCTGGCAGCCAACACCGCCCTGCGCAGCGCCGCGCTCAACGTCTACATCAACTCGCCGTCGCTGAAGGACCGCGCCTTTGCGGACGCCGCGACGGCCGAATTGGAGCGGCTGCTCGACACTTGCGCGCGCGAAAGCGAATTGGTGTTTGAACTGGTGCGCAGCCGGCTCGGTTAACCCGTATCCCCTGCGCCGTTCGGGCAGTCAGTGACCGGATTTTCCGGTGCCGGCAGGCGCATCGATCTCGTTGAATTGCGCCATTTGAACCTGGCTTAAGAGGTTGCAGGCTCTCGCTGCGCATCGGCCATGGCCACGCCGCGGCGCTCCGGACCCCATGTCACCAGCAAGGAAATGACGATGACCACGGTGCCCACCACGCTCGCCATGGCGAGACCGTAATTATTGCCATGGCCTTCGGCAATCATGACCTGGATGGGCAGATTGTACGAAGCCACGAGATTGCCGAGCTGATAGACGAAGCCCGGGAATGTCGCGCGAATCTCCGGCGGAGAAAGCTCGTTCAAGTGCACCGGGATGATGCCCCAGGCGCCTTGAACCGAGACTTGCATGAGGAACGCACCAATGCCCAAGACAACCGGCGTGGTTCCAAACGCCCAGAAGGGAATGATGGGCAAGGCTAACAATGCCGCAATCGTAATGGCGCGACGCCTGCCGATACGCTCCGACAGCCAGCCAAATCCGATGCCGCCGCAAATCGCGCCGATATTGGCAATCGCCGTCATGAGCGACAGGGTTTTCGTATCGAAGCCATGCTGAATCTTCAAGAACAGATTCGGATAGGCGTCCTGCGAGCCATGGCTGAAAAAATTAAACGCAGTCATCAGAATGACCGCATACAGCGCAAGCTTCCATTCGCGCGCCAACACCCCGAGCAGGCTGTGCGATTGTTTCTTGATCCGCTGTTCCGTCCATGCTGGCGATTCATCGACGCCCATTCGAACGAAAAACACCAGGATCGCCGGAGCGATGCCCAGCAAAAACATGTAGCGCCACCCCAATAAATCGTACAAAAAGTAGCTGGCGATCGCGGCGACGAAATAGCCGCTGGGATAGCCGGCCTGCAACAGGCCCGATACCACGCCGCGTGCGCGCACCGGAATGGTTTCGAATGTCAGGGCCGATCCGATGCCCCACTCCCCGCCCATGGCAATGCCGAAGAGGAAACGCAAGATCAAAAAGGTGGTGAGCGTCGGCGCAAAGCCGGAGGCTGCTTCCAGCACCGAAAAGGCCGTGATGTTCAGCATGAGGATGGGCTTGCGGCCGAATCGATCGGCGAGACGCCCGAAAGCAAACGCACCGATAGGGCGCGCGGCCAGGGTCAAAAACACCGCGTAGGATACGTCTTTGACATTTACGTGGAACGTCGTCGCGACGTCCTTGAACATGAACACCATGAGGAAGAAATCGAAGGCGTCCAGCGTCCAGCCGAGATAAGCGGCCACCACGACATTCTTTTGGCTTTTCGTCCACTGCATTTGGCATTCCCCCGAGCTTCGAGCGATCGTAGCCGCCGCAGCCGCAATTGTCGACATTCGGAACCTGGCGCTGCTTCCATTCCGCGGTTGTTCGGCCGAAACTAAAGCCGGCGGAAGCACTCTTAGAAAAATGAGCGGCTATGGTTTCGGGGGCGGAGATGCTGGACAGATCCTTGCACGAATATCCGATGCGCGAACTCAATCGCCCCAAACCCTGCGTCGATGTGCGCTCCGCCGCTCACGGGATTGTCTATGTAAGCTGCGGCCTGAAGTACGAGCCGGGTTTGCCCTCGCTCATCGACTATCTGGCTCGCGCCGCACAGCTGCGCCCCGCTACGACGTTCTTGGCGGAGCGGGATGCCTCCAAACAATGGCGCCGATTGACGTACGCACAGGCCTCGCGTGATACCGCCGCGGTTGCGACCTGGCTCATTCGCGCAGGGCTGG
>Ga0193726_1002884_pt1 | contig 11263 bp, 13 predicted proteins | sample H2c1metaG_FD_144928 | JGI IMG/M metagenome (GOLD analysis project Ga0193726, IMG submission 144928) | Soil microbial communities from a riparian zone of the East river system, Colorado, United States - H2c1 | ecosystem: Environmental > Terrestrial > Soil > Riparian zone | place: USA: East River... | reverse complement strand
GCGATTGTGAAGCAATACAAGCGCTGTCTGATCGTCTGCCCCGCTGCGCTCGTCTCCATGTGGCGCGATGCACTCGCCGCAACCGAGGTGGTGACGGCATCGAGCACTGGGACGGGAACGGCGGCGGGAACGTTCGCAAGGATCGTTACGTTCGAGGCCCTGAGCCGAGCCGATGGGGACGATTTTCGCCGTTACCGACGGGGAGCCTCTGAGAGGGAACGCTACGACCTGGTCGTCCTCGACGAAGCCCATCACGCGAGAAATCCTGCGACCAACAGATACCTCGCGCTGGCCTCGCTCGCCCGCGGCGCGCACGTGCTGCTCCTGAGCGCGACTCCCGTACACAATCAGCGCGCGGATCTCGTCGCGCTCCTTTCATTGTTCCTCGGATCGCGTGCGCGCTCGATGACTTCCGCCGAGCTCGGGATGTGCGTCGTCCGCCGTGAGCATGGTCAACTGGAGGGAACGTTGCCGATTCCAACCGTATCGCTCGCGACGAATCATCAGCTCTCGGACGACAAGAGAGTGGTCGAGGAGTTGATGAATCTTCCGCCGCCCCTTCCCGTCCGCGACGGCGGGCTCGGCGGTATTCTCATCGGTCGAGGCCTCTTGCATCAGTGGGCATCGAGCGAAGCCGCGTTCCACGAAGCAGTTCGACGCCGCATCGCGCGCGCGACGGCGCTGACTGCATCTCTGGAAGCCGGCCAGTACCCCACCGCGCGCGAGCTGGAGACCTGGACCTACGGCGATGGCGCGCTGCAGCTGGGATTCCCGGAGCTGCTTTCGACGCCTGTCGGCAATCATGCCGAGCTGCTCGCGGTTGTGCGTATCCATCTGGACGCATTGCAGAAGCTTCGGGCTGGCCTGTCTTCCGCGACTCCACACGACGCGGAACGGGCGGAAATAGTGGCGGGAATCAGGAGATTCCACGCCGGCGCAAAGATTGTCGCGTTTGCCCAGTACTCGGAGACGGTGTCCATGCTGTTCCGCCGATTGGCAGCTGCTGGGGGTGTTGCGATGCTCACGTCTCACGGAGCGAGAGTAGCCGGGGGTGCGCTTACCAGACATGAAGCAATCGGGCGCTTCGCTCCGCGCGCGAGCCATTTTCCGCCACCGAGACCTGCCGAGGCCATTGACCTGCTGTTAACCACAGACCTGCTGAGCGAGGGAGTGAACTCGCGCAGGTCGTGGTACACCTGGACATTCCGTGGACGCTCGCGCGAATGGAACAGCGAGTAGGTCGTGTCGCGCGAATGGGGTCGCACCACACACGAGTTCACGTACACGTGCTGCGTCCGCCCCCAAGTGCGGCCGCGGCGCTCGGCAACGAGCTGATCGTGCAACGCAAATGGGCAATTGCAAAGACCTCGGTTGGCACCAGCGCTCCAAATCCTATGCAGGGGCTGGTTGGCAACGAAACCGCTTCATCGCCCGCTGACGCGCCGCCCGAGAGCGCCCCGGCAAAATCCGAGCGTCTTCGTTCGCTGCTTCAGAGCTGGGATGTCGTGGGCGAGGCAAACACCGACCACTGCATCGTGTCGACGATCCATGCGCCCTATTCGGGTTTCGTCGCGGCGATCACCCTGATCGACTCCGGCGGCGAATCATTGCTTTTATCCGGGCGACCGCAGCTTCTGGTCGGCATCGCAAACAGGGTGTCGACTGACATTGAACCGCAGATCGAAGCGTGCGCGAACGCAAGTGGCGCGGAGATCTCTACTGATTCCGCCGAATGCGAGCGCGCCGTCCGCGCGATTGAGAGCTGGTGCACGCTCGAGCGAGCGTCAGCTGCAGCGGGTGTCGGGGCATCGAGCAGCGTTCGGCGCGCACAAATCACCCGCCGCATCGATTCCGCAATTCAAGCCGCGCCACCCCATCTCCGCTCGGCCCGTTCGACGATCGCCCTACGCGCCCGCCGAGTTGCAACGACGCAACAGTGCGAAGCCGTCGAGCGGGAACTCGACGCGTTATTGGATTCAGAACTTCCAGCAGATGAATGGCTGCGAGCGATTGCGGCGCTCGACCTCCCGTCAGGCACTAGCCGAAAGCCAAATTCGTCGGCGGGAGCTGTGACGATTCACGCACTTCTGCTCGTGCGTGGCCAATGAGGGCCCATGTGCAATTCGCGTGGCCCTTACGGAAGCCTTCACTCCAAAGTCGACGCTCAAGACACTCTCGCGAAGGGCGCTCAGTCGTACACGCAAAAGAAATGCGTCCGGCTCGGCGGCATGCCGGCCAGCAGACGCCAGGCCTCGAGCCAGGCTGCGCGAGCCTTGGGAGAGCTCGGGTTCAACGCGAGTCCTTGCCGGTAGTAAGCGATCGCCTTGCGGCGGGCGCTCGGCGCGCGCGCCGTGAAATCCGCGGTATCAACGTATTCGCGTCCCTCTCCGGCAGCCAGCGCCACAATGTCCGCGTGCGCGTCACCAAGCTGGAACATGACGTGGGCTCTGGATCGGGGAGCGGTCAATCGGTCGAGGAACGGCACGCCAGTCTTGATGACGTCCTCGAATCCGCCGCCACACATCCCGGTCAAGTCGAAGCCTCGATCCAGCATCTCCATCGTGGCGAGCATGCCGATCGGTCCCTTTGGGTCGAGCCGAAGCGCCTCCTCGAGCAACTCGTGCGTGTAGTTGTAGCTGCCTGCGAGATTCGAGTGGACAAACTTCACTCCTACATTGCCGTAGGCTTCACTGCCCTGGCTGTCATCGCCATCGAGACGGTCGGGGATAACGCCATCCGCGGCGAATAGCGCCGCGGCACGCCTTTCAGCGCTCAGAGTCTTCGTCGCGGTAAGCCAAGCCCCGATCGCAGCAATTTTTCGCGCCGCCGAATCCTGATCGTGTTCCAGCGCAAGGAAGTCTCTCACGACGTTTGCATCGAGGCGCGTCAGCTTCCCAGCGGTCTCGAGAGCAGTGTCAGCCTCGGCGGGCGCCGCGTCGTCCTCGCCGCGGGCAAAGGGTGTAATCCCGAATTGCGCGTTCGGGAGAAATCCGAAAGCGACGACTCGCGGCTTATGCGAAGAATGGAAATCCGCGTCGAACGCGCTCGCGATGGTGGCGGGTCCGCGCTGCCATCGTCCCGCCACATGCCAGTAAGCGGATCCGAAGAACGAGAGACCGAGCTGCATTGTCTCGTAGCCGGACAGTGCTTTCATGCGTTGTTTCTGCGAATCCGTGAGCGACCTGCCCATGAAAGAATCTGGGCCCGCGATGATCGGCCCGTACAAGTGTGTCAGCTCCTCTCTCGTGCGCTGCGCCAAAACTCGGCCGCCGGCGGAGTCGGATTGTAGACTCTCGACCCAGACCGCGCCGAGGGTGCAGGTGTGGGAGACGATGCTTGCACTATCGCTCTCGACAGGAAGCTCGAGTGACGCGGGCACCGGCGGCGGATAGAAGTATGCGTAGCGCATGACCCTCGACCCGTCGGCCAGTGAGTCGGTTCTGCTCGCGCGGACGCACCAGTTGTTGCTGTCCTGATTGATATCGGCGTCTACGAAGAAGGGTGTGAGCGAATACCCGCGGTGCTCGCTCTGCCATTGCGCCGGGGTTGTGCCTTCGCGCAGCGCGGACAAGTCCGCGACCGCTTTCCCGACGAACGTAGTCGTATCGGTGGTCGAGGGCGCGGTTGCCGCAGACGCCTGCGGGCGAGCAGTATCGTTCTCGCGGCAGGAGGCGAGAAGAGGGGTGAACGCCACGAACAGCGTCAACCTCTGCACCAGAGTGTGTTTCTTAGCCGCAACGTTCATTGGCCCCCTTCCTTCCGGATTCGGCACTTCCCGCGCCAGTCGAAATCCTTAGTTTTCGAACTATGTGTCGGCTCGGCCGAGCCGTACGCCACGACGAGGCGCACGACTTCTACGATAGGAAGGTGCGGAGACCAGTAGCAAACGAGGTTGCCATGTCGAGGAAAAACTTAGCGTTGGGCGCCGCCGCGGCGCTGCTCGTCGGCTGCACGGCCGACAAACCCGCGCCGACCGCGGTCGAGATGCGGGTCCCACTGTTCGTCAGTGCCGCCAAGGGCGGAAATGGGGATTTCAATCTCGGTACACACATGACCGGCGCCGAGGAAGTGTTCACGCCGGTGCCGCCGAGCACGGCGACCCCGGCCGACTCACGTGGTCAGGGTGAGGCGATCTTCCGCGTGAGCGGTGACGGCAGCACGGTCGACTTCCGCCTGATCGCGTCCAACATCGACAACGTGATAATGTCGCACATCCATTGCGGGCGTCCCGGAGAAAATGGTCCTATCCGGATGTGGCTCTATCCCGTGATTGGTCCGACCGGCGCGCAGGGTCCGAACGGCTCTGGACGCCAGAACGGAGTGCTGGCATCGGGCACATTCGCGCCGGCTGGAGTTGTATGCCCGGCGAGCGCGGTTGGCGTGGACATGCCGCTACTCGATGCGATGCGGGCTGGTCTCACCTACGTCAACGTTCACACGAACGACGGCGTGGGTTCGGTCAACACCGGGCCAGGCGACTTCCCGGGCGGAGAGATCCGCGGACAGCTCGACCACGGGCGGTAATTGACTGCGGGAATGTGACGGGCGTGTTTGCCGCGCCCGTCACTGTCATTGTGCGCCTAACGAACATTATCACGCACCCCAGGACTTGCGGCAAGCCCCCCGGGCGAGTTCAAACTTCGCGCTCATTCTGAACCAGGAGTTGCGATGACCGAACACTCAGTGGTGATCGCCGGAGGCGGTCCGACGGGTCTGATGTTGGCGGCCGAGCTGGCGTTGGCGGGTGTCGACGTCGCAATTGTAGAGCGACGCACCAGCCAGGATCTCGCCGGCTCGCGCGCGGGCGGCCTGAGCTCACGCACCCTCGAGATTCTCGATCAGCGCGGAATCGCGGATCGGTTCCTCGCGGAGGGACAAAAGGCACAGGTCACAGCCTTCGCCCCGGTGCATTTGGACATCAGCGACTTTCCCACCCGGCATCCCTACGGGCTCGCCCTCTGGCAGAACCACATCGAGCGGATACTCGCCGGCTGGGTAGACGAGCTGCCGGTGACGTTCTACCGCGGCCGTGAAGTGACTGGCTTCGCGCACGACGACACCGGCGTCGACGTCGAGGTGTCCGACGGCCAACGCCTAAGGGCGCAGTATCTCGTCGGGTGCGATGGTGGACGCAGCCTCGTCCGTAAAACGGCCGGCATCGAGTTCCCCGGTTGGGATCCGACGATGAGCGCGCTGCGCGCCGAGGTCGAGATGGCCGAGGAGCCGGAAACGGGCATCCGCCGCACTCCCTCAGGCATGCATGCCATCGGCAAGGTGGCGTACGAGATCGTGAACGGCGCGGTGGTCTACAAAAAGGGGGGAACGGTAGGAGTCATGTTGACCGAGTCGCAAGTTGGAAACACAGACGAACCCACGCTGCGCGAGCTCAGCGAGGGGCTCATCGCCGTGTACGGAACCGACTACGGGGTTCACAGTCCCACCTTGATCTCAAGATTCACCGACATGACTCGGCAGGCGGCGACCTATCGCAAGGGACGGATCCTGCTGGCCGGCGATGCGGCGCACGTGCATTCCCCGGTCGGGGGACAGGGACTCAACACCGGTGTGCAGGATGCGATGAATCTGGGATGGAAGTTGGCCCAGGTGGTGAAGCGGACCTCACCAGAATGCCTCCTCGATACTTACGACGCCGAGCGCCACCCGGTCGGTGCCCGCGTGCTGAAGAACACGATGGCGCAGGTCGCGCTTACGCACCGGATGGATGAGCGCACCGACGCGTTACGCGATACCGTGTCCGAGTTGCTGAGCATGGACGAGCCGCGCAAACGATTCGCCGCGATGATGTCCGGTCTGGGCATTCATTACGATTTGGGCGAGGGACATCCGCTACTCGGACGCCGCATGCCCGATCTCGATCTGGTCACGGCCAACGGACCGCTGCGAGTATTCACCCTGCTGCACGATGCGAGGCCGGTGCTGCTCAACTTCGGTGAGCCCGGAGCCTTCGACATCACTCCATGGGCGGATCGCGTTCGGTCGATCGATGCGAAGTACGAAGGTACGTGGGAGCTTCCGGCGCTAGGGGCGGTCGCTGCTCCCACCGCGGTGTTGATTCGGCCTGACGGATATGTGGCTTGGGTGGGAGACCAAACGCACCTGGGGCTCGTTGACGCGCTAACCACCTGGTTCGGACCGCCTACTGCGGCGTAGCGACCCTGCGAAAATCCCACATGAATGCGTCGATCACCGACCATGCACTCACGGCGATCGCTAAGCCTATGCACAAATGGCGATGACTCTCATCGACGACGCCAACAACCAGCAGGGAGGAAACTTCCAGAAAGTGCCAAAGGGCGACCCCGCGGCGTTCCTGGTACAATTGACCGAGTCCGGCAAACAGGAGGCTGTATCCCGCTGAAGTGAATGCGCGTTCCAGTCGCATAAGGCCCTCCGACAAAGAGTCTGCTGTCCATCTAAGCCCATTATATCGCGAAAGCGAAGAAGCCCGCAAACTCTGCGGGCTTCTTGTTGAAGAGTGACGACAACTCTCGCCTATCTCGCAATTACACGCCTTCGATCTCGCTCGCGGCCCGATCCAGAATCTCCTTGATCTTCCTGATCTGCTCCGGAGTTCTCGACGCACTCTTCGAAGCATAGATCGCGGCGCCGACGTTCTTGAATCCGCGGTGCACTTCCATCATCGGCTCGCCGAAGATGTTCTGCGCGAAGTCCGCGATCCGCGAGAAGATGTCATCGATCAGCGGCTGGTTCTCCGCGAGGTGCGCGCGCCCTTCGTCGGTGATCTCGTAGATCTTCTTGCCGCTCTCCTCCGGTCTCGCTCGCGCGTAGCCCAGGTCCTCGAGCATCGTCAGCGTCGGGTACACCGTTCCCGGGCTCGGTGAATACATGCCGCCGAACCGCTCCTCGATCTCCTTGATGATCTCGTAACCGTGGCGCGGCTTCTCGTCGAGCAGGCGAAGAATCACGAACTTGAGATGCCCCTGATCGAACATCCGCCCGCCACCGAATGGACCGCCCCGCGACTTGCCCCGGCCACCCCAAAAGGTGCCAGGGTCAAACCCAAAATTCTCCGGACGCATCCCAAACGCCCACGCAAACCTCGGCCCGCAATTTCCCCCGTGCATTCGAATTACCCCCACCAAATTGGACTTACCGAGCCAGTCAGACGCCAGTTAGCGCCTGTGATAGTACTGGCGATATATCTTTAGGGACCAAAGTTATATCGGGCGATATATCGCCGCAAGGCCAGGTTGGGCTTTGCGACTAAACGGGCCTTAACCCGCGATTTTCTGTGCAAGGGTGAGACTTGTGTGCAGGTGCGGACTGACTATTGACACTTCGGGAGATGTTCGGTTAACTTCGTCTCCGACGACGGAGACGAAAAGACTCACTATGCCGACGCAGATTTCGAGGAACGCGCAGGTTCTAAAGTTCTTCGCGCAACAGGATCGCGGTATTCCCCGCAAACGCCTCGTAAAGATGGTCTACCAAACGGACATCATCGCCCGGCAGTACCTCGGCGAACCCGTTTCGACCTTTGAGTGGCGCCTGTTCCAATACGGACCCTACAGCAGAGAAATCCCGTCAGCGGTGGATGAACTGGTCGTTGGGCGTTGGGCCTGGACGCAGGAGACCGAAGCCACCGAAGATGGCCCAGGCTGGAAGAGACTCTATGACTCCGGTCAGCCCATCGTTTTCGATTTCAAACTCGAAGAAAACGAAGTCCTCGCTTATGTGAGTGCCAATTATCTCAACATGCCGATGGATGAACTGCTCTTTGACGTAGTCTATGAGACAAAACCAATGAAGGCCGCAAAGCACCTCCACGAACGCCTTCCAATGGAAATGGTAGACAATGAAGGGCGAAATCTCGTTGGTTTTGATCTTGGCCGAATCATTAAGGCGGAACAGCAAGTTCGGTCCGGAGATTTTCTAACAGCGGCTCAATACTTCGATGGCCTACGAAATCGTATTACCGCACGATACGCAGAGTGACATCGACGAATTCATAGAAACCGAATACTCGGGCCAGGCGGACCAGCTCGAGGCGTTGAGGTATATCGAACGTGAGGTCTCTCACCTAAAGGCGAACCCCCTGCTCGGGACGAGCCCGCCAGGGGGTCCGTTCGAATCCAGAAAAATCTATCAGTTCTTGGTCCCCCCTTCGCTAACGGGCAGGACCGTGGCGGAATTCGCCTATACCGTGCTTGAGCAGGATGGACTTATCGTCCTCTCGGGATTTCGTCCCCTGCCTTAGCGGCTATCAGCGCTTTGTACGCGGCCGCCCGCCTGCTCCAGGCGCTTGATATCGATCTTGTCCATCTGGAGCATGGCGTCCATCACCCGCTTCGCCTTTTTGGGATCCTTGTCTCCCAACAACTTGCCCAGAATCGACGGGATGATTTGCCACGACACGCCGTACTTGTCCCTTAGCCATCCGCACCTGTCTTTCGCTCCCCCGGCGGAAAGCTTGTCCCACAACTCGTCGACTTCCTTCTGCGTCTCACAGTTCACGAAGAACGAGATCGCCGGCGTAAACGCGAACTTCGGGCCTCCGTTCAGAGCATGGAACTGCTGCCCATCGAGCGTAAAAGTGGCAGAAATCACGGTCCCCTTCGGAGCCGGTGCTCCCTCTCCATATCGAGCGACACGCCCGACCTTCGAATTCTTGAAGATGGACACGTAGAAATTCATCGCTTCTTCGGCCTTCCCGTCGAACCACAGAAACGGTGTAATCGATTGCATCCGACTCTCCTCTTTGCGTTTGGTTTAGAGCGAGCTCCCCTCGCCGTGCCTTGCCTGATACAACAGTCCTCCCAACCAGCAGCACGGCAAGCCAGTGACTGCGAGCGCGATCGGATACCAGTTCGGCCCCAGGTGCTTAGGGATAAAAGCAACCGCGCCACCAATCGCCGCCAACGTGCCGATGACTCCCAGCACCAATGCGTGACGCATCGGATTCCGGGGCGCCAGCTTGGCGGTGAGGTAGGCGCCGGCAATCGTGATCACGATGCGGTAGGAAAGCGCGAGAGCATTCAGCCCCGGCTCGAACATCGGCTGGCCCCACGGCGGATACACGTGGAGGACGTGCAACACCACGTCGACGATCGTAGTAACAACGAACACAGCGACAAATCCCGCGACCACCGCGCCGATGCTTCGCCCCTTGTTGCCCGGACGCTCGCTCGTAGCCGTTGGATTTGTCATTTGTCCACCCCGGCCAACCTTGCCGCCAGCAGCTCCTCCAGTTTGTCGTAGCCCTTCGACACACCGCCCTCCATTGGGGATTTGAGTACACCGTCACGCGCTTCCTTCGACTCGTAGCGGATTGTCGTCGTGACCGTGGTCTTTCCGTTTTTCTCTTCCAGGACCGTCGTGTCCACCGCATCGCCGGCGTACCAGGACTCGTCGAACCTCTCCGTGTACACGAGTCGCTCGGGCCGCACGATCTCGCGATAGATCCCGCCCATCGCCAACTTTTCGCCGTTCGGACCCTGCCACACGTACCGGTACGCGCCACCGACCTTCAGGTCGACCTCGCAGACGACCCACTTCCAGCCTCCGAACGCCCCCAGCCAGCGCTTGATCAGCTCCGGCTTGGTCATCGCCTCGAAGACCATGCTTCGCGGAGCATTGAAGACGCGGGTCATCGTGATCTCCCGGTCCGACGTCGCAGTGACCAGCAATTTCTTCTTCTCGTTCTGCCCGGTGGTGATCATCGCTTGCTTCTCCTCTGCCTCGGACGTTTGGTCTTCATCTCTTCGAGCAGCGCATCCAGGCGCTGATAGTTTCCTTCCCAGAACTCGCGGTATCGCTCCAGCCACTCAGTTGCTTCCGCCAGTGGCTTGGCCTCGAGCCGCCGCGGGCGTCGCTGCGCGTCGCGGCCGCGTGAGACCAGACCCGCGCGCTCCAGCACCTTGAGATGCTTCGAGATCGCCGGCTGACTCATCGAGAACGGCTTGGCCAGCTCACCCACCGATGCCTCGCCCGACGCGAGCCGAGCGAGGATCGCCCGCCGCGTGGGATCCGCCAACGCCGCGAACGTCGCATCGAGATGACGAGGACTCATCGTCCCATAACCTGATGGTTGCATAACTACTGGGTTATATAATCGATCAAGAGCCAGTCGTCAAGCCCCGGCAACTTCAGTTCACCCTCTGCTTGCTCCACTTCCCGATCGTGCGGACACTCTTACAGGTGACGGAACGCGGATTCTACAGGCAGGCGCTATTCCTGCCGCCAATCCTCACTGCTCTGGCGTGGCTGGTCATTTGGCTTGCCAGCTCAGAACAGATCTTCTCGACTCATGGCGGGGGAGTCGTCGGCCTGGCCGTCATTGTTGGTTATGCGGGGTTATACGCGGGCATCCCATACCTGATCGTGGCGGCATTTATTTGGGTGCGACTTGGCACGGACAAGATCCAGTCAATCTCCTACTCCTCGATCCTGGCCATCACGCCCATTGCAGTGATTGCACTGGGGATTATTCTCATGCTCATCATGGGAGTCGTGAAACGGGACTTTGCCTTGTCCGGTTTCGCAGTGTTCTATTCGCTATGGGGGATCCTGGTCGGATACGCGTATGTACTGGCCATTTTCGCCCTCCGCCTGGTCGCGAAAAAAGCCGGTTGGGTCACTGCCGATTCCTGAAACTCCCCCACCCAGTTCCCGAGCGGAATTCGCGACCGTCGCCAAACTCGGCGGTTCCGACGCTCTAACCGCAACAAATTCAGTCACTTAGCGCGCTTTGAGCGCACGCGACTGCCGGGCTTGCATCTTGCCGATCTTGGATCGTTCGCGCCCGACCCAAAAGTCGGAATAAGACGACAACCTCCTTCCCCGTGGCGGTCAACCGAGCATGATGGAAAAGACGTACAGCCTCGGCCTCGTCATTCTATCGGTTGTCGTCGCGACGATCGGCGCGTACGTCGCCATCGAAATCGCGCAGCGCGTCCGCAGCGCCGGACTGCGTCGCCGCATTCTCTGGACCTGGGGCGGTGCCCTGGCGATGGGACTGGGAATATGGAGCATGCACTTCGTCGGCATGCTCGCCCTCAAGCTGCCCGTGCCCGTGTGGTACGAAGCCCTCTTCACCGCCGGCTCGGTCGGCGCCGCGGTAGCCGGGTGCGCGATCGCATTCATCATCTTCAATCGCGCCCGTGTGAGCGGCTGGCTGCTCGCCGTCGCAAGCGTCTTCATGGGTGCAGCGATCGCGGGCATGCACTACATAGGCATGGCCGGAACTCGAATGGGCGGCCAGGTCGTCTACGATCCGATAATC
>Ga0193726_1002883_pt1 | contig 11267 bp, 10 predicted proteins | sample H2c1metaG_FD_144928 | JGI IMG/M metagenome (GOLD analysis project Ga0193726, IMG submission 144928) | Soil microbial communities from a riparian zone of the East river system, Colorado, United States - H2c1 | ecosystem: Environmental > Terrestrial > Soil > Riparian zone | place: USA: East River... | reverse complement strand
AACCGTCTCTTCTTTCACTTCTTTCGCGCCGGATTCGATCATCACGATGCCTTCGGCAGTGCCGACGACCATGATGTTGAGCAGGCTCTCGCGCATTTCAAGATAGGTCGGATTAATGACGAAGGCGCCATTCACCAAGCCCACGCGCACGGCGCCAATCGGACCGAGGAAGGGAATATCAGAAATGGTTAAGGCAGCGGACGCGCCGTTGATTCCGAGCACATCAGGATCATTTTCGTTATCCGCGGACAGCACAAAGGCGATGACCTGAGTCTCGCATTTGAATCCATCTTCAAACAGCGGCCGGACCGGACGGTCAATCTGGCGGCTGGTCAGAATTTCGCGCTCACTGGGGCGTCCTTCGCGCTTGATGAAGCCGCCGGGAATGCGCCCGCCGGCATAGGTGTATTCGCGATAGTCGACCGTCAGGGGGAAGAAATCGATGCCTTCGCGGGGTTCCGGGTTGGCAGTTGCGGTTGCCAAAACGGTGTTGTCGCCGCTGCGGACTACGACCGAGCCGTGGGCCTGTTTGGCCAGTTTTCCAGTTTCAAAGCTGATGTGTTTACCGCCGGCTAGTTCAACAGATACTTCTTGTTTCATGAGTGTTTTCCTTGTGTCCAGGAGGGCAGGCTTGTGCGGAACGGGAAGCTAGCGAACTGATCATAGGCAAATGATCAATCGCCGCCAGTAGCAATCTTGCAGATGGCCGGGAACGCACGTTTGCCGGTTGCCTCATTGGGAATCTGCGGTCCGGGGACGGCAGAATGATTCCGTGTGAAACCAGATCTTCCGCAAACTATTTGCGGAGACCGAGTTTCAATACCACACCCTTGTAGCGATTGGAATCGTACATCTTGAGGTAGTCGAGCAAGCGACGTCGCTTGCTGACCAGCATGAGCAGACCGCGGCGTGAACCGTGGTCTTTCTGGTGCGTCTTGAAGTGCTCCGTCAAGTGACCAATACGCTCGCTCAAAAGAGCGATCTGAACTTCGGGGCTGCCGGTATCGGTTGCATGCGTACCGTACTGGTCGATGAGGGATTTTTTTTGCTCTCTGGCTAGCACTTACCTGATGCACTCCTGTTTGGATTTTCGATTTTCGTTTATAACGTTAATGAGGTTAACACGTTGGCACTCAAGGTGTAAAGCCGACCGGGGACCGACTGGAGCGCAAAATCCATCCTCCAGGCACACTCCGTGACACAAGGACCGCTTCCTTAAGGACCGCTTCATGACGATGGCCTGGGGGGGAAATCCTCCGTGTCCTCCGGTGGTCTAAAGCCTTGATCCGCAAAGCACGTCACAGACAACGCTGGAATACCGCTGCCGAATGACGGGATATTACCAACGCCTATCGCAAATACGCCATCCAAATGGGTATTATGGTGAACTCCATGCTAGTTCGCTGCCCCCAGTGCTTCTACGAGAATGAAGAGCGATACCGCTTTTGCGGCATGTGCGGCGTCGCCTTACCGCGTGTGGGCGCCGCCGGCGAACCAGAGGCAAAAGTAGGACGCGCCCTGTCGGGGCTGGCAAGAGCCGGGGCTGAATCCACAGGTACGCCGCCGGTGAAAGAAAGGCCGCCCATCCCGGTTACCGGCCCGTCCTTCCTGGGTTTGTCACAGGATCAGGATGGAGATCGTGGAGATCGTGGTCGCGACCTCGAATATTTGCTCGAGGACGATCCGGAACCAGGCCACGGTCGAATGTATCTGGCGCTGATCTTGGTTCTGGCTGCGGCCGCCATGCTGGGTTGGCGTTGGCGTCACAGCGGATATCTCTCGCGAATCCGTCCCGCGATCGTGGCTTTGACGAAAGGCACGCCGGCAAATCCACCGAATACCCCTGCCTCCACTGAGCCGAGTTCGGGGTCCGCTTCGACGGTTGCGCCGCCTGCGGATTCGCCAGCCCAAGATTCGCCAGCCCAAGGCTCGCCGGGCCAAGGTTCGCCGGCAGCGACCAATGCCGCATCGACACCGGACTCCGCGCAGCCAACAACTCTCGCTGCCAACAGTGAAGCTAGCAAGCCGGCGCAGGCTGAAGCGGCCAGCAATTCGGTTTCCGGGGATTCTGAAAATCTCGACCCGAAACCGGAGGCTGCCTCGAATAACGCTGCCGCAACCCCGGCTGCGGCGGAGAGGGCGACCCCGGCTCCGGTCGAGAAAGCGGCGACGGCTCCGGCCGTTGCAAAATCCGTGCCGAAGCCTTCCCCGCCAGCCGTCGCGCCCAGGCCAGCCGTTCCAGCTCCAGACCCGTTAGTTGCCGATGGCGAGAAATATCTCTACGGAAACGGGGTTCCACAGAATTGCGCCCGGGCACAGAAGAGTTTGCTCGCGGCTGCGGGGCACGCCAACCCAAGGGCCCAGAGCATTCTCGGAACCATGTATGCGACCGGGCACTGCGTCGGCCGCGATCTACCGACTGCCTACCGCTGGTTCGCCAGAGCTTCGCATCAGGAACCCACCAACGCCCGCATCACCCGAGATCTGGAAGTCCTCTGGAAGCAAATGACCGCCGGAGAGCGCCGCCTGGTCGTCAACAGCCGGGACTGAAATACCTTCCGGCGGTCGCCGGGTGACAGCATTGCGAAGCGCCGCTTGCCGGGACGACACCGGCCTTCGCCGGCAGCTTGCCGATCCCACAGGAAGCCTGTATGGTTTCGCCCTAACGATACCGGCCTGCGATCAGCACGCGCAAACCGGTTGAGACCAAAGGGAAACCGTCGCTGGACAATCCGCTGCGGTCTGCCGGCCGTAATTCAAGACAGGAAAGAGACCACTGTTGCCGAGTCTGGAGTCACAAGGGGTTTCGCCCGACGTCAAGCTGGTGACGGCGATACGCTCTGGCGATGAGAGCGCGCTGGCGGGACTTTATGACCGCTACTCTCCCCTCGTGTATTCCGTGGCTCTCCGTGTGCTTGGCGATACCGGTGCAGCGGAAGACGTGCTCCAGGAAGTGTTCATGCAACTGTGGCGAAATCCGGAGCGATTCGATGCAAGCCGCGGAAATCTCGCCCCCTGGCTGGCGGTGATCGCCCGCAATCGCGCCATCGATTCCCTGCGCAAGCGCCATCCGGAAACTGCGATTGACGACGTCGTGGTCTCGGTCGAACCCGACATGGCGGGCGATGCCGAACGCGGCCGGGCCATGGAGAAGGTCCGCGGCGCGCTGGGAAGCATGCCTCTGCCCCAGCGAAGCGCGCTGGAGATGGCCTATTTTGAGGGTCTGACCCATAGCGAAATTGCCGCCAAAACAGGAGAACCGCTGGGCACGGTCAAGACCAGGATTCGCGCCGGATTACTTGCGTTACGTAAGGCAGTCGCATGAGCGTACACGAACAATTCGCCGAAGATCTAGCGCTGCACGCGATGGGATCGTTGCAGGGCGAGGAACTGGCCCCGCTGCAGGCACATCTGCAGACCTGCGCCGACTGCAGCCGCGAGCTGGAGCTCCTGCGCGGAGACATGGCGCTGCTGGCAATGTCCACGGCAGGGTCCGCTCCGCCACGTCGCGCCCGTCAGCGTCTGCTGGAGGCGGTTGCCCGCGAGCCGCGGCATGCCGCGGCTCCAATTCGCGGGCGTCGAGGATTCTGGAGTCTGGCTCCGTGGTTCGCCGCTGCAGCAGCGGCGGTGATGGTGGTTCTGTTGTTCGAGCAGAACCGCGAACTCAAAAGCCACGTGGCGGCAATGAATGCCCTGTTCGTCGACCAGAAGTTGCAGCTTCAGCGAGCGCAGGAAGTGGTCGAGACTTTTACTGCTTCCGAATCCCAGCAGGTCACGCTGGTCGCGGCCAAGACTGTGCCCCAGCCACAGGGCAAGACTTTCTATCTGCGCAGCAAAGGCGGCTTGATCTTCCTGGCCAATAATCTTCCCCAGCTTCCGCCGGAAAAAATTTACGAACTCTGGTTGATTCCGAAGACCGGAGTCCCAATCGCCGCCGGACTCTTCAAACCGGACACCCGGGGGAGCGCCTCGGTGGTGAATCCACCGCTACCAACCGGCGTCGAAGCCAAGACCTTCGCGGTAACTCTTGAACCTGACAGTGGCTCCCACCAAGCCCCGCGCGGGACGTTTGTGATTGTGGGAGTCGGGGAATGACCGGGTTCGTGTCAGGGCCTCTCCTGCAGGAACGCCGTTCAACATGAAAACGCGCTTGCAGCGCCTGCGTTTCTGCAGACCTGCGGCTGAAGCCTTTCTCAATTTGCTTCCTCAGGGCGCGGCCGGGAAGCCCTGCCCGATACGAACCCTGTCCGGGGAATCGCTAATATCTCCAGCTGGTCAAATCCGCTCCCGCCGGCGCCGTCTTCAAAATCCGGTCCACAATCTTCGGCAAATACATGGTGTTGTAATGCAACCGCGACAGGTAGTTCGGCAGCGCGGGATCGCCGTTCCAGCAATGCTCAGCACGCTCCCCGTACTTCACTTCCCCTTCATATGGCGGATCGGTGGTCTTCAAGAAGTCTTCCAATCGATAGACCGCATTGTTCAGAAAGAAACTGTCGGCGCTCCCGCAATAAATGTGCAGTTTGCCCTGAAGCTTGGGGCCCAGCCTAGGCCAATTGCTTTCGAGGATGTAACGCAGGTCGTAATTCTGTTTCCAGTGCGCGGCCACGGCGTGATCAATCTCTCCCGTCTCCTTATCGAAAATCGGTTGCGGGTAGCCGTCTTTCCCGGCCGGTGAATAAACTGCCTGCCAGATGTCGAACTGCTCTCCGGATCGGCTGTGTGTTCCCAGGGCGAGTTCGTACTGGTTTGCTTCCGCGGCGGTCACCAGCGTATGCCCCAGATAATCCCGCATCGCCGGCTGCATCATCCTGCGATGGGGACCTTCGAGATAGAACGCATTCTTGTCCTGGTACAAATCGATCACGGTATAGGCTCGGAAATCCACGGGATCAGGGCACGCCACGAAGGCTCCGTTGTAATGGTCGGGATAGAAGGTTTGCACCGCCAGCGCTTCCCAACCTCCGGTTGACCCTCCATACAGGAAACGCGCCCAACCCTGGCCGATTCCGCGGAACTGCCCTTCGATTTCGGGGACGAGTTCGGTTTCGATCGCATCCCCGTAAGGGCCTAGGTTCGCGGAGTTCACCGCATAGGAATCGTCGTAATAAGGATTGGCGTGGGCAATCTTCACGATCAGCACTCGCGGAAAATCAGCGCCAGTCCACTGTTGATAGAACTTGTGCGCCTCTTCCTGCACGATGCGGTTATAGCCGGAAAGATGGAAACGCTCGCTGTAATCCGGTTTCAAGTCCGGATCAGGAGGTTCGGGACGAAAACCGTCAAAATCCGCCACGAAGTGGTCATGAAAAATAAGCAGCGGATAACGCGCGTGGGGGTGCTCGTCGAACCCTTCCGGCACCAGGATATTCGCACCCAGATACATCGGGCGTCCCCAGAACTTGCTCAGCAGCTCGCTCTTGATACGGATATGTCTGATGTATTTGGTATCCACTGGCGGTGGAATGGGCGGGATTTCCTGATCAAGCACAATTGAAATGCGTCCGGTGCCGGGACCCAGTGTAATTTTCCGGGGATGGCTGTACAGATTTCCGGGCGCCAGGTTCCAGTGCTGGCCTTCGCCGCGATCCATGGGAAGTTTGACCGTGTGGCCGTCGGCGCGATGAAACGTTTCGTAGCGATGCAGCACTGCCTGCACGTAATATTCGCCGGGCTTCACATCATGCAAGCGGCGCACGGGATACCCGAATGCCTGCTGCCCGACGACCACCTGCTCGCCCGGCTTGAGACCGTCCACGTCCACGCCAAAGACGAGCTGCGTATTCGGCCCCAAATTAATCTGCAGGCGCGGCTCCGCCGCAGGATCGGTCGAAAGCAGTAACAGCATGCGGCCATCGAGCGGTTGCGCGCTTCGCTGTTTCGAAAAGGCCAGCGAGAACTCGGGCGGGTTGCTGGCGGATGCGGCAGTTGCCAGGCATGCGACAATGATCACAAAACTGAAGGCGCAGAGAATCATTTTCACGATGGTTTCTGGTGAACCTTGGTCGATGGATTGTCTTTTTTGATCGGGCACATCCACTGATTTCAATTCGAAACAGGGATCATACAACAAGCACGCACCGCCTCCGCGAGAGTCGCGTGCTGCCCCGCCTCGGTTTTTGGCAAGCAGCGAAAAAAAAGATCCCTCCCCGGAGCGCGCTATGTTTCGCCAGTTGCGCCGCGCCTCAGGCCAGCTCGCCCGGCGGACGGCTCGAAGGATTGGCTGCACTTCGCGGCGTCCCGGACTCAAGAGAGAGGCGATTCAGTGTTGAGATGGTGCTCTAGGTGGTGAATCTGCAGTGGCAAATCGGGTGTCATCCATGGACAATCGCAATCAATGCGTCAAATACGCGGTTGACCAAACCCAGCCCATGCTGGCTAAAGCGATCAGGTTCCATCCCAGCAAAAACGCGCGCATTTGGGTTGTGGAATAGAGACGATTCCTGTAGAGCAGGGTGGCATCGAGCAAGAACCAAAGCGCGCCGAAGGCCAGCGAGCCCGCCATCCATTTATCTCGGAAGCAGGTGTAAACCAGCAGGCTTTCCATTCCCAGAAAGGCCGTAATCACAAATTTCGATCGCACCGCTCCGATCATGGTCGCCGTTGTCGATCGACCGCTGAGCCGGTCCGGCTCAATGTCCATGATTTCTCCGAAGATATGCGAGTGCATGGCGAACATTGCGCCAAACAGCATGGCAGGCCATCGCAACTGCGGTGCATGATTCAGCCAGCTGCTCAATACGAAGACCAGAAGAAATCCGGCCTGGTTCAGGACCTCCAATGGAGGGCGGCTCTTGAGTCCGTAGCGCGGCCAGTTGTACAGGGCGGTAAAGGCGATCAGCCCGGCGAACCAGAGCACCATCCTCGGGCCGTCCAAATACCAGAAGGTCGCGAGGAAGACAGCCTGAAGCAGTGCAATACGCACCGGCATGGATGCCAGCTGTTGGCGCGTGCCCCGGGCGCCGAACAGGAACGTCCCCTTGCGCGGATTCAGACGATCGGTTTCTTCGTCCACCAGATCGTTCCAGCCGTAGAGAATGAATCCCAGCGGAAGGGTGACATAGAGCAGGCCCAGCCAGAAAGCCGCCGACTGAAAGACGTGCCGGCGTCCCAACGGGAGCATGTAGAACCATGCAGAGGTCGCCCACAGGCCAGGGCGCGAAACCTTGAGTAGAAATTCCAGACCGGACCAGCGGCGCTGAAGCGCAGCTCTTGTCCTGGAGGATGGGATCATCGGATTATGGGAAGAACGAACATGAAGCCATGAGCGCAAGCGGCCGGTCAATCGACTCGCAATAGCTGGACCGTAATATTGTCAGGCCCGCCCCGTTCCCTCGCGATCTTGATCAATTCCCTGCAAGCTCCCGGCAGGTCCAGGCGGACCGCCTCTTGCAATTCGTGCTCGCTCACCAGACTCCAGAGACCGTCGGTGCAAAGAATGACCACATCGCCTTGGGCAAGCGCGACGGGCGACTCGGGGTAGTCCGGCGAGATCTCACCACCGGATCCCAACGCCGCGGTAAGGATATGCCTTTGCGGGTGGATTTCCGCTTCTTCCAGACTGATCACGCCGCTTTCGAGCAGCCGCCCCACGTAGGAATGGTCCTGGGTCAGGCGGGTAATTTTCCTGCTCCGCACCAGGTACAAACGACTGTCTCCGATGTGCGCGTAGTAGAGACTCTTGCCCACGATGGCGATTGCCGTGCAAGTCGTCCCCATGCCATGCAGCTCGTGATGAGCGGCGGCATAATCCTGAATGAGTTGGTGGGCCCTGCGTAAGGCGTCGATCAGGACTGACTGCGGATCGCGGTCGACAGCGCCGGCGTACACCTCGCGAACGGTCTCGACCGCAATGCGGCTGGCTTCCTGTCCACCCTCGTAGCCACCCATGCCGTCGGCCACGATCGCCAATCTGCCTTGGCGCGCGAATTCTTCGTCGTTGACAGGTTCCCAGTAGGAATAGCGGTCTTCATTGTTGCTTCTCTGGCAGCCCAGGTCCGTCAGGCTGGCCAACTCCATTCCCGGTCGAATCTGCAATCCCACCTCGTGTGCGCTCATTCGCGATCTGGATTATAGCCTGCTCGGTGTAAACCGCGACAACAGTGTACTTCTGCCAGGCATGACATTTGTCACTCCATTTGCGTGATGATCTCCACTGGCGCGATTCCCAGGAGTCATCGAGGATGAATGCACTGTATGGATCAGACACCAATCCCGAGACACGAGGAACGAATCATGTTTGCAACTTTGCGCGAAGTCCAGCCAGCTCGGCTGCAAAGACAGCAACGCCCCGCGGGAGCCGTTGTGGCCCGGCTGCAGGGGGTGAGCAAGACTTACGGCACGGTGACGGCCCTGCGAAACGTTGACTTCTCTGTCCGAGCGGGAGAACTGGTGGCGCTTCTGGGTGCCAATGGCGCAGGCAAGACCACTGCCGTGAAATTATTTCTTGGCCTGGCTAAGCCAGTGACTGGCAGCGTGAATGTGTTCGGCGGGAATCCTGTCAACGCCGCAGTCCGCATACGCACCGGCGCCATGCTGCAGGTTGCAAAAGTGCCGGAGACATTGCGGGTGCGAGAACACATTGATCTGTTTTCTTCCTACTATCCCAATCCGATGCCGCTCGCGGAGACACTCGCAGCGGCGGGCTTGGAAGGCATCAAAGACCGCAAGTTTGGCGAACTATCGGGAGGACAGAGGCAGCGCGTCCTGTTTGCGCTGGCGATCTGCGGCGATCCCGACCTCTTGTTTCTCGATGAACCTACAGTTGGACTCGACGTAGAAGCGCGGCGCCTGCTGTGGGAGGAACTCCGCAAACTGGTGGCCCGCGGCAAAACCGTGCTGCTGACCACTCACTATCTACAAGAAGCCGACGAGCTGGCGGACCGGGTGGTGGTCATCAATCAGGGCGCCATCATCGCCGAAGGAACGCCTTCCGAAATCAAGGCAAAAACAGCGGGCAAGAAAATCCGTTGCGTCACCCGGATTCCCATTGAATTGGTCAGCAGCCTGCCGGGCGTCATAAGAGTTTGCCAGGACCGCGACGCTCTCCTGATTCAGGTCTCCCAGGCCGAGCCGGTCCTGCGTGAATTGCTGCAACAGGATTCGCAACTCTGCGAAATTGAGGTCGCCAGCGCGGGACTGGAAGACGCGTTCCTCGCCCTGACCCAGGACAACTACTCTGAAACGGAAGCAGCGCGGAGGAAATGAAAATGGCTACAGCTTCGACAGCACTTACGCCGGCGGCATGGACTCAACCACTCAGCCGAACGCTCGTGATTTTCCTGAAAGAGGCGAGATACGAGTTTCTGAAATATCTTCGCCTGCCCATGTATTCGCTGTGCACCACCATGTTTCCGGTGATGTTCTATGTCCTGTTCGGGTTGCTGATGAACCGCAGCGCGCACCTGGGCTCGTTGGGGGTGAGCACTTACCTCATCGCGACCTACGGCACTCTCGGCGTGCTGGGAGCGTCTCTGTTCGCCAACGGAGTCGGCGTTGCCACCGAACGAGGCCTGGGATGGATGCAGGTCAAGCGCGCCAGCCCCATGCCGCCATTCGCATATTTCACCGCCAAGTTCAGCGTGAGCATGATCTTCAGCACCATCGTGGTGCTGATGCTGATCCTGCTGGGGACTTGTTTTGGCGGCGTGCAGCTCGCGCCCTTGGCCGTGGTAAAACTGATCGCCACCCTGATCCTGGGAGCAATCCCCTTCTCCGCCATGGGCTTGGCGATCGGCTACTTTGCCGGGCCGAATTCCGCCCCGGCCATGGTCAACCTGATCTATCTGCCCATGTCGTTTGCTTCAGGACTGTGGTTTCCGATCGAAGCCCTGCCCAAATTTCTGCAGGGCGTCGCCGTGCACTCACCCGCTTACCATCTGGCGCAACTGGCTCTGGCTATGGTCGGCGGAGGCCACTCCGAACCCGCTCTCGGCCACTGGGAATACTTGATCGGCTTTGGATTGGTCTGCCTGGGCATAGCTCGCATCGGTTTCCAACGCGACGAAGGAACCATGTACGGCTGAAACAAGTGCTGTTTTCGGCAGGCGCGCACACTGTCCTGGACCGAGGTTGCTCGGCTGCGTTCTCGCGCCGCAAACCCAACAACCTCAGGAGGATCCCATGAATGACCACTCCAAGCCGGCGGGCCGGATTCTAATCATCGCTTCACTCCTGCTGCTGATCATCACAGGAAAGCTACCCCTCCTGCTGCTGCTCGTCCCCGCCTCGGTCTTGCTGGGCTATGGACTCTGGTGGCTTGGCGGCCACAAAGCGGGGCTCACGAACCGCATCAAAAAAGGGTAGCGTAGGACGTACCCATGAGACTTCTGCCTCGAAATCGCGATCACGGCTGGGTACCCTACCTGTGGCTGGTGTACCTGTCGGGGATCTTCGTTCACCCCATCGTCGATCACGTTCGATGGACGGTGTGGGCGACCACTCTCGGCGTCGTGTCCATATTTCTGGTTGTTTATTTCAGCTTCTTCTGGCTGCGGCCGCCCAAAAATCTGTGGGCGACCGCAGGCATGCTCCTGCTCGGGATGGCCTTTGCTCCCTTCAACGGCGGCGCCTCCTCATTCTTCATCTATGCAGCCGCATTCATTCCCTTCACCGTGAGCAGCGAGTTGCTCGCCCTAGGATTGCTGGTTCTGGTCGCGGCAATGGCGGCGGTGGAAACAAGGCTGCTGCATCTGGGCTGGAGCTTTGGCCTCACCTCCAGCGCTCTGGCCCTGCTGGTGGGAGGCGGAAACATTTTCTTTGCGCAACGCAATCGTGCCAACGAGCGCCTAAAAATGGCCAAAGCGGAGATCGAGCACCTGGCAAAAGTCGCGGAGCGGGAACGGATCGCACGCGATCTGCATGACGTTCTGGGGCATACCCTGTCGGTGATCATTCTGAAATCCGAGCTGGCTGGAAAACTGATCGATCGCGATCCGGAGCGGGCAAGATCCGAAATGGCGGATGTCGAGCAGACCTCCCGGCAGGCTCTGGCGGAAGTGCGCTCCACCATTCGCGGGTATCGCGCTCATAGCCTTGAGGCGGAACTCAAGCAGGCCAAAGTCATGCTCGAGACCGCCGGCGTTTCGGTGCAGTCCGAGGCCCAGGACGTCAGCCTCAGTCCGGCCCAGGAGAGCGTAGTCGCCATGGCAGTGCGCGAAGCTGTCACCAATGTTGTTCGACACGCGCGCGCGCGCAACTGTCATCTCCGCCTGGCACCATGGAACGGAAGTTGCCTTCTCGAAATACTGGATGACGGGCAAGGCGGC
>Ga0193726_1002881_pt1 | contig 11268 bp, 12 predicted proteins | sample H2c1metaG_FD_144928 | JGI IMG/M metagenome (GOLD analysis project Ga0193726, IMG submission 144928) | Soil microbial communities from a riparian zone of the East river system, Colorado, United States - H2c1 | ecosystem: Environmental > Terrestrial > Soil > Riparian zone | place: USA: East River... | reverse complement strand
CGCCACTACCCCGCTCGACAACGTGATCGAGCATGCCACCGAGAGCACCAAGGCCGCCAGCGAGCGCGCCCGCGAGTTTGCCCAGATCGGCGTCCGCAAGGCGACCGAGGGCTTCGAGCAGATCAGCAAGGCCGCGCAGACCGCGACGGAAGAGCTGAACAGCCAGATGACCCAGGCCCGTGAGGGCGCCACCAAGGCCGGCCTCAAGCTGCTCGAGGTCGCCAAGGAAGACGCCGACGCAAGTTTCGCCGCAGTGCGTGATTTCCTCGCCGCCAAGTCGCCGATCGAGGCGTTCGACGTCTCGGCCAAGTACTGGCGCGGCCGCCTGGAGGCCCGCATGGCGCAGGCTCAGGATCTCGGCGCCTACGTGCGCAAGGCCACCGACGAGGCCGTCTCCGATGCAGGAGCGCATCGAGAAGTTCGCCGAGGCTGCCGCTTAAGGCTTACGCCAGCAAACGATGCAAAGGCCCGTTCGCGAGGACGGGCCTTTTCTATGCGCCGATCGTGGCGAGCACGAAGCGCACGCGCTCCTCGACCGGTACAAGCGGCAGGGCCACGAGTTCGTAGCCGCAGTTCGAATACGCCACCACCATCGCCTCGTAGGTACGCTCTGCTTCCTCGGGCGTCTGCTTTCGTTCGGCATCTTGGCGGAAGATCGCGGGCCACGGCGGCGCGAGGAAGACCCGACGATTGTAGCGGAAGCGCTCGGCCGCTCGCGTCACATGCGACGGCACGGGACGTCCCAGCAGATGGAAGTAGCCGACCATGTCGGGAACGCCGCGATCGAAGAATACGGGTCCGGTCTCGGCCTGCGCCATGCGATGAGAGCGCAACTCCCACGACAGCATGAGTTCGGCGAACGCCAACGGGTCGCGGCCGGGCAGCGCCGGCCCGTCGATGGCGATCTGGTCCTGGATGATGGCGCGGCCGGCTTCGATCGAGTGCGCATAGCCTCTGCGGCCGAGCGTCTCGATCAGCGCGCTCTTGCCCGATCCCGGGCCACCGGTAATCACGTGGAAGCGTTCAAAATCGGACATGACTATACTGATCCGAAAGCGCGTTCGCGGGAGGGGACATGGATCGGTTCTGGCTCAAGAGTTATCCGCCAGGGGTTCCGTCGGACATCGACCCCTCGGTCTATCCCAGCGTCGTGGCGCTGATCGAGGAAAGCTTCGCCAAGTATCGCGACCACAAGGCCTATGTCTGCATGGACAAGGCGTTGACCTTCGGCGAGGTCGACACGCTCTCGCAAGCGCTCGCCGCCTGGCTGCAGAGCCGGGGCCTGAAGCGCGGCGCGCGAGTGGCGATCATGATGCCCAACGTGCTGCAGTATCCCGTCGCGGTGGCCGCCGTGCTGCGGGCGGGCTTCATCGCCGTCAACGTCAATCCGCTCTACACCGCGCCCGAGCTCGAGCATCAGCTCGAGGATTCCGCCGCGGAAGCCGTGATCGTGCTGGAGAATTTCGCCAGCACCCTGGAGCAGGCGCTTCGCGCGGGCGCCGGCAAAACGGCGGTCAAGCATGTCGTCGTGGCCTCGATGGGCGACCTGCTGGGATTTCCCAAGGGCCTGATCGTGAACTTCGTGGTACGCACCCTGCGCAAGATGATTCCGGCCTTCACGCTGCCCGGCCATTTCAAATTCAACGACGTGATCGCGGCCGGCCGCGCGATGGCTTTGGTCCGACCCGACCTCGGCCCCGACGACGTCGCGGTGCTGCAATATACCGGCGGCACCACGGGCGTGGCCAAGGGTGCCACCCTGCTGCACCGCACGATAGTGGCGAACCTGCTCGCCTCCGAGGCGTGGATGCAGCCCGGCCTCAAGCGCAAGCAGCTCACCGGCCAGTTCACCATCGTCTGCGCCCTGCCGCTCTATCATGTCTTCGCCTTCATCGCCTGCGGACTCCTGGGCATGCGCACCGGCGCGCTCAACATCCTCATTCCCAATCCGCGCGACATGAAGGGCACGGTCAAGGAACTCGCCAAGTACCGCATCAACATCTTTCCCGGGGTGAACACGCTGTTCAACGGGCTCGCCAACCAGCCCGACTTCGCCAAGCTCGATTTCTCCGGGCTCGCCATCACCAACGGCGGCGGCATGGCGGTGCAGGAGGCGGTGGCCAAGAAGTGGCTCGCCATCACCGGCTGCCCGATCGTCGAAGGTTACGGCCTCAGCGAAACCTCGGCCGGCGTCACCTGCAATCCCACCGACTCGGAGGCCTATACCGGATCGATCGGCCTGCCGCTGCCCAATGTCGAGATCAAGCTTCTGGACGACCACGGCAAGGAGCTGCCGCTGGGCGAAGCGGGCGAGATCGCCATCCGCGGGCCGCAGGTCATGCAGGGCTACTGGCAGCGGCCGGACGAGACCGCCCTGGTCATGACGCCGGACGGCTTCTTCAAGTCGGGCGACATCGGCGAGATGGATGCGCGCGGCTATATCAAGATCGTCGATCGCAAGAAGGATATGATCATCGTCTCGGGCTTCAAGATCTTTCCCAACGAGATCGAAGCCGTCGTCGCCAGCCACCCGGGCGTCCTGGAATGCGCCGTGGTCGGCGTGCCGGATACAGGCTCCGGCGAGGCGGTGATGCTGTTTGTGGTCAGGAAGGATCCATCACTCACCAAGGAAGCGCTGGTCGAGTATTGCAAGCAGCAACTCACGGGATACAAGCGGCCGAAATACATCGAGTTCCGCGACGAGCTGCCCAAGACCAATGTCGGCAAGATCCTGCGGCGCGAACTGCGCGACGGCATGTTGAAAAAGGCGGCCTGAACGGCGCACGTTACCTGCAACCTCCTCCATCCGCCCACGTTCACCCGGGGAGATTTACCCCTTGAGGAGGGTGCGATGACGCCAGCCAAGTTTTTTGTCGTGGCCGCAGTGGGCCTGTCTGCCACTGCCTGCAGCTATTCGAACACCACTACTGCCTCCGTTCCGCCGGGGCCCTACCGCAGCGGCGCCGAGCAGGCCTGCCTGGATTACGGCTTCAACCCCGGCACCGACCCCTACAATCGCTGCGTCGTGCGGGAAGCCCAGTCCCGTGCCGCTGGCCGCATGCCGGCTGACTACGCCTCGGCCCGCCTGGCCGGTGACGCCCGGGATGCCTGCTATTCCTACGGCCTGACGATCGGCAGCGCGCCCTATGACCGCTGCGTCAACCGCGAGATCGAGGCCCGCCGCTACAGCCAGCAGGCCGTCGTGACGTCGGCGCCGGGTACCTATTATCCATCGACGACTGTCTATACGACGACGCCTGGGTATGCTCCCGCGCCGGTCGTCTATGCGCCGGCGCCGGTGACCTATGCCCCTGCCGCACCGACGCCGCCGGCGGGCGTTCAGGCCTTCCGCGATGAGTTCGGTTTCCGCTATGATGGCCAGGGGAACCGGATCGACGCTCAGGGCAACATCATCAGCCCGCAGTCGACCCGTCCCTGAACAGGGGGCGCGATGGCTGCGAGATATTTGATTGCTGCGATGCTGGTGGGCTTGGTACTGGCGGGCTGTAGCAACGTCCTGCCGCGGCCCGACTATGTGGACGTGAAGGTACCGGCCGCCTTCCGCACCGAACCGGGAGGCGTGCGGGTCGACAACGCAAGCTACACGCTCGACGCCGAAGGCTACCGCGTCGACCCGCAGGGCGAGCGGGTCGGCATGATCGACGTGCCGGCCAAGACCGAAGGCGATAACTCCAACGCCGTCGCCGGCTACTACATCAGCTCCACCGGCCAGGTTGCGCCTGGTCGCGTCGCCTCGACCAGCGACATCGTGGCCCCGCCGGGCAGCCAACCGCTGCCCTCGCAGGTGCCGCAGCAGGCCCCGATCACGCCGGCGCCGGCTAACATGCCGCCGCCGCCCGGTTACAAATAACCGGGCGCTGGGCGTTCGGCGTGCGCTACTCGATCTGAACCCCGGCCGCCCGGATCACCGGGGCCCACTTGGCGATTTCGTCCTTGATGAATTTCGCCGTCCGTTCGGGCGAGGTGTCGGTGGTCGGCACCGCGGCGATGTCCTCCAGGAACTTGATCATGTCGGGATCGGCCATGAGCTTGCGTGAGGCCTGGTCGAGCGTGTCGACGGGCGGTTGAGGCATACCAGCCGGCCCGAGGATGAGGTTGAAGGTGTAGGCTTCGTAGCCCTTCACGCCGGCCTCGATCATGGTGGGAATTTCCGGCGCGATCGCGGCGCGCTTGGCATGGGCGTAGGCCAGGATGCGGACCTTGCCGGCCCGATGCTGCTGCAGGGTTGTGCTGAAGGTCTCGAACATCCACATGACCTGGCCCGACATGAGGTCGTTCACCGCCGGACTCGAGCCACGATAGGGCACATGGACGACATCCATGCCGCCGACCTCGCGTTTGAAGTATTCGGCGGCGAGATGGAGGATGCTGCCGGTGCCCGACGAGGCATAGGAATACTTGCCGGGGTTCTTCTTCATTTCCTCGACCAGGCCCATGACCGAAGGCGGCATCGAGGGATGCGTCACGAGCACCAGGGGGTTGACGCAGATCGAGGAGATCGGCGTGAAATCCTTCACCGCGTCGTAGGCCGGATGGATGAACGCTGTCGGATTGATGGCATGCGTCGAAGACGGCGCAAACAGCAAGGTGTAGCCGTCGGGCTTGGCGTTCTTGACCTCGACGGCGCCGATCGAGCCGGCGGCGCCGGCCTTGTTGTCGACGATCATGGTCTGGCCCAGAAGAGCGGTCATCTTCTCCGCGGTCTTGCGGCCGATGATATCGGTCGGGCCGGCCGGCGCGAACGGCACGACGAGGCGCACGATTCGCTCGGGATATTTGCCCTGCGCGCGGACGATGGCGGGCGCGGTCAGGCCGGCCAGCGGCGCGCCCAGGCCCGCCGCGAGAAGGTGACGTCGTTTCATTTCAGTCCTCCCTTTACTCAACTACTTCAGTGTCTCGTTGAACAACTCGATCATGGCGTTCCACGACCGACGATCCGTCGCCTCGTGATAGAAGAAGCCCGTCATGCCGCGTGAATCCGCCGCCGGATTGGTGAAACTGTGGCCGGCGCCGCCATAAAGCTGCAGGCGCCAGTCGACCCCGGCCGCCTTCATCTCCTTCTCGAAGTCGGCGCGCTGTTCGGGCGGGATGATGGGATCGTCGGCGCCGATGCAGACCAGCACCTTGCCTTTGATATTCTTGGCGTCCTGCGGCCGGGCGGTGGCGAGGCCGGAATGGAAGCCCACTATCGCCTTGAGGTCGCAGCCGGCCCGGCCGAGCTCGAGCGACGTCGTGCCGCCGAAACAGTAGCCGATGGCAGCGAGCCGCGTCGCATCGACCTCCTTCCGGGATTTCAGCACGTCGAGGGCAGCCGTTGCCCGCGCCCGGATGCCGGTCGGGTCGGCGATCCAGGCGGCGATGCGCGGCCTGGCGTCGGCGAGATTGTCGAGCGGCTTGCCGTCGCCGTGATAGTCCATGGCGAAGGCGGCATAGCCCAGCCCGGCGAGACGCGCCGCGATCGTCTTGGTGTGCTCGGTGAGGCCTGGTCCTTCATGGCAGACCAGCACGCCCGGCCGCTTCCCGGGCTTGCCGTCGTCGACGACGTACTGGCCAAGCAGGCGCGCGCCATCCGCCCCGTACTCGATGTCCTGTGTATGCATGTCCCGAGTCTCCGTCCCCGCCGGACAGTAGCGGAGTCGGCTTGACCCGCCAACGGCCCGCCGCCACAAGTCAGCTCCATGGTCGATTCCGCCGCGCCCGTCGTCCGCTTCGCGCCCAGTCCCACGGGATTGCTGCATGTCGGAAACGTACGCGCGGCGCTGTTCAACTGGCTGTTCGCCAAGCGACACAGCGGAACCTTCATCCTGCGCCTCGACGACACCGACGGCGCGCGCAGCAAGCCCGAGTACGAGGCCGCCATCGAGCGTGACCTGCAGTGGCTCGGTCTCGACTGGGCGCGCAAGGAGAAGCAGTCGGACCGGCTCCCGCACTACGACGCGGCGCGCGACAAACTCATCGCCGCCGGTCGGCTCTATGCCTGCTACGAGACGCCGGAGGAGCTCGAGTTCAAGCGCAAGCGCCTGCTCGCCCAAGGCCGGCCGCCGGTCTACGACCGCGCGGCGCTAAAACTCTCCGACGCCGACCGGACGCGGCTGGAAGGCGAGGGCCGCCGCCCGCACTGGCGGTTCAAGCTCGCCGCCGAGGAAGTGCGCTGGGACGATCTGGTGCGCGGACCGCAACATATCGACGAGGCGAGCCAGAGCGACCCGGTGCTGGTGCGCGCCGACGGCAGCTACCTCTACAGCTTTACCTCGGTGGTGGATGATATCGCCTTCGCCATCACCCATGTCATCCGTGGCGAGGATCACGTCACCAACAGCGGCGCGCAGATCCAGATGTTCCGGGCGCTCGGCGCCGGCGAGCCCGTCTTCGCGCATTTGCCGCTGCTGGTCGATGCGGCGGGCGGCGGCTTGAGCAAGCGCACCGGCTCCTTGTCGGTCGGCGAGCTGCGCGAGCGCGGGATCGAGGCGCTGGCGGTCTCGGCCCTTCTGGCGCGTCTCGGCACCGCCGATCCGGTCGAGCCGGTGACGTCGCTCGATGCGCTGGTCGCGACCGTCGATTTCGCGCGTGTCGGCCGAGCCGCCGCGCGTTTTTCCGAAGACGAGCTCGCGCATCTCAGCTCCCGTACGCTGCACCTGCTACCCTACGCGGCGGTGCGCCATCGCCTGCCGCCCAATGTCGGCGAAGCCCTGTGGCTCGCCGTGCGCGGCAATCTCGCGACGCTGGCGGACGCTTCTGGCTGGGCCGAAATCGTCGCCGGGTCGATGACCCCGGTGCTCGAGGATCCCGCCTTTCTCGAGGAGGCGGCGACTCGTCTGCCGGCTGAACCGTGGGGCGAGACCACGTGGAAGGAATGGACGGGCGCGGTGTCGGCGGCGACGCAGCGCAAGGGTCGCGCGTTGTTCCATCCGCTCAGGCTCGCGCTGACGGCGCGCGAGACCGGCCCGGAGATGGCGCGACTGCTGCCGCTGATCGGCCGGGCGAAGGTCGCGGCGCGCCTCAGGGGGCAGACGGCATGAAGAAGGCGGCGAGGCCCAGCACCAGGAACAGGAACGCCGCCACCGCGTGCACGATCTTGAGCGGCAGGCGCTTGGCGATGGCATCGCCGAACAGCACGACCGGTGCGTTGACCAGCAGCATGCCGACCGTGGTCCCGGCGGTGACAAGGACCAGCGAATTGAAGCGCGCGGCGAGCGCCACGGTGGCGATCTGCGTCTTGTCGCCGATCTCGACGATGAAGAAGGCGACCAGGGTGGCGAGGAACGCGCCGGCCTGACGCGCCGCCTGCGGCCCGTCGTCGGCCTTGTCGGGGATCAGGCACCAGCCGGCCATCACGATGAACGCTGCGCCCAGGATCCAGCGCATCGTGTCGGCGCCGGCCCAGCCCGCGACCGCGGCGCCTGCCCACGCGGCGAGCGCATGGTTCGCCAGGGTGGCCAACAGGATTCCCAGGATGATCGGCGCCGGCTTGCGATAGCGCGCCGCCAGCATCAGCGCGAGCAGCTGCGTCTTGTCGCCGATCTCGGCGACGGCGATCACGGCGGCGGAGACGAAAAACGCTTCCATTGGCGGGCATTTGCACAGAAAGAACGCATCGGATAAACTACTGAAATGTTGTTCCTTCTATTCCCCGGCGCCGCCACTGCGCGATGTAACTGAAGTCTGCGCTCCCCCTCTTCTCTTGGGGGCGGGCGGTCGGACTTCGTACAATGCTGATCGGGGAGTAGGGCCATGTCCCTCGTCATTTACAACACGCTGTCGCGCGATAAAGAACCATTCGCACCGCTCGATGCAGGGCATGTGCGTTTGTATGTCTGCGGCCCGACCGTCTACGACTACGTGCATATCGGTAATGCGCGGCCCGTCGTGGTGTTCGACGTGCTCTACCGGCTGCTGAAGCGGCGCTATCCGCGCGTCACCTACGTGCGCAACATCACCGATATCGACGACCGCATCATGGTGCGGGCGGCCGACAACGGCGAGACCATCGACGCGCTGACCTCGCGCACAGCAGGCGCCTACCAAAGCGACATGCTCCGGCTGGGCGCCCTCGCGCCCGACGTCGAGCCGCGTGCCACGCAGTACGTCGCCGACATGGTCGCCATGATCCAGCGCCTGGTCGACAACGGCCACGCCTATGCGGCCGAAGGCCACGTGCTGTTCAGCGTGCCCAGCATGAGCGACTACGGCCGCCTGTCGCGCCGCAGCCGCGACGAGCTTGTCGCCGGCGCGCGAGTCGAGGTTGCGCCCTACAAGAAGGATCCCGCCGACTTCGTGCTGTGGAAACCCTCGACCGACAACCAGCCGGGCTGGCCGAGCCCGTGGGGCCGCGGCCGGCCGGGCTGGCACATCGAATGCTCGGCGATGAGCGCCAGGCATCTCGGCGAGACCTTCGACATCCATGCCGGCGGCCTCGACCTCATCTTCCCGCACCACGAGAACGAGATCGCGCAGAGCCGCAGCACCTTCGGCCACGCCATCATGGCGAAGTACTGGATGCACAATGGCTTCCTGAACATCTCCGGCGAGAAGATGAGCAAGTCGCTCGGCAATTTCTTCACCGTGCGCGAGCTTTTGGACCAGCATCCCGCCGAGGCAATCCGGCTGCTCCTGCTCACGGCCCAGTACCGCCAGCCGCTCGACTTCACGCATGAGGGGCTGACCCAGGCCAAGGCGACGCTCGACCGCTGGTACGGCGCGCTGCGCGGCAAGGACGCCAAGCCGTCAAGCTCGGTGCCGCAGTCGGTCGAGGACGCCTTGTCGGACGACCTCAACACGCCGCTCGCCATCAGCGCCATCCATGCGCTGGGCGATCCGGTCGAACTGCGGGCCGGCGCCAACGCCCTCGGCCTGTTGCAGCAGGATGCCGAGGCCTGGTTCCGCTGGACGCCCGCCGGCTCGTCGGGTCCGACCGATGCCGAAATCGAGACAGCGATCGCCGCCCGTCAGGCCGCGCGCAAGGCCAAGGACTTCAAGGAGTCCGACCGCATCCGCGACGAGCTCAAGGCCAAGGGCGTGATTCTGGAGGACGGCGCCAAGGGCACGACCTGGAAGCGGGGTTAGGCTGGTTGCTTGATAGCGCTAGCTGTCATCCCGAGCGCAGCGAGGAGTGACGCTATTTTTTAACGTAGGTCGTGTGTTCCTAAGCCGCGCTCGGCATCTTCCTTTCAGGCCCAAGCTCGTAGCATTTCACTGTGAGGCTCTTGGGCCGAAGCTCGCGCAGCCCCTTGAGGAACGCCGCCATGTGCGGCGTGGCGAAGTGGTCCTTCAGTGCCTGCTCGTCTTTCCACAGCTCGCGCACGCGCATCAGGTCGGGCGCGAGCAGGTCGAAGGCATAGTCGTAGCCGCCGCAACCCGGCTCGGCACGCGACGCCTCGATCATCGGCCGCGCCACGGCGCGCACCTGTTCAGTCTGCGCCGGATCGAACCGAGCTTCGGCAAGCACGATCAGCATGGCGATCTCCTTCACCGTTTCTCGAACAGCACGCTCTGGAGGGCGCGGCCGAAGTAGCCGTCGCGGTCGGCCAGACGCGCGGCGGCGAGGCCGATCGAATCGGGGCCCGCCCAGGTCTCGGCATCCAAAAGGATCCAGTCACCGACCGGCTCGCGCGCCAGGCTGAGCGTGAGGTCGCCGTTGATGAAGGTCCATTCCTTGAAGTCGAGCACCGAGGACGTGCCGTTGCAGAAGTCGGCGGCGATGGCGGCGCGCATCACGGGCGAGAGCGCGGCGCCGTCGACGATCGGCCGCTCGGCGCGATACCACACCGCGGCCGGACCGGGCAGGCGGAACGAGCCTCTGGCCATGCGCATGGAGATGCCGCTCAGGAACGGCGTTTTGCCCATGCCGGCCGTCGCCGGGTTGCGCCCGACTTCGGGACCGCGCATGTCGAGGGGCGGGCAGAAGGCGGCGCTGGGCAGCGCTTGCGCGAGGCGGCGCACGCGCAACGCCGTGGCACGCACGACCTCGGTGCCGCCCGCCAGCAGCCTCACCGAGACGAGCTGGATCTTGCGGCCCTCGCGCAGCACTTCGCTCTCGATGGTGAGCGGCGCCACCGGCACCGGCCGCATCAGGTCGACGGTGAGTCGCACCACCCGCATCGGCACGGGCGAGGGCAGGCGCTCGACGGCCCAGCAGATCAGCGCGGCGGGCGCCGCGCCATGCTGCAGCTTGGGATCCCACGGCCCGCCGGCGAGGGCGCTGGTGTGAGCGACGGCGCCCTCGACGCGGTAGATCGACTCCATTCCTAAACGCTCCGGATGAACCCCAGCAGGTTGCGATTGAAACGCACCGGGTCGGTCAGGAACAACCCGTTCGGCGCGCCTTCATAGGGCGCGACCCGGCTGCCGGCAATCGCCGCTGCCGCGCGGCGCGTCTCCGCGGTGGAGGCGCCAGCGGTGAGCGGGGCGAGCAGGCGCGTCTTTGCACGAGGTCCTCCCACTTGACGGCTGGCGATTCTGTATTTAACAATATTGTTAAATATGGATATGCTCTCTCAAACCTTCCAGGCACTGGCCGATCCGACCCGCCGCGCGCTGCTCGCGCGGCTGGCCACCGGCGCGGCCACCGTGGGCGAGCTCGCCGAGCCCTTCGACATGTCGCTGCCGGCGGTGTCGCGGCATCTCAAGGTGCTGACCGACGCCGGCCTGATCGAACGCCATACCGAGGCGCAGTGGCGGCGCTGCGAGCTGCGCGGCGAGGGGTTTCGCGCCGCCACGGATTGGATCGAGTTCTATCGCCGCTTCTGGGAGCAGCAGTTCGACAAGCTCGACGCCTTCCTGAAGCGGACCGCACCGAAACCACCCAAAGCCAAGCTACCCAAGGGAAAAGACCATGGCCGCCGCCGTTGACGATCGCACGCTTCGCCTGACGCGCCGCTTCGATGCGTCGCCGGAACGCCTGTTCGACGCCTGGACCGACCAGGATCAGTTCGCCGAATGGTTCGGCCCCAAGGGCGTGACGACGGTCTACTGCGACCTCGATCCCCGGACCGGCGGCGCCTGGCGCCTGCTGGGGCGCAACACCGAACGCACCTTCGCGGTCTCCGGCCGGTATCTCGAGGTGAAGCGGCCGGAGCGCCTGGCCTTCACCTTTGCCTGGCACGACAAAGGCGATCATGCCCGGCCGCGCGAGCACGAGACGACGGTGACGCTCGACTTCAGGCCCGTCGCCGGCGGCAAGACCGAGATGACCATGGTCCAGACGCGCTTCGCCGACGCGACCGCGACCGCCAATCACAACCGCGGCTG
>Ga0193726_1002880_pt1 | contig 11270 bp, 8 predicted proteins | sample H2c1metaG_FD_144928 | JGI IMG/M metagenome (GOLD analysis project Ga0193726, IMG submission 144928) | Soil microbial communities from a riparian zone of the East river system, Colorado, United States - H2c1 | ecosystem: Environmental > Terrestrial > Soil > Riparian zone | place: USA: East River... | reverse complement strand
CTTCTCGATGTCGGGTTCCGACTTCGTCGAGATGTTCGTCGGCGTCGGTGCCAGCCGCGTGCGCGATCTGTTCGAGCAGGGCAAGGCGCACGCGCCCTGCATCATCTTCATCGACGAGATCGACGCCGTTGGCCGTCATCGCGGCGCTGGCTTGGGCGGCGGGCACGACGAGCGCGAGCAAACGTTGAATCAGCTGCTCGTCGAGATGGATGGATTCGAGTCGAATGAGGGCGTGATTCTGATCGCCGCGACCAATCGACCAGACGTGCTCGATCCCGCGCTCATGCGTCCGGGCCGTTTTGACCGCCAGATCGTGGTGGATCTGCCCGACCTGCGCGGCCGCGAGGGAATTCTCCGCGTGCACATCCGCAACAAGCCAATGGCAGAAGATGTGGATGTCACGACCTTGGCCCGCGGAACCCCGGGAATGGCGGGAGCAGATCTCGCGAATCTTGTAAACGAAGGGGCCCTGCTTGCTGCCCGTCGCAACCACGAGAAGGTCTACATGGTCGATCTCGAGGACGCGAAGGACAAGGTGATGATGGGTGCCGAGCGGAAGTCGATGGTCATGAAGGACGAGGAGCGGAAGCTCACCGCCTATCACGAGGGTGGCCACGCCATCTGCGCGGTCAAGGTGAAGGGCAACGATCCGCTCCACAAAGTCACGATCGTTCCCCGCGGGCGCACGCTCGGCGTCGCGTGGACGCTGCCGGAAGACGACCGCGTCTCGGTCACGAGAGAGCAGCTCGAGGCGAATCTCGTCAAGGCTTACGGTGGTCGTGTTGCAGAGGAGCTGGTGTTCGGACGCGACCGGGTCACAACGGGAGCGGCCAGTGACATCCAGCAGGCAACCGGCTTGGCGCGTCGCTATGTATCGCAGTGGGGACTCTCGGATGAGATCGGCCCCATTCTCGTCGGCGACAACGAGCAGGAGCTCTTCCTCGGACGCGAGCTGCAGACCCGACGCGAGGTCTCGGAGCGCACGGCGCAGCTGGTCGATTCCGAAGTAACGCGCGTGATCAAGGAAGCATACGCTCGCGCGACCGTTGTGCTCCAGGAGAACATGGAGCTGCTCCACGTCGTTGCGGCGGCTTTGCTCGATCGCGAGACGCTGACGGGCGACGACGTGGCCGCGCTTTCGCGCGGCGAAACGCTGCCGCCGCGGCCAGTGAGTCCGCCCCCGTCGGCGCCCGCGCTGGCGACACCGGTGATGCATCCCAAGCCGTCGAAGCCGCCGCTCTTTGGAGGACCGGAGGTAGCGCCGGCGTGACATTCGCGTGGCCGTCCAAGTCACAACGGCCAACCATCTTCGGAATTTTGAACGTTACCCCCGACAGCTTCAGCGACGGGGGTAACTTTTTTTCAACCGAGGCCGCGATCGCACAGGCCGGCCTCATGATCTCCGAAGGCGCCGACGCTATCGACGTCGGTGGCGAATCAACTCGCCCCGGCGCCAGCCCCGTCTCGGCGCGTGAAGAGCTCAAGCGCGTGCTTCCCGCAATCCGGGGGATACGATCGCGCTGGAGCGATGTCGCAATCTCCATCGATACGGTTAAGGCCGAGGTTGCGAAGGCGGCCCTGGGGGAAGGTGCGTCGATCGTGAACGACGTGTCGGGAATGTCGCTCGATCCCGAGATGCCGCGTGTGTGCTCCGAGGCGGGTTGCAGCGTCGTGTTGATGCACTCCCGCGGAACCGTGGAGGACATGGCGAGCTACGAGAATGCGGTCTACGGCAATGATCCGGTCGGAGAGATCGTCGCCGAGCTGGAGGAAAGCGTACAGACTGCGCAGCGCGCCGGGATTCACCCGGGCCGAATCGCGCTGGATCCTGGTATTGGTTTCTCCAAGAGAACCGGCCATTCGCTCGCGGCGCTTGTGGAGCTGCCGCGAATCGTCGCGCTCGGCTATCCCGTGTTCGTCGGCGCATCGCGCAAGCGCGTGATCGCGGAGCTGATTCGCTACACTGGCGGCCCGGGGGCCTCAGGAGGAGGGACGACTCTGGCATCCCACTCGATCACGAACGACGACCGTGACATGACGACGGTCGGAGTCAACGTCGTCGCATTTTTCGCGGGCGCCCGGATTTTTCGCGTGCACAGCGTGCGCGCCAACCGTCTCGCACTCGACGCGGCGTGGGCCCTGACTCCCGAGGAATCAGAGCTTCTCGCGGAATGACGCAGCAAGCGTTCCCGGAGACGTGTCCCCGAGAGAGATCGTTCGTCGACCGAACCACCAGACGAACAGCCAGGTAGCCACGATCTGAACGAGAATCACCGTCGGCAGGATGAATGGGTGCTCGACGATCGGCGTGAGCGAGCCCGGTCGCGGAAACATCAACGGGATGTTGAGCAAATTGAAAATGATGATTCCGATGAGCAACCCACGTGAGCCCCGGAAGATCTTCCAGCAGGCGACGCAGAACGCCAGCTCCACTACGAAATCGAGCAGGGGATATCCCTGAAGATTCAATCCGAGTTGGGGTCCCCAGGCCATTGGGAGAAGGGTGATGTTGGGCTCGTGATGAATGATGTCGAGCACGATGTGTGAAAAGATGCCCAGCCCGATGGCGGCGCCAACGTTGGAGCGATGCGCGGTCTTTCCCATCCCCCACGCGATCACGGCCAGCAAGGCTCCGGTGAAGACTGAATGGGAATAGGGAAGGAAATCGAGATGAATGGCATCGGGAGTGACGCGGAAGTGCTCAATGCTGAGATACGTGAAGCCGATCCACAGCAGCTCGACGAGCTGAACAGATATGAGAAGGGGCCACAACCCCACTCGCGGATACTTTCTTTTGAGCACCAGCGCTGCTGAGGCGTGAGTTATGGCGTACATGGGCCTCCTACGGGCGTGGAGTGAATAGTTCGACGATGTCAACGGTCCAGTGGTCGGGCAACTCGCGAGCCGCTGAATTAGTTTCTAGTCGTTACTCCTCACCGAGGCGCGCCCGATAAGACGATTTCCTTCGCCAGGTTGGACGACCGCAGTGCTGCTGCTGTTCGTCTACATGCTCACCCTCGCCCCGGGAGTAACGCTCTGGGATTCGGGCGAGTTCCTTGCCGCCATCCATTCATTTGGGATTCCGCACCCGCCGGGCACACCGCTCTATGTTCTGATCGGCAAAGTCTGGAGCATGATGTTCGCCTCGGTGTTTGGATTTGCAAGGGCGATCAATCTGCTGTCAGCCGTGTGCACTGCCTTGGGGTGCGGCATTCTCACGAGCCTGTTCGCCAAGTGGACCGAAGATGGGTTCGGAGCGACCGCCGCCGGTCTGACCGCGGGACTCATGTCGACCGTGTGGCTGAACGCGAATGAAACCGAAGTTTACGCGGTCGCACTTCTCTTCGGCTGCATCATTCTCTGGGCTGCCGATCGCGCCGGCGAGGATTCGGACGCGCGGTGGGCGCTCCTCGCCGCGTATCTCGCGGGACTGGCGTGGTCGCTTCACCTGATGGCACTGCTCGTCGTTCCCAGCGCAATCCTGCTGGTCTTCAGCACCGGGGACGGATATTTCGCGGTGCCGGTCGGGCGACGCTATGTCGATGGCAGGCGCGAAGCACACTCGTTCGCCAAGCTGGTGCGCGGGTCGATCATCGTCACGATCATTGGAATGACGTGCGTCGTGTTCATGATGATTCGCGCGCGCCACGATCCGGCGGTCAATCAGGGCAATCCGTCCACGTTTGGATCGCTGATCGACGTGATCTTCCGCCGCCAGTACGACGTGCCCTCGCTCTGGCCCCGGCAGGCGCCATTCTATCTACAGCTCGGCAATGTCTTCGAGTACGCCGACTGGCAGTTTGCGAAAGGACTGGCCCCGGAAGCGCCGCCGAGCTTGTGGAGAACTCCGGTTACGGTCCTCTACGCGCTCCTCGGAGTTTTCGGGTTTCTTGCGCATCGGAGCGCGGACCGTCGCAGCTGGCGCGCGCTGGCGCTGCTTTTTCTGGTGTCATCGCTCGGTGTCGTGATTTACCTCAACCTCAAAGCGGGTCCCACGTTTGGAGAGGGGCTTCTTCCTCCGAACGCACTGCATGAAGCGCGTGAGCGAGACTACTTCTTTTTCTGGGCGTTCATTTGCTGGGGACTGTGGGCCGGATTCGGTGCAATCACTCTGTCACGGCGTCTCAAGCCACCTCTGAGTCTCCTGGCGATGGTGTTGCCGTTCGCACCGGCGCTTCTCAACTGGGCCGCCGTCGATCGCAGAACCGATCAGCTCGAGGCCCGCTCCCGGATCGGTGAAGCGGACATGCTCGCGAAAGTCCCGCCGTCGGGTATTCTCCTGGCGTTGGGAGACAACGACACGTATCCGCTGTGGTATCTGCAGCAGGTTGAAGGAACGCGAAAGGATGTCACGGTGGTGACCGTGCCGCTGCTCGCCGCGGAATGGTACCGCGCGGAGCTGGCGCGGCGTTACAAGCTGCTGGACTCGGCGATGGTCAAGAGTTGGCACGGCAGCGACAGTACGCTCGCGTCTCTCGTCCGGCGATCCTACAGTCAGGGTCGACCGGTTATCCGATCGCCCTTCTTCTCGACGGACTCAGCGGCTACCAGGAAGTGAAATCCTGAATCGCGGAACAGCTGGCCTGTTCCGCGCCGCCACCGGACTCACTGCACAGTGATCGTGTAGTCGCCGAGGACACCCGCTACTGGCGACGCCGCCGTAATGATGTAGAAGCCGGAGTTCTGGACGAAGTCCGGGACGGTATACGTGATCCGGGCGTTCTTGGTTGTGCCGTCGATGTTGTCGTTCGACACCAGAACGGTCCCGCTGCCAGCGGGACGAAGCTCGACATACGAATCCAGAGTGCTCGAGCTCACGGCGACGGTGATTGACTGACCCGCATTCAGGAAGATGACATAGTCATCGTAGTAGAATCCGGTAGATGGTGTCGTGGGGGTGGTGTTGCAGTCGGCGCCCTCCAGGCTCTGCGGGCTCGTGATCCCGCGCAGGACGAACACATCTTCGCAGTTGGTTACTGGCGCGGCCAACGCCGTCGAGGCAAGGGAATAGCTGCCAACCTCGGCGGCCGAAAAGGAATTGGCACTGATGATGTACGTTCCTGCCGGCACGATCGCCGTGACTCTGGAGTCAGTCGCGCCCGCAACTCCGAAGTCGTCGTTGACGCCGATGACAACGTCCGAGACGGAGAACAACGCGAGATAAGTGTCGAACGCGGTCGATGCCTGATCGAAGATGTAGGTCCCGGTTGTCGGAATGGTAATCGTGTAGAAGTCGGTGAAGCTGCCGTCGGAGAGAGGGCAATCCGTAACCGCCAGCTGGGCGCTGAGAGGCGAATCCAGCGCGTGTGTCTCGGTCGCACAGCCGGTGAACACCACCGCGGTCAGGCTTCCACTCGTAGCCGTCAGCGTGTTCACTGTGGACGCGGATCCGATCGTCCAGCTTCCGACGGTCGCGATGCCTGATGCGTTGGTGGTGACACTCGCACCAGTAACCGAGCCGCCCCCGCTCGTCACCGCGAAGGTCACGGGGGCGCCGGCCAGTGGCGCTCCGGTCTCATCGTGGACGACAACCGACGGCAGCTCGATCACCGCCATTCCTGCTGGCGCCGGAATGGTCGTCGACGAATTCGCGGCAAGATCCGACGCGGTGTGGACGCCAGGGCCTGAGGCGTCTCCGCCGCCGCAAGATAGCTGCAGCACCAGAAGTCCCACTGGAGCCAGTGAGGAGACAATATTTCGCAGCACCTTCATAGTTGCCAATATCCGAGAGAGAGGGGTCGGGTCAATAGCAGCAAGGCAAAGGCCAGATATCGACCGTTGCATTACTCCATCGGGATTTCACCGACTCAGACGATAGTTCCACCGTTCGTCATCTTTTTGTCGGTTAGTATCTGTAGTGTTCAGACTTGTACGGTCCTTCTGTCGCAACGCCGAGATAGTCCGCCTGGTCCTTCGACAGCTTCGTGAGCTTAACCCCGAGCTTGTCGAGATGCAGCCGCGCAACCTTCTCGTCGAGCTTCTTCGGCAGCGTGTAAACGCGGCACTCGTACGCGTCGCAGTTCGTGTGCAGCTCGATCTGCGCCATCACCTGGTTGGTGAAGCTCGCCGACATCACGAAACTCGGATGCCCCGTTGCGCAGCCCAGATTCAGCAGCCTGCCCTCGGCCAGAATCATGACGCTGTGCCCGTCCGGAAAGACGTACTCGTCGTACTGAGGCTTGATTTGCACGCGCTTGATGCCCTTGGTCTTTTTCAAGCCGGCCATGTCGATCTCGTTGTCGAAGTGGCCGATGTTGCCGACGATCGCCTTGTCCTTCATCTGCGCCATGTGCTCGGCGGTGATGATGTTCATGTTGCCGGTCGCCGTGACGAAGATGTCCGCGGTCTTCACGACATCCTCCAGCGTCGTGACCTGATAGCCTTCCATCGCTGCCTGCAACGCGCAGATCGGATCGATCTCCGTGATCACGACGCGAGCGCCTTGTCCCTTCAATGCCTGTGCGCAGCCCTTGCCGACATCGCCGTAGCCGCAGATCACGGCGACCTTGCCGGCGAGCATAACGTCGGAGGCGCGGAGAATTCCGTCGGTTAGCGAGTGACGGCAACCATACAAGTTGTCGAACTTCGACTTCGTCACTGAGTCGTTGACGTTGATCGCGGGGAAGAGAAGGGTACCTGCCTCCATCATCTGATAGAGACGGTGCACGCCCGTCGTCGTCTCCTCGGATACGCCGCGCAGATCTTTCGACATGCGTGTCCACCGCTTCGGGTCTTTCTTGAATTCGCGCTTCAGCAAGCCGAGGATGACTCCGTATTCCTCGGCTTCCTTGTCGGGATCGAACTCGGGGACGCGGCCGGCTTTCTCGAACTCGACGCCCTTGTGCACGAGCAGCGTCGCATCGCCGCCGTCATCCAGCAGAAGGTTCGGACCCGATCCGTCGGGCCAGACGAGCGCCTGGTCCGTGCACCACCAGTACTCCTCGAGCGTCTCGCCTTTCCACGCGAACACCGGCGTGCCCTGCGGATCGCTGATCGTGCCGTTCCTGCCGACGACGACCGCGGCGGCGGCGTGATCCTGCGTCGAGAAAATGTTGCACGACACCCAGCGCACTTCGGCACCGAGGTGTGTGAGCGTCTCGATGAGGACGGCCGTCTGCACGGTCATGTGCAGTGAGCCCATGATCTTGGCGCCCGCCAGAGGCTGCTTGGCCTTGTACTCGGCGCGCAGCGCCATCAGGCCAGGCATCTCGTGCTCGGCCAGGCGAATCTCGTTGCGCCCGTATTCGGCGAGCTCGAGATCCTTCACCTTGTACGGCTCTCGTCCTGCCTCGATTGCCGCCGTGAATGCGTTCATCGGTTCTGTGATCGTGCCCACTGTGCGCTCCATTTAAAGTCAGCGTTGTGCGTGATTACGCGGTTTTCATGAGCGGAACCGCATCCGCCTTGTTGTGCCCTCTCTTCTTTGCCGCCGCGCTCCGTTTCCCGGAGGCGGCGAAAAGCGTTGGACCCTTGGCGTCCGGATCGGGTGCCAAAAAGCTGTACCGAAAATTTTCCAGCCCCGCCGCCTGCATCCAGGCGCCGAGTGTTGCCGCGTCGAACCCCTGCCACTGGTGACCCATCGCCTGCCGCAGGTCCTGGCGGTCGTGCGGCATCATGTCGAGCACGAGCAATCGTCCGCCGGGCCGGAGCACGCGGACCGCTTCCGAGATCACGCGTGCTGGATCAGTCACGTAGTGGAGTACAAGGAAGAGGAGTGCCACATCGACCTCGCCGTCCGCGAGCGGTAGCGCTTCCAGGCGCCCGTTCCGGATGTCGACGTTTTCGACCCCATGAAGCCGCTTCCTGGCGGCGGTGAGCATCGCACCCGATTCGTCCACCGCGATCACGCGCTCGACGAACGGCGCGAGCGACTGGGTGATCGCCCCGGTACCACAGCCCAGGTCGGCGACCGTCCATGCTTCATCGAGGAGCCCGAGGAGCGCAACATCCGCCCGTCGCCCAAACAGCTCGAGTCGCATCTTGTCCCATTGACCTGCGGACGTCGAAAAGAACTGCTGCGACCGCGTGCTCCGCTCTGCCAGCACGGCCTGCGTGCGACGCGCGTCGTGCTCGGCCGCGCTCGAGTGCATGACCTCGTCGCGCACGATGTGCCAAAGAGACGACGGCTGGTCGCGTCGAGGCTGTCGGTCGCGAGGCGATAGTGGCGGCTCGTGCCTTCAGCGCGCGCTTCAACCCACCCTTCGGCGCTCAGCATCTTGAGGTGTCTGCTGATCGTGGACTGGGGCAGCTGGAGGATCGACTGGAGCTCGTTGACGCTCAGCTCATTCCGCTCGAGCGCGAGCAGTAGCCGGCTCCTCGTCGGGTCGGCGAGGGCAGTCATCTGCCCGAAAAGGGCGGGGGCGGTCAAACGCTCAATCCGTTCATCCGGATTAAAGGTTAAAGCAAATGGGCCCATAAGTCAAGCGCCCTGTTGGCCCCGCTATGAAGCCCTATCTTCCCCCGCATGATTTCGAGGCCTTGGGGCATCGGCTTGGTATTTGTTGGCATTGCGTGCGCGCGGCAGCCGGGAACCGTTCGATTTTTTCAGAATTGCAACAGGTTCGGCTACTGCACCGACCAGCTCGGGCGCACCACCGGGCCCCCGGTCCCTGTTTCTGAATCGGACTGGCCCAGCTACGGCCGCACTTCGTACGGAGACCGTCACTCACCGCTTCGCCAGATCGACACCGGCAACGTCTCGAAGCTGGAGGTCGCGTGGCGGTTCCACACCGGCGAAGGCGCCCCCGAGTTCAAGACTCGCGCACCGACCGCCCTCGAGGTGACCCCGCTGGTGTTTCGCGGGACAATGTATTTAAGCACTCCGCTCGGGCGGGTTTTTGCGCTCGATCCGGTCACGGGGGCGCAACGCTGGATTTTCGACCCACACGTAGATCGCACCACGCAGTTCGGTGATTTCGCCAATCGCGGCGTGGCGCTCTGGCAGGATGACGGAGCGACCGCCGGCCCGCAGTGCTCGCTCCGAATCTTCATCGCAACGATCGACACTCGGTTGATCGCCCTCGACGCGGCCACGGGCTCGCTGTGCACGAGCTTCGGTACCGGCGGGACGGTGCAGTTGCGCGATGGATTGCGCAACCAACCTGGGTTCGCCTCGGAGTACGAGGAGACTTCTCCGCCCACCGTTGTTGATGGCGTAGTAGTCGTGGGCTCTGCCGTCGCCGATAACAGTCGTATAGACGCCGTGAGCGGAGAGGTACGGGGATACGACGCCAGGACTGGCGCGTTGCGCTGGACGTTCGACCCGGTTCCGCAGAGCGCGACGGATCCGGCGCACGCGACATGGATCGGGCCCAACGCGCACCGCAGTGGCGCCGCTAACTCGTGGACGGTTTTCGCGGCGGATCCAGTTCGCAAAACGGTCTACATCGCGACGAGCTCGCCGAGCGTCGACTATTTCGGCGGTGAGCGGAAGGGGCGGAACGAATACGGGAATTCCGTCGTCGCCATTCAGGCCGCAACCGGTCGAGTGTTGTGGCATTTCCAGACCGTACGGCACGATCTCTGGGATTACGACAACGCATCTCCGCCGGCGCTGGTCGACATGAAGGTCGGCGGTCGATCAGTCGCTGTGGTGCTTCAGGGTACGAAGACGGGGCAGCTGTTCGCGCTCGATCGCGAAACGGGGAAGCCCGTCTTCCCGTTGACAGAAGGCGCTGTTCCCTCGAGCGACGTGCCCGGCGAGGAGGCCTGGCCAACCCAGATTCTCGGATCCGGCCTGCCGCCACTGAGTCCTCAGAGCGTGACTCGCGACCAGATATGGGGACCAACCGCGGAAGATCGCGACGGATGCCGAAAGCGCTTCGACGAGTTGCGCTACGATGGAGTCTTTACGCCGCCGAGCACGCGCGGCTCGCTCATCATTCCTTCGAACGTTGGTGGAGCGCATTGGGGCGGAGTCGCCTTCGATCCGGCCAACGACGTCGTGGTCGTTCCCACCAATCGCATCGCCGCAGTCATCACGCTCATTCCGCGCGCCGTGTTCGAAGCGACGCGCGGGCGCGCGACCGTGGGCGAGCGGATCGGAACCGAGTACGCGATGATGCGCGGAACTCCATTCGTGCTCAAGCGAGAGCTGTTTCTCGCGCAATCGGGAGCGCCGTGCACGCCGCCGCCGTTCGGATCGCTTGTCGCCGTGAGTCTGCGCACCCGTCAGATCGTGTGGAGCGTCCCGCTTGGAACGTCTGAAGGTCTCGAAAAGATCGGCGTTCATGTGCCGCCTGACATACTCGGAGCGATCAATCTGGGCGGTCCGATTACCACCGCCGGCGGTCTGGTATTCATCGGAGGAGCGACCGATCGCTATTTCCGGGCGTTTGACCTGAAAAACGGGCGGGAGCTCTGGAAGGTCGCGCTCCCGGCCGGAGGCAAAGCCACACCAATGACTTACCTCGGATCTGATGGCAGGCAATACGTCGTCATCGCGGCTGGCGGCGACGGCAAGGCTTGGGGCTGGAGCGACGAAGTGGTCGCGTTTGCACTTCCGCAGGCCGCGCGCTGATACTTTTCATTTGATTCTCAACGCCGCCTAGGCGTACACCGTTTTGCGTTTGCCGTTTTCCGTTTCGCGTTCCGTTTCCCGTTTCGCGTTTCCCCGCTTCCCGCTTCCCGCTATGACCTTCGAAAAAAGTATCCGCCGCCTCGATGAAATCATGGCCGCCCTCGAGGGCGAACAGGTCGGCCTGGATGCATCGCTCAAGCTGTTCGAAGAGGGAATTGATCTGCTGCGTGCCGCCTCGGCCGAGCTCGACAAGGCGGAAACGAAAGTGCAGATGCTCCTCGAGAAGTCCGACGGCGGCTTCGAGTTGCGGGAGATGGATCTCTAGAGAGGTGTCGCTTCGCTTCGAAGAAGATCGGGAGGGAATCGAAGGGCGCCTCGACGAGATTTGCGCCGGCTACCTCTCCGATCTGCCGGTCGCGGTAGCCGATGCCATCCGGTACGGGCTCAAAAGCCCGGGGAAGAGAGTCCGTCCTCTCCTGCTTCTGTTCGCCTACCGCGCGGCCGGAGGCAGCAAAGACGCGAGCCTGCTCGCTTGTGCTCCGGAGGTGATTCACTCGTACTCCCTCATGCACGACGACTTGCCATGCATGGACGACGACGATATGCGCCGTGGCCAGCCGACTGTGCACAAGGTCTATGGCTCGAAGACCGCGATACTCGGCGGCGTCGCCATGATTCCGCTCGCGGCCAGAGTGGTGCGTGACTCTGCGCGGGCCATGCGTCTCTCCGAGGAAGCCAGTGGCCGGCTTAT
>Ga0193726_1002879_pt1 | contig 11274 bp, 15 predicted proteins | sample H2c1metaG_FD_144928 | JGI IMG/M metagenome (GOLD analysis project Ga0193726, IMG submission 144928) | Soil microbial communities from a riparian zone of the East river system, Colorado, United States - H2c1 | ecosystem: Environmental > Terrestrial > Soil > Riparian zone | place: USA: East River... | reverse complement strand
CAGCGACCTTCCGTTCATGTTGCTGTCCGCCAGGGTGGGGCAGGCTCAGAGGGGGACCGTCGGCCGCAGGCCAGGGTGAGGGAGCCGGCGGCGGGCGGCGGCGAGGCGAGGGGGCTGGCGATTTCGTACGTGGACGTGGCCGGGCGGAAGACCTGGCATGAGGTCAGCGGCGAGGGCGACCCGGTGGTGCTGCTGCACGGCGGCTTTGTCGGCGCGTCGTCGTGGGCCGGGCAGGCGCCCGCGCTGGCCGGGGCCGGCTACCGGGTGCACATGCCCGAGCGGCGCGGTCACGGGCACACGCCCGACGTCGCCGGGCCGCTGAGCTACTCGGCGATGGCCGACGACACGGTGGCCTACCTGGACCAGGTGGTCGGCCGCCCGGCGCCCCTGATCGGCTGGAGCGATGGCGCGGTGATCGCGCTGCTCGTCGCGCAGCGCCGGCCGGACCTGGCCGCGGGCCTGGTGCTCATCGGGCAGTACCTCAACTCGGCCGGCCGCGCCGCCGGCGGCCTGCTGGACGAGATCCTCGGCTCGGACCCGGAGGTGGTGAGCTTCCTGCGCGAGGAGCACGACCAGCTGTCGCCGGACGGTCCCGCGCACTTCCCGGTCTTCTACGAGAAGATGATCAGCATGTACCGGGCCGAGCCGGAGCTCGAGCTGGCCGGGCTGGCCGCCGTCGACGTGCCGGCCCTGGTCCTGCAGGGCGACCGGGATGAGGTCACGGTGGCGCACAGCGCGGCGGTCGCCGCGGTGCTCCCGCAGGGCCGCCTCGCCGTCCTGCCCGGCACCCACCTGCTGCCGATCGAGAGCCCCGGCCTGGTCAACGAGCTGCTGCTCGCGTTCCTGCGGGGCGGCTTCCCCGGCTAGCCGGACGGGCTATTCCTCGACCAGGATCGTCAGGGTCTCGGGGAGCACGCCGTCCTGCGCCATCGCCTCGGCCCCGCTGTCGGTCTGCATGGCGGCCATCAGGGCGTCCATGTCGGCCACGTCCATGAGCACCGCCACGTGGCTCGGGTTCGCCGGGTTCACGAAGGTCCGGATGTTGGTGACCCCGAGCGGCCCGAAGAACTCCTCCCGCCGGGACGAGGCGAGCCAGTGATCCTTGTCCCGCACGTCATGGTGGCCGATAACGGTGGGCATGCTTCCCCCTGGAGCTTCGCGGGCCGGGCGGGAATCGCCTGGCGGCGGGACCGTACCCCCGATGCGCGCCGCCGGATCACCGCGAACCTTCAAATATGCGCAGCTCAGGAACGCCGTCCGACCGGCGGCTGGGCCGCGTAGAGGCTGAGCTCGACGGACTTGACGTCCCAGCGGCGGATCAGGCGCAGGCCGCGCAGCAGCGCGGCCTGCTCGGTGACCAGCGGGGTGGGCGGCAGCGGCCGCCGCCAGCGGACCAGCCAGATCCGCCGGACCGCGGGGCCGGCCGCGCGCAGCCGGCGGGCCAGCTCGGCGGGGGCCGCCGGGACGCCGGTCAGCGTGGCCGAGGCGACGGGCGCGGCCAGCATCCCGATGCTGGCCAGCCGCGCGAACGGCCGCGGGTAGGCCAGGCCCGCCACCCGCGCGCCCCACGGCTGGTACAGGACCGCGTCGCCGCGCTTTTCGTTCTGGCTGACGATGGCGGCCACCTTGCGCAGGTTGTCCTTGCGCGCGGCGTCGGTCCGGGCCCGCTGCTGCGGCGCGATGAGCACGGCCGCCATGACGGCGATCACCAGCGCGACCGGGACGGCGGCCAGCGCCGGCCGGCGCCGGCCGGCCGGGGTCATCGCGACCAGCCGGCCCAGCCAGATCAGGCCGGCCGCCATGAGCAGGGCCGCGGCCGGAGTGCAGAAGACGACGTACCGCTCGACGTAGACCGGGTGCGCGACGGACAACGTGAGCAGCGCGGCCGGGGGGAGCAGCAGCCACGGCAGCGTGATGGCGACGGGCGGGCAGATCACCCGGTACCGCCGCCCGATGTCGGCCGCGACGCCGGCCAGCGTCAGGGCCAGGGCCAGCGGGACGAGGTCCTTGACGCCGGCGAAGTCGGTGACCAGCGCGCCGGCGAGGTCGAGGGTGGGCCGGGAGACCCAGTTGAGCTGGCCGTTCTGCCGGACCGCGAACACCATCAGCGGGGTGAGCGCCGCCGCGGCGGCGCCCGCCGCGGCCAGCCAGCGCCGCGTCGCGGCCCGCGCGTGCGCCCCGCCGCCCGGCCGCCGGGGGCGGCGCATGGCCAGCAGGCTGATGCCGTGCGCGGCCACCAGCAGCAGGGCGGCCAAGTTGAGCAGCGCAAGGGTCAGCACGACCGCGCCGTACCCGGCCCACCACCAGCGGCCGCGGCCCTCGGTGACGCCCCGGACCAGCAGGTAGGTGGCGGCGACGGCGAACAGGGTGACGGCGGCGTAGGGGCGCGCGTCCTGCGCGTACCAGGTGGTGACCGGCAGCCCGGCCAGCACCAGGCCGGCCAGCAGGCCGGTCAGCGCGGGCGCGGGCTGGGCGGCGGCCCGGGCGAGGCGGCGGCCCAGGGCCGCGGTCAGCCCGACGGCCGCGACGCTGGCGATGAGGGAGGGCAGCCGCAGGTCGGTGGCCGAGGCGCCCAGCATGTCCACGACCGCGTGGACGGCGAGGTAGTAGAGGCCGTGCACGGCGTCCTGGTGGCGCAGCAGGGCCAGGATCTGGCCGGTCGAGCGCTGCGCCACCTCCCGGGTGTAGCCCTCGTCGCGCCACAGCGACGCCCGGCCGAGCTGGTAGCCGCCGAGCAGGAGCTCGGCCAGGCCGGGCACGATGACGGCGAGCCAGGCCCCGGCCGCGCGCGGGCCGCGCCGCGCACCCGGCCCGTCCGGTAGGTCCGGCGCGCTGGCCGGGCGGCGCGCGGCCGGGACGGCGACGGTCACGCCGAGCCCGGCGGCGCCGGGCTCGGTGCCGTCCGCCTCGGTGACGCCGGGGGAGTGCACGCTGGGGCTCCGGGGTGAAGGACTTAGGGCCTACGTCCGCATATGAGCGATATCCCTCGATATTGAGCTGCGGTGAACAAATCCTAGACGGCGGGCCGGGCCCGGTCCGGGAGAACGCGCGAGTCGTGACCGGGTGACTACGTCATGCGCTGCTCGGCGAGGCCGAGCCAGTGCTCGACGTGGGCCGGGGTGTAGTGCCGGATCATCCAGTCGGTCATGCGCAGGCCCATGTGCGCCCACATCGGCGCCAGGACCCCGGCGGGGAAGTCGTCGAGAAGCTGGTCGAGGCGCTGGACGGCCCGCGGGTCGGCCTCGAGGGCGTGCAGGCCGAAGCGCAGGGTGACCAGGTCGAGGCGCCGGTCGCCGCGGGCCGCGCCGTCCCAGTCGACGACGCCGGTGATGCGGCCGCGCTCGGCCAGGAAGTTGCCGGGCTGGAAGTCGGCGTGCACGGCGTCGTCGCCGTCCAGGATGTCCGGGTGCCGGGCGCCGACGGCGGTGACCCAGCGCTCCAGGCGCCGGGTGCGGTCGCTGTGGCCGCGCAGCGGCGCGTGCTGGCAGAAGCCGGGACCGTCGCTGGTCAGGAAGAGGCGGAAGGCGGGGATGGCGGGGCGGCTCGCGAGCGCGCCGGCGTGCCGGTCGCTCAGGGCGATGGCCTGGTCCAGGACCTCGGGGGTGACGCGGCCGAGCGGGCCGCCGGGCAGGAGCTCCCAGACCAGGGCGACGGCGGGGCCGGCCGGGGTGGCGGTCCCGGCGCCGCCGTCCCGCCCGGCCGCGGCGAGCTCGACGGCCAGCTCGACGGCCGGGGCCGGGTACCCGGACTGCCGGAGCGCCTCCATGACGGCCAGCGGGCCGGCCCGCAGGCCGGCCAGGGTGCTGCCCGGCCGCCACGTCAGGACCCCGCGGTGCCCGTCGGGCCAGGTCACGTACGAGGCGCCGACCTGACCGCCGGGACACGGGCCGTCGACGCGCAGGGCGACTCCGGTGGCGGCGCGGACGGCGCCGGCCAGCCGCTGCGCGTCCAGGCGCTCGACCCGCGCCCACGGACGGCCGGCGCTGGCGCTCAGGGGACCGCCGTGAAGAACTCGTAGGCGATGCCGTCGGGGTCCCGGATGTACACGCCGCGGCCGCCGCCCAGCCGGTTGATCTGCTCATCGCTGCGGCGCGGCGCGGAGCCCCAGGCCAGCCCGGAGCTGCGGGCCAGCTCCAGCGCGTGGTCGAAGACCGGGTCGTCGACGAGGAAGGCGTAGTGGCCCGGCCGCGCGCCGAGCCGGTCGTCGAAGTCGAAGGTCAGGTCGTCGTTGATCCGGACCGGGACGAACGGCCCGGCGGGGGCGCCCACCGGCAGCCCCAGCAGGTCAGCGAGGAGCCGGGCTCCGCGCTGCTTGTCGCCGACGGGCACGATGGTGTGGTTGAGGACGATGGTCATGGCTGGCCTCCTGGCTCGGCGGTGCGGGCGGGACCGGTGCTGGCTGGACCGGTGCTGGCTGGACCGGCGGGCGGGCTGAGGGACTCGGGGGACTGGGCGGCCAGGCGGCGGAGGTAGCCGGCCAGGCGGCGCGCGTCGGCGGCCGGCCAGTCCGCGACCAGGCCGGCGAAGGCCCGGTCCTGCCAGGCCCGGGCGCCGGCGAGCAGCTCGCGGCCGGCCGCGGTGATCCCGAGCTCGGTGCGGCGGGCATCGTCGCGCGACACGGTCTTGGTCACCAGGCCCGCGGCGACGGCCTCGGCGAGCATCCGGCTGGCGTTGGACCGGTCCAGCCCGAGCTGCCGGGCCACCTCGCCGATCGCGCCCGTGCCCGCGGCCAGGGCGGCGTCGATGGCCTCCAGCACCAGCACGTGCCCTACGTGCGCCGGGTCGCCCGCACCGTCCCGGGCCGCGTCCGCCGCCCAGCGCCGGGACCAGAACCGCACCAGCCGGAAGAGGGCGGGGCCCCCGCCGGCGAGGCCGGTCCGGACCGCTGTATCTGTGCGCATCGCATATATGGTACATGCGTTTCGCACGCAGTTGACCAGGAGCGCCGCAGGCCGGGACGATGGCCGGCATGGAGCAGCGTGCCGAGGCGGCCGAGGCGGTGATCTCCGCCAAGCTCAGCGCGGACTTCGCGCGGGCGGCCGGCCATCCGGAGCTGGGCGCGGCGCTGGCCCGGTTCGGGCGCACCACCGCGACGCGGCTGGCGGCCCGGCCCGGGCACGCCGCCTACAACAAGGCCCGCGGCTTCAGCGCGGCGGACGGTGCCCGGCTGGCGGAGATCTGCGCGTTCTTCGACCGGGCGGCCGTGCCGCCCGTGATCGAGGTCTGGGCCGGCGACGCCAGCGCCGTGCTGGGCCAGCGCCTGGCCCGCGCCGGCTTCTATGCCGCGGAGGTCAACGCCACCCTGGCCGCGGCGCCCGGCGGGCCGGAGGCGCCCGGCGGGCCGGAGGGGGCCGGCGGCCGCCCGGCCGCCGCAGCCGGGCTGTACGCGGCGGGCCGCCAGGCCTATCTCGCCGGCGCCGCCACCGTGCCGGGCCTGCGGCGCCGGGGCTGCCAGGGCGCCCTGATCCGGCGGCGGCTGCGCGACGCGGCGGCCGTCGCCGACCAGGTGGCCGTCACCACCGCGTTCGGCTCGCCGAGCCAGGCCAACCTGGAGCGCCTCGGCTTCGCCGTCGTCCATACCCGCGCCCTGTGGCGCCGCCTGGGCGAGGACACGGCCGGTTTATCACTTTTAGGTGACTGAGAACCGCTTCGGGATGAGCTGCGCAACAATGGCCGCGATGCAGGTCGCGCCCGTCCTAGCCGGGCCATTGCCGGAGGGATCAGCGTTGCTCATCATCTTCGGGTTCCGGACGTTCTTCCGGACCCTGGGCCAGGGCGTCTTCCACTGCCGCAAGTGCGGCGGCGACCGGGAGTACCGGCACCGCGCCGGGCGCCGGTTCTTCACCCTGTTCTTCATCCCCGTGATCCCGCTGGCCAAGGCCGGGGAGCACGTGCAGTGCACGACCTGCCAGACGCGCTACGTCATGGACGTGCTCCAGCAGCCGACCGCCGCGGCGATGCAGGCGGCCCTGCCGACCGGCATGCGCGCGGCCGCGGCGGCCATGCTCCAGGCCGGCCAGCCGGGCCACCCGGCGGCCCGGCAGCGGGCCGTCGCCGCCATCCAGGGCGCCGGCGCCCGCGACTACCTGGACGGGCACCTTGACGCCGATGTCGCCCAGCCGCCGCAGGCCCGCCGCGAGGCGCTGGGCCAGGTGGCCCGGCAGCTCACCCCGGACGCCCGGGAGTGGTTCCTGGCCGAGACGGTGCGGATCGGGATGGCGGACGGGCCGCTGACCGGCGCCGAGCGGCAGGCCGCCGACGTCGTCGCGGCCGAGCTGGGGATGACCCAGGCTCAGGCGATCGGCGTCGTCACCATGACCGAGCGAGCCGCCCAGCAGTACTGAGCGCTAGCGGGGACCGAGCCCGACCTGCCCGTCGAGCAGTTCCCGGGCGGCATCGAGGTGACCGGCATGCCGGGCTGTCTCCTCGATCATGTGCAGGGCGATCCAGCGCAGGTCGGTGATCTCGTCCGCTATCTCGCGGTCGTGGCGTCCCGCGGGGGGCGTGCTGAGCGGCCGGGACGCCAGCACGGCGCTGGATCGCCGGCACTGGTCACGGTAGAACCCGAAGACCTGCGCCGCCGTATGCGCGGCGGCGGGTTCCTCGCCGGGCCAGGGCAGCGGGGCCGCCGAGCCGGTCGCCACCTGCTGGAACCAGTGCCGCTCGGCGTGGCCGAGGTGCTCGATGAGGCCCAGCGGAGTCCAGCCCGAGGGCAGCACCGGCGTCCGCAGCCCCCGGTCGTCGAGGCCCTCGACGATCGCCAGCACGGCGGCTCGCTGCGCGCCGAGAAAGTGCTCAAGGATCTGCGCCTCCGGCTGCTGGGTCACGGCAGGTCGCGGGCCAGATCCCGGTAGGACGGGGTGAGCTCGGCCCACCGCGTCCGCCAGTCGGCGGGCTCGCGTCCGGCGATGCGGGCGGCGAGGTCCTCGACATGAGCCTGCCAGCCCGCTCCGTGCCCGGCGAGGTCGCTGAGGGGCAGGCCCCGCTCCTCGATGATCAGGCTGGTCTGGTCGCCCGCCGGGGCCAGGCGGGCCTCGATGACCGTCTCGTCCGGCTGGCCCGGGGACATCGTCAGCAGCAGCCGCTGCGGCGGCTCGCACACGTCCACGCGCCCCGGGCCGTCCCAGCCGCTGGTGAAGGACGCGCGGAACGCGCCACCCGGCCGAAGGTCGCCCGCGACCTCCGCGATCCAGCGGCGCAGGCGGCCGGGGTCGGTCAGCGCCGACCACAGGTCGTCGATGCCGGTGTCGTAGCGGCTCTCCATGCGAACCGCGCCCTTGCCGTCCACGGATCGCAGGCTGCCCGCGATGCGCGCGCTTGCCCGGGTATCGCTGGTCATCGGGTGCTCCCTCGCTGGTGTTTCCCGCGGGCGACTTCGGTGTGCAGGGCATCCAGCCGCTGCTCCCACAGGGATCGGTAGTGGCCGAGCCATTCATCGACCTCGGCGAGCGGCTCGGGACGCAGGCGGTAGACCCGCCGCTGGGCCTGCTGGCGCACCTCGACCAGCCCCGCCTCGCGCAGCACCCGGAGGTGCCGCGATACCCCCGGCCGGGCGATCGGCAGCAGCGCCGCCAGCTCACCCGCGGTGGCCGGGCCGCCGCGCAGGGACTCCAGCATCGTCCGGCGGCTCTCGTCCGACAGCGCCTGCAGCACGGCATCCACGGGATGAGCGTACCCGACTTGTTACGTAACCGTCTAGGTACATAAGCCGGACGGCGGCTGCGTCAGGCCAGCCCGAGGATGCGGGCCGCGTTGTCGCGCAGGACGGCGGCCTGGACCTCGGCGGGCAGGCCGAGCTCGTCGAACCCGGCCAGGCAGCGGTCGGGGGTGAAGAACGGGAAGTCGCTGCCCCACAGGAACTGCCCGGACAGGCGGCCCCGCAGCTCGCGGATGACCTCGGGCGGAATCCGCCGCGGCGCCCAGCCCGAGATGTCGATGTAGACGTTCGTCTTGTGCAGGGCCACGGCGGCCAGGTCCGCGTGCCAGGGCCACCCGAAGTGCGCCGCGACGATGGTCAGCTCCGGGTGGGCGGCGGCGACGGAGTCCAGCTTGAGCGGGTGGGAGTAGTCGATGCGGATGCCCTGGCCGCCGGGCTGGCGGGCGCCGATCCCGCTCGTCCCGGTGTGGAACAGGGCGAGCAGGCCGTGCTCCTGGCAGGCCGCGAACACCGGCCACCAGGCCGGGTCATCGGGCGCGAACGCCTGCAGCGACGGGTGGAACTTCACGCCGCGCAGCCCGAGGGCGGCGATGTTCGCCACCTCGGCGACCGCGGCCGCGCCCTTGTGCGGGTCGACCGAGCCCAGGCCGGTGAACACGTCCGGGTACGCGCGGCACGCCGCCGCGACCGTCTCGTTGGGCACCCGCGGGCGGCCGGTCGCCGTCTCGGCGTCCCAGGCGAGCAGGACCGCCCGCAGGCTCAGGTCGCGGTACCGCGCGGCCAGGTCGGCCAGCGACTCGCGCTGCGCGGGCGAGCGGAAGTACGCCTCGGCCGCCTCGACGTAGCCGGCCATGCTGCCGTCCAGCCAGTCCGGCGTCGGCAGGTGCACGTGAAAGTCAATGGCCCGGAGCGACACCGGCCTATCGTAACGTGGCCGCGCCGGGCGGCCCCGTTTCGCCTAGCGCGTCTGGAGCCCCCGGCGGGCACCGGACGGCCTGAGCGGCTAGGGCAGCGTCAGGATCTCGGCGCCGTCGGCCGTGACCAGCAGCGTGTGCTCGAACTGGGCCGTCCGCCGGCGGTCCGCGGTCAGCACCGTCCAGCCGTCCGGCCAGACCTCGTAGTTGATCGTGCCCAGGGTCAGCATCGGCTCGATGGTGAACGTCATCCCCGGCTCGATCGGCACAGCCACCTCGGGGTCGTCGAAGTGCGGCACGATCAGGCCGGAGTGGAACGTGGTGCCGATGCCGTGCCCGGTGAAGTCCCGGACCACCCCGTAGCCGAACCGCCGGGCGTACGACTCGATGACCCGGCCAACCGCGTTCAGGGGCCGGCCGGGGGCCACCGCGCGGATGCCGCGCATCATCGCCTCGTGGGTGCGCTCCACCAGCAGCCGGGACTCCTCGTCCACGTCCCCGGCCAGGAACGTCGCGTTGGTGTCGCCGTGCACGCCACCGATAAAACCGGTTATGTCGACATTGACGATGTCGCCGTCGGCGATCACGGTGTCGTCGGGGATGCCGTGGCAGATGACCTCGTTGAGCGAGGTGCACAGCGACTTGGGGTAGCCGCGGTAGCCGAGGGTGCTCGGGTACGCCCCGGCGGCGACCAGGAAGTCGTGCCCGACCCGGTCCAGCTCGTCGGTGGTGACGCCGGGCTCGACGTGCCGCCCGACCTCGGCCAGGGCCTGGGCGGCGACCCGGCTGGCCACCCGCATCCGCTCGATGGTGGCGGCGTCCTTGACCTCGGGCTCGCCGGTGCGCGGGTAGCGGCGGCCGACGTACTCGGGGCGGGGGATGGCGGCCGGGACCGATCGCATCGGGGAAATCCGGCCGGGCTGGAGCAAGGTCGCCATGATCTGGGAGTCTAGTAGGCATGGCAGATGAGCAGCAGTGGTGGTTTTGCCTCAAGCACAACACCGTGGAGCCCGATGACGGGTGCCCGGGCAAGGACCGCCTCGGGCCCTATCCGAGCCGGGAGGCGGCGGCCCGCGCGCTGGAGACCGTCGAGGACCGCAACAAGGAATGGGACGCGCAGGACCGCTAGCTGCGCCGTGCGCGGGTATCAGCCTGGCTGCCGGTATCGTAAGGGGCAACGGCGATAGCCGGCGGAAGGGGCGTGCGGTGGCGCGGCAGGAGGGCGACGATCTGCCCGAGGCGGCCGAGGCCCGGATGGCCGAGATCCGGGGCAGCGGCACCTGGGGCTCTTCGCTCAGCGCGGACGAGTTCGCCGCGATCAAGAGCACCGGCTTCGAGCCGGTCGGGCAGGTCCTGGGCGCGGCCGTCTACAACATCGGCTACACGGGCGGCTACGCCTGCCCCGGCGCGTGGGCCGGGTACGGCGGCTTCGTCACGCCGACCCGCGGCGTCACGTCGGTGTCGAGCGGCGGCGGGTCCTACGGCGCGTTCGGGCCGATGGTGGCCACCCTCTACGAGGCCCGCCACAAGGCGCTGAGCCGGATGGAGGAGGAGTGCCGCGAGCTCGGCGGCCACGGCGTGGTCGGGGTCGACCTGACCATCGGCGCCTTCCCGGCCGGCGGGCTGGAGTTCAAGGCCATCGGGACGGCCATCCGCGCGCCGGGCAGCGCGCCGCTGAAACGGCCGTTCACCTCCGCGCTGACCGGCCAGGGCTTCGCCAAGCTGATCCTGGCCGGCTGGGTGCCGGCCGGCCTGGTGCTGGGCATCTCGATCGGGTCCCGGCACGACGACTGGATGACGGTGACCCAGACGCGCTGGGGCAGCGGCAACTCTGAGGTGCACGGCTACACCGACCTGGTCAACCAGACCCGGCACGACGCCCGCAGCCAGCTCGAGAAGGACGTGGCCCGGCACGGCGCGGGCGGCGTGGTCGTCCAGGAGATGACCATGCGGGTCCGCGAGCGGGAGTGCCCCATGCAGGAGGGCCGCCGGGACCACATCGTCGAGGCGACCATCATCGGGACCTCGATCGCCAAGTTTGCCCAGCGCGACCGGCCGCCGGCCCCGCCGCTCGCGATCATGTCCCTGGACCCGCAGCGCCGCCAGGCCGCGCGGGTGCGCCTCTAGAACCGCGCCATGACTGATCCCACGAGGAGCGAGATGACCGACCCCAATCCCAACGGCGGCGTTGACGTCACGGGCGTCCCGCAGGACGCCATCCGTCGGCTCGCGGAGCTGCGGCCGGGCAAGCCGGGCGGGATCTTCACCTCGGACCTGTCCGTCAACGAGTTCCTGCTCGTCCGGGAGGTCGGGTTCCGGCCGCTCGGGCTGGTCCTCGGCAGCTCGATCTACCACGTGGGCCTGCAGGTGGCCCGGTGGGGCAAGAGCCAGGAGCTCGACGTGCTGTCGACGGCCATGTACCACGCCCGGGAGCTGGCCATGACCCGGATGGAGGCCGAGGCGAATGCCCTCGGCGCCGACGGGGTGGTCGGCGTGCGGCTGGACGTGGAGCTCAAGGAGTTCGGCGCTGACATCGCCGAGTTCATCGCCATCGGCACCGCCGTCAAGGCCGAGCCGGGCGCGGGCGGCGGCGGCGTCACGAACTGGCGCAACAACAAGGGCCTGCCGTTCACCTCGGACCTGTCCGGCCAGGACTTCTGGACGCTGATCCGGGCCGGCTACGCGCCGCTCGGCATGACGATG
>Ga0193726_1002878_pt1 | contig 11285 bp, 12 predicted proteins | sample H2c1metaG_FD_144928 | JGI IMG/M metagenome (GOLD analysis project Ga0193726, IMG submission 144928) | Soil microbial communities from a riparian zone of the East river system, Colorado, United States - H2c1 | ecosystem: Environmental > Terrestrial > Soil > Riparian zone | place: USA: East River... | reverse complement strand
TCGGTGTTGAGGTCGTCTTCGATCTTCATGCCCATCTCGCGGGCAAATTCCTGCGCGCCCTTGCCGACCAGCAGATGATGGTCAGTCATCTCCATCACGAGGTGCGCCACCTTCGACGGCGTGCGGACGCCCTCGATGCCGGCGACGCCGCCCGCGCGCTTCTTCGGGCCGTGCATGCAGCACGAGTCGAGCTGCACCACACCTTCCGCGTTCGGCAGGCCGCCGTAGCCGACGCTGTCGTCGAGCGGATCGAGCTCGACGATGTTGACGCCGGCGATCAGCGACTCGAGGACGTCGGCGCCGCCCGTGATCATGGCGAAGGCGGTCTCGACGCATGTCTTCGATCCGCCGTTCTTGAAGCGGTTGCCGTTTGACGAGCAGACCACCGCCGGCTTCACGCCGGCGGGCGCCATCATCGTCGGGGACTGGGCAAACAGATCCTTCGGCGCCGCGGCGGCGATGCCGGCGACGGCGGTGGTGCGCACGAAATCGCGACGATTGAGTTTAGACATACGTCCTCACAATTTACGCGTTGGCGAGCAGGTTGGCGGCGATGATCATGCGCTGCGCTTCGGACGTGCCCTGGTAGATTTCCGTCGCGCGGACGTCGCGGAACAGGCGCTCCGCGGTCGATCCGCGGCGATAGCCGGCGGACGCGAGAATCTGCATCGCCTTGTCCGCGGCCTTGTGGGCCGCTTCGGACGCGGCGAGTTTGGCCATGGACGATTCGAGCGCGCTGCGCTCCTGCTGATCCTTCGCGACGGCGGCCTTCATCGTGAGCATCCGCGCGGCGTCGAGCTCGGTCGCCATGTCGGCGAGCATCCACTGAATCGCCTGATAGCTCGCAATCGGATGGCCGAACGTCTCGCGATGCTTCGCGTGGGTGATGGCCTCGTCGAGCGCGGCCTGGCCGATACCGAGCGCCTGCGCAGCGATCGCCACACGCCCGCCTTCGAGCGCCCACATCGCCAGGCGGAAGCCCTGATCGACCGAGCCGAGCACCTGATCGTCGGCGACCTGGACGTCGAACTCCAGATCCATGCAGCCGAGGCCGCGGACGCCGAGCGAATCGGCGCGCGCCGTGCGCCGGATGCCGGGCGCGTTCATCGGGACGAGGAACGCCGTCACGCCCTGACCCCGCAGGCCGGGCCGCGTCGCCGCGAAGACGACCGCGACGGACGCCGCCTCCGCGTTCGCGACCCACACTTTCTGTCCGCTGATGCGGTAGCCGTCGGTCGTGCGCAGCGCTTTGGTCTGCTGGTTGGCAGCGTCAGTGCCGGCGTCCGCTTCGGACAACGCGAAGGCGCCGATCGCCTGGCCCGACGCCAGCGCGCGCAGCCATCGTTCCTTTTGCGGCGCCCGCCCCGCGTGGGCGATCAGTTCGGCAACGAGCGAGTTGGTCACGGAGATCGACACGGCCACCGTCGCGCTCGCGCGCGCGATCGCCTCGATCGCCAGCGCGTAGCTGACGTAGTCCCGGCCGCCGCCGCCCCACTCCTCGGGAATGGTGACGCCGAGCAGGCCGCGTCCCGCTGCTGCGCGCAGGACGTCCACCGGAAACGCGCCAGACTCGTCGATCGCCGCCGCGCGAGGCGCGACGACCTCGCGGGCAAACTGCTCGACGGACTGCTGAAATGCGAGTTGCTCGGACGTGAGTTCCAGGATCATTGTTTACTGCGGTTGCATCTAGGCTTCTTCTCGCGCCAAGCGTTCGAAGATCGGCTTCAATCGCTTCGCCGTCTCACCGAGTTCTTCCGGCAGCACGCGCGTGTCGCCGACGACTGACATGAAATTGGTGTCGCCGGTCCAGCGCGGCACGAGGTGCACGTGCAGATGGTCGAGGACGCCGGCGCCCGCCGGACGTCCGAGGTTGATCCCGACGTTGATGCCCTGCGGCTTGTACGCTTCGGTCAGCGCGATCTCGGAGAGCCGCGTGAACCGCATCAGCTCCGCCTGCTCGCCGGCGTTCAGCGCGGCCAGCGATCCGACGTGCTGATTGGGCACCACCATCAGGTGGCCGCTGTTGTAGGGATACAGATTGAGGATGACGTAGGAAAGGCGGCCGCGAATCAGAACGAGATCGTCGGCCGCCTCACAGAAAATGCAGCCCTGCGCGTTGCCGGTACCCGTCACGTAGGCGAGTCTCCAGGGGGACCAGAGGCGTTCCATCAGTGCTCAGTGGTCAGCTCTCAGTGCTCAGTCGCTGAGACCTGATCACTGGGAACTGAGAACTGTCGTCAGACGGCCATCGCGTCCGGCGGAACCGGACGCTCAGGGGCGGACGACGATGGAGTCGTCGCGCCGGGCTCCTTGTTGATGAGCTCTTTCAGTTCCTTGCCCGGCTTGAAGTACGGAACCTTCTTCGGCGGCACGTCCACCTTGTCGCCGGTCTTCGGGTTCCGGCCCTTGCGCGGCTCGCGCTTCCGCAGCCGGAAGCTGCCGAAGCCGCGCAATTCGATCTTCTCCCCGCGGTGGAGCGCCTCGATGATGCTGCGGAACACGGTGTCGACGATGACCTCGGAATGCTTCTTGGTCAGGTCCGATACCCGCGAGACTTCCTCGACGAGCTCCGCTTTGGTCATGCTCCCGCCGGTCATTCTGCCTCTCCCTAGGGGCTGGGGGCTAGGGGCTAGGGGCTGGAATTTCCCAGCCACTAGTCACCAGCCACTGGCCACTACCGGTTCCGAAAGTGATCCCCGAGCGTCGCGGCGCCGGTGCCCTCGCCTTCCTGGTACGCTTCCCAGTCGGCGCGGAACTCGTCGTTCTTGAGCGCACGGATCGACAGGCCGATCTTCCGTTCGGCCGGCGCGAGCTTGATGATCTTCATCGGATAGCTCTCACCCACCGTCAGCTCGATCTTCCCTTCCTTGCCCTTGTGCGGCGTGTCGTCGAACTCCGACACGTGGATCAGCCCCTCGATGCCCTCGTCGAGCTCGACGAACGCGCCGAAGTTCGTCATGCGCACGACCTTGCCTTCGATCGTGTCGCCGACGTGATGCCGCGTGAAGAAGTCGTCCCAGATGTCGGTCGCGAGCTGCTTCAGCCCGAGCGACAGCCGCTGATTCTCGGCGTCGATGTTGAGGACCATCGCCTCGACGACGTCGCCCTTCTTCAGCACTTCGGACGGATGCTTGATGCGCTTGCTCCACGACATGTCGGAGATGTGGATCAGCCCGTCGATGTCGTCCTCGACCTCGACGAACGCGCCGAACTCGGTGAGGTTGCGCACCTTGCCGGTGATCTTCGTCCCGACCGGATACTTCTCGGAGAGCTCGTTCCACGGATTGCTCTCGACCTGCTTCAGGCCGAGCGAAATCCGCCGCGCCGTCGCGTCCACGCCGAGCACCTGCGCGTCAACCGTGTCGCCGACGTTCAGGATCTTCGACGGATGCTTGACGCGCTTGCTCCACGACATCTCGCTGACGTGGATCAGCCCTTCGACGCCCGCTTCGAGCTCGATGAACGCACCGTAGTCCGTGAGGCTCACCACCTTGCCGGCCACGCGCTGGCCGACCGGATAGCGATCCATCACGTTCGCCCACGGATCCGTGATCAGCTGCTTGTGGCCGAGCGACACGCGCTCGGTCGCCGGATCGTACTTGAGCACGATCACGTCGATCTCGTCGTTCACCTTGAACAGCTCGGACGGATGTCCGACGCGGCCCCACGACATGTCCGTGATGTGGAGCAGGCCGTCGATGCCGCCGAGGTCGATGAACGCGCCGTAGTCGGTGATGTTCTTGACGACGCCCTTCAGGACCTTGCCCTCGGCGAGGATGTCGAGCGTGTGCTTCTTCTTCTCGGCGTTCTCCTCCTCGAGGAGCGCCTTGCGCGACAGCACGATGTTGCCGCGCTTCTTGTTCACCTTGATCACGCGCATGCGGAGCTCTTGTCCGCGCAGCGCGTCGAGGTTCCTCACGGGACGGACGTCGATCTGCGATCCGGGGAGGAACGCGCGGACGCCGATGTCCACCGCGAGCCCGCCCTTGATGCGCTCGATCACGCGGCCGATGACGACCTTGCGCTCGGCGTAGGCTTTCTCGACCTCGTCCCAGATCTTCATCTTCTCGGCTTTTTCGCGCGAGAGGACGACGTAGCCTTCGCGATCCTCGGTGCGCTCGAGCAGCACGTCGACGATGTCGCCCGGCTGCACGGTGACCTCGCCGTTCTCGTCGAGGAATTCGCTGACCTGGATGATGCCTTCCGATTTGTAGCCGACGTCGACCACGACCTCGGATCCGGTCACCTTGAGGACCGTGCCTTTGACGACCTCGCCTTCCGCGATATTCCGGAAGCTGTTATCGTAGATATCGAGCAGCTTGGCGTACTCTTCGGGGTCGATCTGTTCGTCGTCGTTGCGGGGGCGGGCAATCAGTCCGCCGTGGTCGGCGCGCTCGCCGCGTTCGCTGCGATCGCGGGTCTTCTCGTCTTCAACGTGTGCCATGCCGTACTGCGTCTCCTCTTGTCGTCGATTGCCGGGGTTGGTAAGCGGGGCCGGCACCCGCAAGTTGCGCTAGGTTGGGGTTCCCTGATTTCCGATAAGCAACAGAGCGTACGACACTTATCGCCAAACTGTCAAGGTTTCCAAAGGACGACTTTATGGCCAAGCGACGACCCGCCAGACGCGCCAAATCGACAAAATCTGCCCGCAAACCGAAGGCAACGCGTCGTTCGGGTAAACGCCCCAGCCGTAAGGCCGCCCCGCGCCGGAAGCCTGCACGGAAGGCCGTTCCCAAGAAAAAGGCCGCGTCCAGGAAAAAGGCGGCGCCGGCGGCCGTGATGACCAAGAAGCCGCGGCTCGATCGTGCGCGCCGGACGCTCGAGGACTCGATCCCGACGCCACCCTCCTCGTTGGACATGGTGCGCCGCGGCACCGCCGCGCGCAGCGGACGCGCCGGGATCGAAGAGCGCCGCGCCGAACACCGGGGGATGTCGCCGGAAATCGCCGGCGGCGACGTCGACGTCGATCTCGAGGACGCGTACTTCACCGGCGACGAAGCGCCCGGCGGCGACAATCCGACGCCGGATCAGGACGCCGTCGATGACATCGGCAAAGCGTTAGGTCTGGAGTACGAACCCAACGAGGAACTGAAGTCGAGCGACAAGGTGATCAAACGCGACAAACATCGCTGGGAACTCGATCCGGCGTCGTCTGAGGATTACCGAGACAGGAAGAAGTAGGGGCCGAGCTTGCTCGACCCCGTGTGAGGGCGGAGCAAGCTCCGCCCCTACATTCTCCAGCCCCCAGCCCCTAGCCCCTAGCCCCCTTCGCGTTCACCGTCTTCAACACCTCATTCACCACTTCCTCCACCGACTTCCCCGTGGTGTCGACGACGATGGCGTCGGGCGCGGCGTAGAGCGGTGACGCGGTACGGGTGCGATCGAGGCGATCGCGCTCGGTGAGGAGCGTCGCCACGTCGGACACGGCGGCAGGCACGCCAGAGTGCGACGGATCCGACGCACGGCGGCGCGCGCGCTCTTCAGGCGTCGCATCCAGATACATCTTGACGTCCGCGTTCGGGAAGACCACGGTCCCGATGTCGCGGCCCTCCATGACGATGCCGCCGTCGGCGCCGACCTGACGCTGGCGCGCGACGAGCACGGCGCGCACCTGCGGGAGCCGCGCGACGGAGGCGGCCGCGCGATCGATCTCCGGCGTCCGGATGGCGCGCGTCACGTCGAACCCGTCGATCGTCACCGCGTCGGCCGTGACGTCGATGCGCGACGACTGCGCGAGCGAGGCCACCGCGTCCTCCTGATCGAGCGGCACGCCGTCACGGAGCGCTTTCCAGCCGACCGCGCGGTACATCGCGCCGCTGTCGACGTGGCGGTAGCCGAGCGCCGCGGCGATCGCGCGGGCCACGGTTCCCTTTCCCGCGCCGGAAGGTCCGTCGATGGCGATAGTCAGCTTCCGCATGAAATGGCAGAAGGCAGGATAACATGCGCTCGTGAGCGGTCGTCGACTTGCAACGCTCCTCTTCGTCCTCGCGGTGGCACTGGGCGCCGCGATCATCGCGCGTCCTGCGGTCAACGGCCTCGCGTTCGTCATCCGCGCGGCCGACATGCACGGCGCCGTGCGCCGCGCTGCCGACCTGGGCGTCCGGCCCGGCGTCGAGCGCGAGATCGCAATCCCTTCATCGTCTGCCCGCGCGCGTCGCGCGAGAGTGTATGTGCCGGGCGGCGCATCGCACCGGACCGCGCTGCTCGTCTCCGGACTTCATCCCGCGGGGATCGACGAACCTCGGCTGGTGGCGCTCGCGCGCCAGCTGACGGCGAGCGGTCTCACGATCGTCACGCCGGACATTCCGGAGCTGTCGAGTTTCGCGATCACGCCCGCGATCACAAGTGCGATCGAGGAGTCCGCGGTGTGGCTCGCCAACGACGCCGCGTTGTCGCCGGATCACCGGATCGGACTGATGGGGATCAGCTTCAGCGGCGGCCTGTCGGTCGTCGCGGCGGGTCGCCCGGCGCTGGCGGATCGCGTCGCCTTCGTCTTCTCGTTCGGCGGCCACGACGATCTCCCGCGCGTGCTGCGTTACCTCTGCACCGGCACCGAGCCGCTGCCGACGCACGAGATCCACCTGTCGCGGGACGCGCAGGACGCGGTCGTCCAACGGCCGCACGACTACGGCGTCGCGGCGATCCTCCTGGGCGTCGCGGATCGCGTCGTACCCGCGGCGCAGGTCGAGCCGCTGCGCGGCGCGGTGCGCCGTTTCCTGTGGGCCTCGCACCTCGATCGCGTCAATCGCCCGCAGGCCGAACGCGAGTTCGCCGCCCTGCGCGATCTGGCGAATCATCTGCCGCAGCCGTCGGCGACGCTGCTGCGGTACGTGAACGACCGCGACGTCATCCACCTCGGCGCGCGGCTGTTGCCGTGGATCGGCTTCTACGGGGACGCCCCCGCGCTCTCGCCGTCGCGATCGCCAAAGCCCGCCGCGCCGGTGTTCCTGCTGCACGGCATCGACGACAATGTGATCCCGGCAGCCGAGTCCGAGTATCTCGCCGCCGAGCTGCGAGGGCATGCGCCGGTGAGGCTGCTCCTGAGCGGCCTCATCTCGCACGCGGAGGCGGATCAGCCCGTTCACGTCGGAGATGTCCTGGACCTCGCGGGATTCTGGGGGGATCTCCTCGCGCGTTAGCAACGTCTTTCATCACGAAGGCACGAAGGTACTCGAAGCAACTAAACTGGTCGTCTTCGCGTTCTTCGTGCTCCTCGTGACTTCGTGATAAGCAAGCGGTGATAAATGGAGCGGCTGCAGAAGATCTTGTCCCAGGCCGGCATCGCGTCGCGGCGCGCGGCGGAAAAGTTCATGGTCGATGGGCGCGTCACGGTGAACGGCACCGCGGCGACGGAGCTCGGCACGAAAGCCGACCCGGCGCACGATGACATCCGCGTGGACGGCCGGCGCATCAAACTGCCGGAGCATCACCGCTACATCCTGCTGAACAAGCCGCGCGGGTATGTCACGACGAGATCCGATCCGCAGCGGCGTCCGACGGTGATCGATCTGCTGCGCGGGGTGAAGGAATACGTGTATCCGGTCGGACGCCTGGACTTCGATTCCCAGGGCCTGCTGATCCTGACCAACGACGGCGACCTCGCGGCCAGGCTCACGCATCCGAGCCACGAAGTGCCGCGCGTCTACGAGGCGAAGGTCCTCGGCGTCCCGGACGCGCACGATCTCGATCGCCTCGAGCGCGGCGTCACGGTCGACGGCCGTCGCACACAGCTCGCCGACGTCAAGATGGTCTCGCCCGGCACCCTGTTGATCACAATCCGCGAGGGACGCAACCGCCAGGTGCGGAAGATGTGCGAGACGATCGGCCACCCGGTGACCGAGCTGAAGCGCATCGCGATCGGACCGCTCAGGGATCCACGGTTGAAGATCGGGCACTGGCGGGAGCTGGCGCCCGACGAAGTCCAGCGGCTGCGGAAGTCCGCGGCGGCGACGCGACGGCCGAAATCTCCGCCCGGATGAGCCGGTTCGCCGCGGCCCTCCGCTACACTCGAACGAGTGCTGGAGGGCTGAATGGCATCACGTCTCGGCTGGTTCGTGCTCGGCGGGTTGACGGCGGTCGTGTTGTTCTGCGCGGGCGCGTATCTCTTCATCAGCGGCGGCGGCGTGCCGATGGCGACGAGTGCCCCGCCGCTGCCCCTCGAAAAAACGGTGGCGCGGCTGGCCCTGCGCGCGAGCATCAAAAGCTCCCTCGACCTCAAGAATCCGCGACCCTTCGACGAGACGAATCTGGCGGCGGGCGCGCGCGTGTACCGCGAGAACTGTGTCGCCTGTCACTCCGCGCCAGGCGGCGCGCCCACCGCGATCGCCAAAGGCATGTTTCCCGACCCGCCGCAGCTGTTCGAAATGCGCGACATGATGACCGACGATCCCGAAGGCGAGACGTACTGGAAGGTCACGAACGGCATCCGGCTGACGGGCATGCCCGGCTTCGAGAAGACACTTTCGGAGACGGAGCGCTGGCAGGTGACGATGCTGGTGAAGCACGCCGACAAACTGCCGCCGGCGGTGCAGGCCGCGATGCGGCAGCCGTAGCTCGTCGATCAGTGAATCGAGCCTGACGGCTCCTCAGTGTCCGGCTCCTCGAGCGGCAGCATCTCGTCGGCCGGCGTTTTCTCGATGAGGAGCGCCGGCGGCTCGAAGCCGAGCGCCTCCGCCATGTCCTCGACCTTCGGCAGATCCGCCAGATCGTTCAATCCGAACCGGATCAGAAAATCCTTCGTCGTCGCGTACAGAAACGGCCGGCCCACCACCTGCTTGCGGCCGACGATCTTGATCAGATGCCGCTCGAGCAGCGTGTTGAGGACGCCGGACGTATTGACGGCGCGGATCTCCGTGATCTCCGCCGCGGTGATCGGCTGCTTGTAGGCGATCACGGCGAGCGTCTCGAGCGCCTGCACGGTGAGGCGCTGCGTCGAACGCTCGTTGAACAGCCGGCGCACCCACTCGTGCAGGTCCGACCGCGTGACGATCTGGTAGCCGCCGGCGACTTCGACGAGCTGCAGGCCGCCGGCCCGCTCGTAGTCCTGCTTCAGCACGGCGAGCGCCGCCTCGACGTCTTCCTTCGGCTCCGAGTCGAGCAGCTTGAAGATCGCCTTCGGCGTCAGCGGTTCGGGCGACGCAAAAATCAGCGCTTCGATGATCGCTTTCAACTCCGCGGAACCTTCAGCCACGATTCTCCTCCGGGTCGCCAATGGGATGCGGCGCGTCGGCCGGCCGCGAGCGCTTGTAGACGCGGATCGGCCCGAACGAGCCGGACTGGAAGACCCGCACGAGCTTCAGGCGGATCATCTCGAGCAGCGCGAGAAACGTGACAATCAGCCCCGAGCGATCGTGCGCGTCGGCGAACAGCTCCTCGAAGCCGATCGCCTCGGTTTCCGACATCCGCGCCAGCAGTTGTTCGATTCTCACTTCGATCGGAATCTGCTCCGGCGGCAGCAGCACGCGCGGGCGATGCTTCGCGCGCTCGACCACCGCCTGGAACGCGTTGATCAGGCTGAAGAGATCGACTTCGAGCTCCGGCTCGTATTCGTCGCCGGCCATCGCGGCCACGCGCTCGTCGGGGCGCTGCCACTGCGCGGACCGCAGCTGTTCGCGCTCGTGGAGCAGGCCCGCCGCGGCTTTGTATTTCTGATGCTCGAGCAGGCGCCGCACCAGCGCGTCGCGGGGATCCTCCTGCTCTTCCCCCTCGACGCCGGCGGCCGTTTCCGGGCGCGGCAGCAGCATCTTGGACTTGATGTGAATCAGCGTCGCCGCCATCACCAGATACTCGCCGGCAATGTCGAGGTCCAGTACCTGCATGAACTCGATCGTCGCGAGGTACTGCTGCGTGATGAGCGCGATCGGAATGTCGTAGATGTTCACCTCGTTCTTCCTGATGAGGTGAAGCAGCAGGTCGAGCGGCCCCTCGAACTGTGCGATCTTGACGGGATACGCGTCGACCGACCCCTCGAAATCCTGCGGGGTGTCTATCATCGGTACACGATCTTCATCGCCTCACGCACCCGCCCCATCGTTTCGCCGGCGACCGTGCGCGCACGCCTGGAACCGTCGAACAGAATCTCGCGGAGCCGATCCGGCTTGGCCAGGACGGCGGCGCGGCGCTCGCGGATCGGATCGAGCGTCGCGTTCAGCGCGGCCGCGAGCTTGGTCTTGACTTCGACGTCGCCGACCTTGCCGGCGCGGTAGCGCGCCTTCAGATCTTCGACCTCGGCGGTGTTCGTGTTGAACGCGTCGTGGTACGTGAACACCGGATTGCCCTCGACGGTACCCGGGATGTCGGCGCGCACGCGCTTCGGATCCGTGTACATCCGCATCACTTTCTTGCGGACGTCCTCGGCGCTGTCCGAAAGGTGAATCGTGTTGCCGAGGCTCTTGCTCATCTTCTTGTCGCCGTCGAGCCCGGGCAGCCGGCCGAACGTCGTCAGCATCGGCTGCGGTTCGGCGAGGACGTCAGTGCCTGCGCCGAAGATGTTGTTGAAGCGGCGCACCGCTTCGCGCGCGAGCTCGAGATGCGCGACCTGATCCTCGCCGACGGGCACGAAGCGCGCGTCGTACATCGCCACGTCGGCGGCCTGCAGAAGCGGATAGCCGAGGAACCCGATGGACGAGAGGTCCTTGTCCTTCAGCGTTTCCTGTTGTTCCTTGTACGTCGGCACGCGCTCGAGCCATGGCACCGGCACGACCATCGACAGCAGCAGGTACAGCTCGGCGTGCTCCGGCACGAGCGACTGAATGAAGAACGTGCTCTTCTCCGGATCCAGGCCCGCGCCGATCCAGTCCGCCACGTTTTCGTATGTGTATGCCGTGAGCTGGCTCGTGTCGGCGAAATCGCTCGTCAGCGCGTGCCAGTCGGCGACGAAGTAGAAACAGTCGTACTGCGACTGCAGCGGGATCCAGTTGCCGAGCGCTCCGACCAGGTGGCCCAGATGCAGCCGGCCCGTCGGACGCATCCCCGACACGACGCGCGCGCGAGCGGCGCTCACCGTGTCGGCAGCCACGACACGAGCAGCCGGTACGGCGGCCAGACCAGGTAGTCGAGGCCGCCCGAAAGAATCAGCGCGTAGATGATCAGAAAGCCGTACTGACGGACGCGGCTGACCACGATCGACAGCCGATCGGGCAGCAGGCCGATGAGGAGGTTGCCGCCGTCGAGCGGCGGAATCGGAATCATGTTGAAGACCGCCAGCAGCACGTTGATCTGGATCGCCAAACTGAGGAACGACGCCAGCGGCGCGGTGATGTTCGGTTCGCCCAGCCTCACCGGGG
>Ga0193726_1002877_pt1 | contig 11289 bp, 5 predicted proteins | sample H2c1metaG_FD_144928 | JGI IMG/M metagenome (GOLD analysis project Ga0193726, IMG submission 144928) | Soil microbial communities from a riparian zone of the East river system, Colorado, United States - H2c1 | ecosystem: Environmental > Terrestrial > Soil > Riparian zone | place: USA: East River... | reverse complement strand
AATTTAGGGCCGACAAATAATTCTTCGTGGAACTGAACCTTGGCACCGGCGGGCACCTCAGTCATCGGCCCCGTGGCGCTCACCAGGTAGTCGTTATTGCGCACCTGCAACTGATACTGGTAAGGCTGGCCGGCAGGCGGTACGGCGGCGGCGACAAATTGATGCTGCAGCGAGGCCAGCCAGCCACCGGTAATGGTTGCCGCGTATTTGGAGTCCGTATCATTTTCAACGTTGAGATCTTTGGACTTGGTGCCGTCGTAAACGGCGGGGCCTTTGAAGGAATAGGTTTCGACGTCGAAATAGGATCGCGAGGCGTGTTCCCAATGACGCAGAATCTGGGTGTATGAGGCCAGCTTTCGCGGCGACGAGCCGTCGTTTTTCACGTCGTACTCGAGACCGATGGCGTACTGGCCCCGCTTGAACACGAAGGTTTTGGTGACGCTTAAGCCCTGCCCGTCCTTCCAGGTCAGCGGCACGCGCAACTCGTCTGCGCCGGGTGCAAGCACGAACGTCTTCTCGTCCGACTTCCACATTGCCAGATGCGAAGGGGAGGCTTCGCGGGCAGCACCGGTAAGGCCGCTTTGTACCAGGTATCGCGTGGGCGGGGGTTCATAGCTCAACAGCCTCACGGGAATATTCGGCGTGTCCTTGCGCAGCGGATATTGCAACAAATCTGCGCGTTCGAGCTCGCCGCCCTTGAGGTTGATGCCGATATCCAGCACATCGGTGGTGATGTGCAGCGGTGTGCCGGAGCCGGCACTCGATTCCGCTTCAGCATCGGGCGCCGGTGAGCCCGGAGCAGGTGCCGATGCGGGCGGGACGTTGGCGGTCTGCGGCACTGCCGTTGGCGCGGTCGCGGTCGCCTGCGGGACCGAGTCGCCGAGCGTGCTTGCCGGAGCGCCCGCGGGCGTAGGGGCATTTGTTGGAGTGACGGCGCTTACCGGCGGCTCATAGTCATGCAACCACGTTTGGTAACCGAGAAATAGGATTGCGGCGAGGATGCCCCAGAGCATCAGACGGATATTAGGCATGAGTCAGTCTCTTATCCGGCACAGGGTCGTAGCCGCCTTCTGCAAATGGATGACAACGTAACAGGCGGCGCAAGCCGAGCCAGAAACCTCGCAGGATGCCGTAGCGTTCAATCGCGGTATGCGCATAGCAAGAACAACTGGGGTAGAAGCGGCAGCTGGGCTTGAGCATGGGACTGATGGCGAGTTGATACCCGCGGATGATCCACATGAAAATCTGGCGAGGCTTTACCATTGTTGCGTGATCGACTTCCAATGCTGGTCGAGACTTGCGCGCAAATCCGTAGGGCTGGCTAATCGCGCCGCTTCTCGAGCGGAGATCGTAACATCGACCGAAGGCAATGAATGTTGGTTCAAACGAAAGGACTCGCGCGCGAGACGTTTGATGCGATTGCGCGATACGGCCGTGCCGAAGGTGCGCGTCGCGATACTCAAACCCAACCGAGGATAGGTTTCATCATTGGCCAGAACGGATAAGCTAAAAAGTGCATCGGCGAATTTTCTGCCGCGCCGTTTCACATCGCGAAATTCGGCCGGCTGGTGCAAACGCTTGCGCGGCTCGAACGTCAGTTTACGGATAGACAGCCCTAAGAAGTAGGGAGTTAGGGACAGAGGCGCTTGCGGCCTTTGGCGCGACGCCGAGCCAGCAATCGACGGCCGCTCTTGGTGGCCATGCGCGCGCGAAAACCGTGGGTGCGGGCACGATGTAAATTACTGGGATTAAAAGTACGTTTCATAGCGCCACTCGAGCGAAAACTATCGGTTAAATCAACGATCTAAGCTGTTTACGAAAGGCGGCAAGGGTACTGAGCGAGCATGGATGTGTCAATAGAAAATACTTAGACGCCCCTTCAAGTTGGAGCTAGACTCCCTGCCCTTTCGTTCGTTTGCCCCAATGCCCCGAAACCCTCAAGGAGAGCGCTCTTGCCGGAGTCGCTATGGAACCGTTGTTTGCGAGTGCTCGAGGGCGAGCTCCCGGAACAGCAGTTCAACACCTGGGTGCGGCCCCTGCAGGCGATCGAGCGTGACGGCGAGTTGAAGCTGCTGGCGCCGAATCGTTATGTCATCGAGTGGCTGGGTCAGAACCTGCTGCCGAGGATCAAGGAACTCATTCTGGCGTTTGCCGACGGCCTCGCCCCGGAAGTGGCGCTCGATGTCGGCACACGCGCCGGCCTCATCGTCCAGGTCCCTCCTGCCAGCCTCAAGGATGACGCGGCGGCAGCAAGGGCGCGCAAACTCGCGCCCACGGTTCTGGGCAGCCGTATCAACGCGGAGTTTACCTTTGATAGCTTCGTCGAAGGCAAAAGCAACCAGCTCGCCAAGGCCGCGGCAATTCAAGTCGCCGGCAATCCCGGCAGGGCGTACAACCCGCTGTTCATCTACGGCGGCGTCGGTTTGGGGAAAACGCATTTGATGCACGCGGTGGCCAACAAGCTCAAAGAGCGCAATTCCGAGGCACGGCTTGCGTACGTTCATAGCGAAAGATTCGTGGGAGATATGGTGAAGGCCCTGCAGCACAACACCATCAACGATTTTAAAACGGCGTATCGAACATTGGACTGCCTGATGATCGACGATATTCAGTTTTTTGCTGGAAAAGACCGCTCCCAGGAAGAGTTTTTTCATACTTTCAACGCGCTGCTGGAGAGCCAGCAACAGGTGATATTGACCTGCGACCGCTATCCCAAGGAGGTCGACGGGCTCGAGGAGCGGCTGAAGTCACGTTTCGGCTGGGGCCTCACCGTTGCGATCGAGCCGCCGGAGCTGGAAACCTGCGTCGCGATCCTGATGAGCAAAGCGGCTATGACGCATGTCGACCTTCCGGAGGAAGTCGCCTTTTTTATCGCCAAACGGATTCGCTCGAACGTCCGCGAGTTGGAGGGCGCGCTGCGCAGAGTCGTTGCGACCTCCAATTTTACCGGCAGACCGATTACGCTTGAGTTCGCCAAAGAGGCCCTGCGGGACTTGCTGGCGTTGCAGGAAAAATTGGTCACGATTGAAAATATCCAGAAGACCGTCGCTGAATACTACAAAATTAGGATCGCGGATTTGCTGTCCAAACGTCGCAGCCGTTCGATCGCTCGGCCGCGCCAAGTAGCGATGGCTTTGGCCAAGGAATTGACCAACCATAGCCTGCCGGAGATCGGGGACGCTTTTGGAGGCCGGGATCACACGACGGTGCTGCATGCATGCAGGCGCGTCAAAGAGTTACGGGAGACGGACCGTCGCATCGGTGAGGATTATTTGAACCTGTTGAGAACCCTGGCTGGATAGGGTAGGAAAAGCTGTGGATGAGTCTGTGGATAAAGATATCAACAGGTGAGTGACAGTTTGTAGGCGCGCTGTGGACAAGTGTTGAGGTTATTTCGTATGGCTGTATAGTACTGATTATTATGGTCTTTTTTGCCTTATGCACAGAAAATCAAGTCCTCAATAATCATAGTAATAATCTCTTTTAAGAATCTAAATCTAAGATTGGTAAGACGGGTGAGCCCATGAAATTGATGGCAGAGCGTGAGAAATTACTGACCCCGTTACAAGCGGTAATTGGGGTGGTGGAACGGCGCCAAACCATGCCGGTATTGGCCAATGTGTTGCTCGGAGTTCGCCAAGGGCAACTGTCCATTACGGCCACGGATTTGGAAGTTGAATTGGTGGCGGCCACAGAAGTGGCGGTGCAGGACACCGGCGACATCACGGTCCCGGGGCGAAAATTTCTAGATATATTGCGAGCGTTACCTGAAAAAGTTTCGGTGTCCTTGAGCGTCGAAGGCGAGAAGATTGTGATCAAGGCGGGCCGCAGCCGATTTAGTTTATCCACCCTGCCGGCAGCTGATTTCCCGGTTATCGATGACATCAATTCGCAGCAAACAGTACAGCTGCCACGCAAGGAATTATTGCGGCTGCTCGAGAAGACGCATTTTTCCATGGCGCAACAGGATGTTCGCTACTACCTGAATGGCATGCTGCTGGAGATCGACGGGCAAGTGCTGCGCGCCGTGGCAACCGATGGTCATCGCCTGGCCTTGTGCGAAACGGCGTTGGCGGCCAAAGCCAATAACTCCCAGCAAGTCATCGTGCCTCGTAAGGGGGTGCTGGAGTTGCAGCGAGTGTTGAATGATGACGGCTTGGCGGAGGTCGCGATCGGAACCAATCACGTTCGCGCGCAGATCGGCGATATTCGCTTCACCTCGAAGCTCATTGATGGCCGTTTCCCGGAATATTCCCGCGTTATACCAGCGGCGCCGGCCTCTGCGATCCGAGCAGATCGCGACGTGCTGCGTCAGGCGCTGCAGCGCACGGCGATTCTTTCCAACGAGAAATATCGCGGAATTCGCGTGACCGTAAAAAAGAGCATGCTGACCGTGCAAGCGCACAATCCGGAGCAGGAAGAAGCCGAGGAGGAGATTCAAGTCGGCTATGAGGGCAACGATCTCGAGGTGGGATTCAACGTCAATTACCTTCTCGATGCTCTCGCTGCGATCGACGGGCAGGAGGTTGAGTTGGGACTTACAGACAGCAACAGCAGCTGCCTGATTCGTTCACCCGGCAATGCCAGCGCACGCTACGTCGTCATGCCAATGAGACTTTAAGCCGTGAGCTTGGGCCGGCTGCAAGTAACGGATTTCCGCTGCTTGCAGTCGGCGGAACTCGACCTCGATCCTCATTTCACGCTCATCAGTGGCGCCAACGCCTCCGGCAAGACCAGCGTGCTCGAGGCCATTTACGTCCTAGGTCGCGGGCGGTCGTTTCGAACACGGCGGTTGGAACACCTGATTAGGCATGGTGCCGAGCGATTCGTTGTATTCGGCGAAGTCGGTACGGTCAATCGACGAGTTCCCATGGGAGTCCAAGGATCACGAGCCGGGATCCGCGCCCAAATCGACGGTGACAAGCCCTCCTCTCTCGCGGAGTTGGCGCTACAGCTACCGGTGCAGATTATTGATCCGGAAGTCCACCATCTCATTGAGGAAGGCCCCAGCCGTCGGCGGCGGTTCTTGGATTGGGGAGTGTTCCACGTGGAGCAATCTTTCGTGGGTCACTGGCAGAGATACCAGCAAGTACTCATGCAGCGAAATGCCGCCCTGAAGGCTCGTCAGCCAAGGGGGATCGTCTCAGTCTGGGATAGTGACCTGGTGCGTTCCGGAGAGCTGTTGACGGCCGCCCGTTCACGCTATGTGGCCGCTTTGAGCCCGCATGCCGAGCTTATCGGGCGCAACTTGCTCGACATGGAATTGTCGTTGGGCTATCGGAGCGGGTGGCCCAAGGATCAGACCATGGCAGAAGCGCTCCATCAGGGCTGGAACCACGATCAAGAGGCGGGAGCCACGCAGATCGGGCCGCACCGAGCGGAGCTGGGCATCCGTTTGGACGGTATCCCAGTCAAAGACAGGATTTCTCGGGGGCAGCAAAAGCTGCTGGCGGCAGCGCTACTGATTGCTCAAATCAAGCTCTTCCCGGAAGGCTCGCCCGTGCAACCGAGTTTATTGCTGGACGACCCGGCGGCCGAATTGGACGATGAACGATTGGGTGGCCTGATTCGGGAGGTGTCGTCGCAAGCCGTGCAGTTGATCGTTACGACGTTGCATGGCGAGTTTCCGGCATTTGGAGTACCTGGAAAGCGATTCAAAATGAGCAATGGCCAGGTTTCTGCGGCCTAGGCCTAGGCACCGTGAATTTGAGCGGTTCGGAATGGCCTGGGAATAGGAAGCTTCGAGGCAACATACAGAAGACCAGTTGCCTCACGCTGGAGCGCTCAACATCACGGTGCAGGAGGACGAGTTTCGAATGGCTATCCTCGCCCACCGCTAGGCTTGGCATCGTGACATTGACCGATGGCGAACTCGTCAGGAAGGGCAGGCAACCGGTCAAATTCGGGTGCCGAGGTGCCAGCTGTTCCACGTGGAACGTCGCAAAAGGAGGCCTTCTTGCCCAGCCACCGCTGAAAGTAGCCCGCGCAAACCACAGCGCGCCAATCCCACCGATCCACGCTTTTAACTAATTGATTATAAAGATGTTTTTGACACATCAAGATTAGTTTTTGCCGCTAGAAAATGTTAACATGGCGGGTCGCAATTCAGGATCGAGCATGGCCCAAGATAACGTTTACGATTCGAGCAAAATCAAAGTCTTAAAAGGCCTGGACGCAGTCCGAAAACGCCCCGGAATGTACATCGGTGATACCGACGACGGCAGCGGACTTCACCACATGGTTTTTGAGGTTGTGGATAACGCCATTGACGAGGCCCTGGCCGGGCATTGCGATCGCGTCGTGGTCACCATCCACGCCGACGAATCCGTCACTGTCTATGACAACGGCCGTGGCATACCTGTGGATATCCACGCCGAGGAGGGCCGTTCTGCGGCGGAGGTCATCATGACCGTGCTGCATGCCGGCGGTAAATTCGATGACACCTCCTACAAGGTATCCGGCGGTCTGCATGGCGTCGGCGTGTCAGTCGTGAATGCGCTGTCGGATTTTTTAGAGTTGCTCATTCGTCGCGATGGAAAATTGCATCGTCAGGAATATCGTTTGGGCGAACCGCAGGCGCCACTCGCGGCCATCGGTGACACCACCGAGCATGGCACGACGATTCGATTCAGACCGAGCTCGCAGATATTCACGCACATCAGTTTCAATTACGACACGCTCGCCAAGCGCTTGCGCGAATTATCGTTTCTCAACTCCGGCGTGCGCATTGAGCTGGTCGATGAGCGCGACGAGAAATCCGAAGTGTTTCAGCATGAAGGCGGCCTCAAAGCCTTCGTCAAGCATTTGAATCGCAGCAAGGCTGCGGTTCATGACACGGTGTTGTGGTTTCAGACTCGCGATGGCAACACGCAAGTCGAAGTCGCGATGCAGTGGAATGATTCGTACCAAGAGAGCATGTATTGCTATACGAACAACATTCCGCAGAAAGACGGCGGCACGCATCTTGCGGGTTACCGCGCAGCGTTGACCCGCACGCTCAACAATTACATCGAGAAAGAACTCGCCGCGAAGAAAGAGAAAATTCAAACGACGGGCGATGATTCGCGCGAAGGCCTCACGGCGATTCTCTCCGTGAAACTTCCGGATCCGAAGTTCTCATCGCAGACCAAGGACAAATTGGTTTCCTCGGAAGTGAAGGGCGTGGTCGAATCCGCCGTGGCCGGACGACTGGAGGAATTCCTGTTGGAGCATCCCCAGGAAGCGCGCGCCATCGTCAATAAAATCCTCGAGGCGGCCTATGCGCGCGAGGCCGCACGCAAGGCGCGCGAGATGACGCGGCGCAAGGGCGCGCTGGATATCGCGGGTTTGCCGGGCAAATTAGCTGACTGCCAGGAAAAAGATCCTGCGCTATCGGAAATGTTCCTGGTCGAAGGCGACTCCGCCGGCGGTTCCGCAAAACAAGGCCGCGATCGGCGCACACAAGCCATCCTGCCGCTCAAGGGCAAGATTCTGAATGTCGAAAAAGCGCGCTTCGATAAAATGCTCGCCTCCGCGGAGGTCGGCACACTGATTACCGCGTTAGGGTGCGGCATCGGGCGCGATGATTTCAATGTCGATAAATTGCGGTATCACCGCATCATCATAATGAGCGTCGACGGCGATGAGCATGTTTTCGTGCGGGATCAGGCTCGCGGCGCGCGCATGGTTCGGATCGGAAATTTCATTGATGCCGCTCTCGCCGCGCACGCGCCGACCGGCGGCGTGGACAAACTGACCAACGAAGACCTCGGTGAGGTCCTGTGCTTCGGATTAGAAGATCATGCAGTTCGCTTTCGACAGATCAAGAGCGTCATTCGGCATCCCTTGGAGGAAAAGCTTTTCAAGGTGCGCACTTCGTACGGCAGATCCGTAAGAGTCACATCAAGTCACAGTGTCTTTGTACATGTCGACGGACAACTGAAGCTCAAGCGGGGAGATGAACTGCGCGTAAAAGATTGCGTGGTCGCGCCGTTTAGAGTTCGCTTCCCATCCGATGCTCTGCGACGCATCGACTTACTGCAAGCCTTACATGCAGTACCGAAGGCTGCAGCCCAAACTTGGGTGCGGGGTCCAGCCGTGGAAGCGTGGTTCAAGGCCGGCGTCCTCAACAAACATAAGCAGCACTCGCAGCTAACCGACGCCCGCGTCGAGATTCCGGCCGAACTACGGATGGAATTGGCGAAGCGCCGCCGCCGCAGCGGCGTCACAAATCAGGCGCTATGCGCCACCGTAGGCATTCGGCAGCCTGTCACGTTCTATGCTTGGGAGAAGGGCGCCACCCGGCCAACCCTGCCGCATTTTCAGGCGTATTTAGGCGCAATCGGTGCGGACGCGCAGGAAGTGTTGAGTCGAGCGTCAGTTGCACCCAGTCGCCTGGAGCGGACGTGGAACGAGCAGTACACCGGCTCCGGCCGAAACGTCGTTCGTGATTACGTGCGCTTAAGTGAACTCGATACGGAAGATCTCGATTGGTTTGCCTCCAGAGAGGATCTACGCCTCACTGCGGAGCACTATGGGCGGACCGGAATTCCGCGATACATCGATGTTAACGAGGATCTCATGGGGCTCCTCGGTTTCTACTTGGCCGAGGGTTCATGCTCGGACCGGAACGGAATTCGTCTCGCGATCGGAAATAGCAATCAGCGTTTCGCGGAAGAAATGGCGCGGAGGTTCACCAGCGTGTTTGGTCTGCCCGCCATGACTTATTCAACTCCACAGCGGAGCAGTATGGATCTGAAACTTGTCAATCGAGTGGCCGCCTTGGCGTGGCAACACGTTTTTGGATTCGTGAATGCCGACTCCACCACTAAGCGGATTCCTGATCTGGTGTTCAATGTTTCCGAGGATTTGCGGGTAGCCTTTTTGCGCGGCTACCTGTTGGGCGACGGCACGGTCTGCAAGAATCGGATCGCATTCAGTACCTCGTCGTATGACATCGCCAGCGGCATCGTTTACTGCTTAAGTTCCCTGGGCGTGGTCGCATGCATGTCGGAGCGTCAGCCCGACGGCGTGATTCGCGAGGTGCGTGGCCAACCGTGTGAGACCAAACACACCCATTGGACAGTCTGCGTCACGGCGAAACCAGACCTGCAAATACTGCGGGCCATTTGGCAGGACCACGCGGGTGCTGCGGAGCTCGACGAGTTCTTGGCGTCGTTTCGGGCGGGCGGTAAGCGAGATTTTCAGATGATTGACGGCGACCTGATGGCGCTGCCGATCCTCGAGATTGAGGAGGTGCCGGCTAGCAACGGCAACGTCTATGATTTTTCCGTGGAAGGTGATGAAAACTTCATTGCAGGCATGGGCGGCCTGTGTTGCCACAATACAGATGCGGATGTTGACGGAAGTCACATACGTACATTGCTGCTGACATTCTTCTATCGGCAAATGCCCATTCTTATCGAGCGCGGCCACATCTACATCGCGCAGCCGCCACTCTACAAAGTGAAGAAAGGCAAGCAAGAAAATTACGTCAAGGATGATTTGGAGCTCAATGCTTTGCTGCTGAACACGGCCATCGAAGACGCTGCCCTGCATGTCAATGCGGACGCGCCGCCGCTATCTGGGTTGGGGCTTGAATCATTGATGCGCAAATATGTGGAGGTCGAAGCCATCGTTGCGCGCTGGGCGCGCCGCTACGATGAGCGCTTTCTGGAGCAGTTGCTGTATGTGCCGACGCTCACCACCGATGCGTTCGATCGCATCGATGCACTGCGCAATTGGTGCCGCAATTTGGAGGCGCGCCTCAATGGTCTCGATGACGTGTCCCGGCAATACAGTATCACTGTGCAGACCATGGCCGCGGGCGGCCATCGAATCGACTTGAAGCGATTCGAACATGGGTTGAGTTCTGCCAAACACATCCCGCGGGAGTTTTTCGATTCCGCTGAATACCTGCGCATCGCCGAGCTTGGCCAAACCTTGAGTGACCTGATGGGCTCTGGTGCCTATATACAGCGCGGCGATGATAAGCAGGAAGTCGCCAGCTTCAAAGTTGCAAAAACCTGGTTGTTCGAACAAGCGAAGAAAGGCCAGAGCATTCAGCGCTACAAAGGATTGGGGGAGATGAACGCCAGTCAGCTTTGGGACACCACCATCAACCCGGAAACGCGGCGCCTGTTGCAGGTGCGAATCGAGGACGCGGTAGCCGCCGATGACATCTTCACGACGCTGATGGGCGATGCAGTGGAACCGCGGCGAGAATTCATCGAGAAGAACGCGTTGAATGTATCGAATCTAGATATTTAGGGTTCTGTCGAGTGCGTAGATGCCATTGGATAAATCTGTCCCGCTTATACGACGTTTTCGTCGCCTAATTATGAGTTAAAATCCCTTGATCAATTGTCGGAGCAAGACAGCGACGACAACTGTGCGAAGATGCCGTTGTCTCCTCGGGAAATCGCTTCGATCCGCGGCGCGAACGATTGACTCGATGTCGACCGATGCAATGATTGAGGCATTCCAATTGCAGAAACCGGGTGCGGCGCCGCGAACGTAGTGCCAGCGTTAAGTGTCGTGGCAACATTGAACTAGAGGGACGCTTTGATCTGCGTTGATATCGGGTCTATCCTTGAGGCAAGGCTAGACAGGGCATCTGCGATGAGGGCATCGCGCCGAATTTTAACAACTGCTTCGAGCGATCACGGGTGGCGTCTTCGTTAGGCCAAGGAGGGGGTGGATGATTGTGATAAATCGGCTTCGTTTCGTGACACCGCATCCCCGCGTCGCTCAAGCGCGACGTTAGATTCCTTTACCAGCGTCGCGGTGTGTTGACGTTGCGCCACGTGGTTTATGTATATACAATAACCTCATGCGAATCACCTTCGATCCAGCGAAGCGGGCCAAAACCCTCGCCGATCGCGGGCTAGATTTTGCTGATGCCGCAAAGATATTCGCTGGCATGACTCTGGAGATTGAGGATACCCGTAAGGACTATGGCGAAACTCGCATCATCTGTTTTGGATACCTTGAGGGTCGGCTGGTTGTTGTGGGCTACACGCCGCGTGTCGGCGGGCGTCACGTATTTAGCATGAGGAAAGCCAATGAACGAGAACAAAGCCGCATCGCGCCGCTTCTTGAAGTCTGACCTGGCGCGCGTTGACGCTCATATGGTGAAGGCGCGGGAGTACGACGAGCTTCCCGAACTGACCGAACAGATGTTGAAGCGCGCCAAAATTAATAAGGGCGGCAGGCCGGTGTCACCGAATCCACGTAAATTGATATCCCTGCGGTTGCCAGCGGAGGTGATCGCACGGTGGAAGGCAACGGGACCTGGTTGGCAGACGCGTA
>Ga0193726_1002876_pt1 | contig 11291 bp, 6 predicted proteins | sample H2c1metaG_FD_144928 | JGI IMG/M metagenome (GOLD analysis project Ga0193726, IMG submission 144928) | Soil microbial communities from a riparian zone of the East river system, Colorado, United States - H2c1 | ecosystem: Environmental > Terrestrial > Soil > Riparian zone | place: USA: East River... | reverse complement strand
GTTACGACCGGGTCGAGGGGAGTTCGCATCCACTTCTCGAATGGAAATGAATTATCTCCAAAATTAGCGAAAACCCTATGACTCCTGCGAGCGCAGGTCCGCCAGGTTTTGGACGACAGCAATGAGTTCAGCGGAATCGACCGGTTTGGGCACGTGAAGCTGAAAGCCGGCGCGCAGGGCACGGGTTCGATCTTCAGTCCGCGCCAGCGCCGTCAGCGCAACCGCCGGGACGTTGCGCCCGCCCGGAAGCGCCCGAAGGCGGGCGATGAGCTCGTAGCCGTCGTGGCCGGGCATGCCGATGTCGCTCAGCACGACGTGAGGAGCGAACCGCGCAAATTCCGTGAGTGCCTCCTCCATCGAAGCGGCGGTGCGAACTTTCGCCCCGGTGCGTTCGAGGATGCGTTTGACGATCCCGGCGGAGTCCGCCTCATCATCGACCACCAGAACTTTGATGCCATTCAGGTCGGCATCGGTCGCGGCTTCATCCAATTGCGCGTTGCGTTCGACATTAGCGAGCGTTTTCGGCTCGTGCCGCACCGATTGCAACGGAAGGCTGATCGTAAATGTGGCGCCGAGACCGATGCCGCCGCTGGTGACGCGGACGCTGCCGCCGTGTAATTCGGTGAGATGTTTCACGATAGACAACCCCAGTCCGAGCCCTGCGTGCGGGCGCGTGGTTGAGGAGTCGGCCTGGCGAAAGCGATCGAAGACCTGGTCGAGGAACTCCGGTGCGATCCCCTTCCCGCTATCGGTGACCGAGAGCTCGACATGGGAATTGCTCCGCTCAATGAGGACGTGAACCCGGCCCCCCTTGGGCGTGAATTTCACGGCATTAATCAGCAAGTTCCAAAGGATTTGCTGGAGCCGGTTTTTGTCGCCAACCACGAGGCCGCCGATGCTGGAAAAGGCCGAGGTGAGCCGGATCTTTTTTCCTTGAGCGGCTGGGCGCAAGGTCTCGATGCTCGCATTGACGATCTCGGCCAGGTCGACCGGTTGAATATCCAGGGTCACCTTGCCGGCCTCGATTCGGCTCATGTCGAGGAGATCCTCGATCAACTGCGCCTGGGCGCGGACGTTGCGCTCGATGACCGGAACACCTTGCGCGAGGTCGTCGGCCGTGGCGCCGTTCTTCAAGATTTGAACCCACCCGAGGATCGCGTTCAAAGGCGTGCGCAGCTCGTGAGAGAGCGTCGCGAGAAACTCCGCTTTCATGGTGTCGGCCCGCTTGAGCTGCTCGTGGGCCTCGGCCAATTTGCGCAGTGCCTCCTTTTGGTCGGTGATATCGCGCGCGATCTTCGAAGCGCCCACGATCACCCCCGTGGCATCCCGGATTGGCGAGATCGTTAAAGAAACATCGATCAACCGGCCATCTTTGCGGCGACGAATCGTTTCGTAATGCTCCACTCGCTCCCCGCGATGCAGTCGAGCCAGAATGTGCCCTTCTTCGTCCAATCGGTCCGGAGGAAGCAGCTTGATAATCGATTCGCCGATCATCTCCTCTGCCGGGTAACCGAAGATCCGCTCCGCCCCCTTATTCCAGCTCATGACGATGCTGCGCAGATTTTTGCTAACGATCGCGTCCTCGGACGAATCGACGATCGCCGTAAAGAGCAGCTCGGTGGAGATAAAGGCAGGTTTTTCTTTCACGGCTATGATTTTATTCGGCTGAGGCACCGGCCGCGGCTGTTCCCGCGGCGTTGACCACCAGATTTGCGCAATACGAAATTCACCTTCAATTCCACTGCTTAATTGAAACTCGGTTGCTGTCCCCGCAACCCCGCTGCTTTACCTTCTATTCGCTCCATTCCTGATTCTGACGTGTTTCGATATTCAAATTGTAGGGCAGGCGCACCGCCTGCCGCCTCTTAATCCCGGCAACCGGAGCGGTCGCCCTACAACAAGAGGAAATTCGAAGCTCGAAACAATGTCGAAGTTTCGAATGATCCGCCTCCGCCAAGGCTTCCATCTTCGCCGAGGCTACGACGTGACAAGCCGGCGCGACAGCGCCGAATGAACAAACGGAGGCCGTTTCGAATTTCCTTCTTCGTGTATGGCGACCGCACCGGTTGCCAGTCCTAAGGCGGCAGGCGATGCGCCTGCCCTACAATCCCGAATTTCGAAATTTACACGACGGCCGCTTCGAATTTTCCTTCTTCGAACATTTGGTCATTGTTTCGGATTTCGTGCTTCGAATTTCGAATTTATGAGGCAGCATTGCTGCCTCAATGAAGCTAAAGATCCAATTGCGAAATGTCGAAGCGAACGACTTGCCGCTGTTTTTCGAGCACCAACGAGATCCGATCGCGGTGGCCATGGTCGCATTCAATTCGCGCGACCGGCCCGCGTTCGACCAGCATTGGGCGAAGCTCCTGGCCGACGACTCGCTTCTGAAAAAGACGATCATCGTTGACGGTGAGGTAGTCGGAAACATTGGCAGTTGGACTTCGGAGGGGAAGCGAGAGATCGGCTATTGGATCGACCGCGCCTTTTGGGGCCGGGGCGTGGGCACCGAGGCGCTCGCCGCTTTCCTCGGCCTTGAACCCGTCCGGCCGCTCTACGCAGGGGTGGCGAAGCATAACGCGGGCTCGATCCGCGTCCTGGAAAAATGCGGGTTCAAGTTCCACTCCGTGGAGGAAGCATCCAACTTGATCTAATTGGCCCAGTCCCGCCTTAGTTACGCGGCGAGCCGGCCAGCGCCCCACCCGCCGACTAACGTCTTCGCCAAATTCGAAATCCGAAGCACGAAACTCGAAACAATGTTCGAAGGAGGAAAATTCGAAATGACTTCCCGTTTTGATAATTCAGTCCTTTGAACATTCGGATTTGTTTCGGATTTCGGGCTTCGAATTTCGGATTTGCTCAGCCGGCTCGCCGGCTGAGTCTGTAGCATGGCAAGAAAACATCGGATCGCGCTCGTGACGGGCGCGAACAGAGGGATTGGTTTTGAAGTCGCCCGCGAATTGGCCCGACAAGGCTTTGCTGTGTTTATCGGGGCACGCGATGCAGAGGCAGGCCGGGCCGCGGCGGAGAAACTTCAGAGCGAAGGCGAGATCACAGCTCTTGAGATCGACATCGCCGATGCGGAAAGCATCCGGCTCGCAGCCGAAGAATTCTCACGTCACGCCGATCATCTCGACGTGCTCGTGAACAACGCCGGGATTTGTCTCGATGAAGACAAAGACATCACAAAGATTTCCGCCGCCACATTTGAGAAAACGCTGCGGACCAACACGCTCGGCCCGCTCCTGGTCGCGCAAGCGTTCGTGCCGCTGCTGCAAGCCAGCGACGCACCGCGGATCGTGAACGTCTCGAGCGGCGGCGGCCAACTGGCCGACGGCGCTGACGGTTGGGCGCCGGCCTATTGCATTTCGAAGACCGCCTTGAACGGCGTCACCGCACAACTGGCCGAGGCCTTGCTGAAGTTCGCCGTCAATTCCGTCTGTCCCGGCTGGGTCAGAACAGATATGGGTGGTTCGGATGCCACCCGTTCCGTTGCGGAAGGCGCCTCCGGAATCGTCTGGTTGGCAGCGGAGGCTCTCCAGGACGAGACCGGCAAATTCTGGAGGGATCGAAAGGTCATTCCCTGGTGATGCGCATTTCAGGCGACGCTTGATTATTGGGAGCGAATCAGCGTGTATTAGGCGCCTCTAAGCCTCGTCAGACCCGCACTTGATTACAAGATTGCCCTGGTCTGGGACGGCAGGAACGGAGATAAAAGCCTTTCGGATCTGCGAAGACTGCTCAAGCGGCGAAGCCGAACATTTTAAGAATGAGAAGTGCGCGATGAAGTAGATTGGCAAGGTCTTCGCCGATGACATTATGCGTGTAGGCAGATGTTGTTTTGGCAAGCGATGGCTTCGCTTGTTGCAGCGAAAACTAATTGCGGTGTAGGAGCAGGACTTTAGTATTTCCGATGGCTGAAGTGCGGTCGACGGCTTTCGATTCAACTAGGGTTCTTGAAAACATCCTTGATGGAGTCGTCACAATTGATGAACAGGGTGTGATTCAATCGATGAATCCGCCGGCCGAAAACATGTTCGGTTGTATCAATAACGAGATGATCGACCACAAATTCACTAAGCTTGTTCCGAAATCGTATGGCAGCGGGTGGCAGCCGCTGGCCTGCTCTTGGGATGACCTCGCACGGCGAACGGGAAGCACCACCCTCGCGGTCGGCCGGACCCGCCGTCACGCCACTTTCCCGATCGAGATCTCGCTGAGCGAGATGCTGGTGGACAAGCAAAAACTTTACGTGGCCATGATCCGTGACGTGACGGAGCGAAAACGCTTCGAGATGGAAATCGCCGCGGACAAAGAAAGCCTGGCAGTGACGCTGCGTTCGATCGAAGACGGCGTCATCACGACCGACGTGCAGGGCAAGATCATCATGATCAACAGGGCGGGTGAAAACCTGACCGGCTGGACCTCGCGCGAAGCCATCGGCCAACCGCTCAAGTCTGTTTTCAACATCGCGATCGATTTGGCCGCGCGGGCGCGCGCTCAGAAGAGCGGTTATCGGAACAAGGCCCATGCGATCCTGCTCAGCATGCCTGAAAACGCGACCTTGAGGTCGCGCGAAGGAATTGAACACATCATCGAGCAGATCGCTTCCCCTATTCGAGACAGCAAGAACGAAGTCGCCGGCGTGGCGTTGGTTTTCCGCGACATCACCGGGCGTCAGCGCAATGAAGCCGAGCGACGCAAAGCCGAGACCCTGGAACAACTCGGCCTGCTCGCCGGCGGGATTGCGCACGATTTCAATAATCTCCTTACTGCGATCATTGGAAATATCTCCCTCGCTTCCTTGCTACTTCCTCCGGACGACGCGATGGCGACACGGCTAAACGATGCAAAGAACGCTTCCCTCCGTGCCCGCGATTTGGCCCAGCAACTCCTTACGTTCGCCCGAGGTGGCGCACCGATCAAAAAGACCGCATCGATCGGCAAGCTCATCCAGGATACGGTTAGCTTCTCCTTGCGTGGCACGCGCTGCCGAAGCGAGTTCACCTTTGGCCCCGATCTCTGGCCCGCCGAAATCGATCCCGGGCAAATCAGCCAGGTTATTGCAAATCTTGTCGTGAATGCCGATCAAGCCATGCCGAACGGTGGAACTGTCCGGGTCGGCTGCGACAACTTCAGCTACCGCCCGGACACCCAACCGGTCGTGACCGATCTACCCTCCGGCGACTATGTTCGGATCGTGATTCGCGACGAAGGCGTCGGAATTCCGGAGAACATTCTCAAGCGTATCTTCGATCCGTACTTTACGACCAAGGCGAAGGGCAACGGCTTGGGACTCGCGACGACCGATTCCATCATCAAGAATCACAACGGCCTTATCCGCGTCGAATCGCAGATTCATTTGGGCTCCACCTTTACCGTTTACCTCCCCGCGTCGCAGTCTCAGGAAATACCCGTCGTTGGGAGCCCAATTATTCCAACAATCACCAATGTCGATTTTCAATTAGATATTCTGGCTGTTGACGACGAGGAATCCATCCTGGCGCTAATAGAATTTATTGTCGGGCGCTGGTACCCCCACCTAACGCTTGCCACTGCGCGGGATGGCCTCGCAGCGTTAGCACTGCTTAAAAGAGCCAAACCAAAGCTATTGTTTACCGATATTGTAATGCCTGGTGGGATGAGTGGCACTGAATTGATCTCAAAGGTCCGACGGCTTGAAGAATTCGATGATATGAAAATCGTCATTAGCAGCGGCTACGCGCTAGATCAAATAGGCCTAGAGCAGGTGGAACAGGGTTTAGCAAGCTTATACCTAGCCAAACCTTGGGAGTGCAAGGACTTCCATGGGGTTCTTACAGAAACGGGAATCGTGAATACTCCGTTGCCGACATTCTTGCCCGACTATTCCCGAGTCGATCCCTAAAGTAACAATGTTAGAATGATCTTCGCGCGACGGACTCCGAAAGGGTAGAGAAAAAAGGGTATAACCAAGGAGCGCAATGCCACGGACGCCTTCTTCTGCTCTTATCCACAAGGTTACACTCCCCCCTTGGAGAGTCCCGGTGCGACGTCGGTCCCGTCCGACCTTAGCGCAAGTTTGCAGCCTCCTCCCGCCTTAACGTGTCGTGACTGCGATTAGTCATTTGTTCGACTGCTTCAGCGTCTTGACATCGCGCGATTCCCCAAGATTTGTTCAACCTTATCTTACACCACTCGTATTATTCGTCGGATGGGTGGTCCAACCTCGATCTTTGCGTAATCGAAGATGCCGCCTGCAAAGCTCGTCAGTGCTCTTCAGGAAGGAAAAGATCCTCGTGAGCAACGAGCCTAACAGTATTCCCGTGTTGTTCCGCGTGCGCTCAGTCGCCCGCGCAGATTCTGCTTCGCCGGTGGGGACGTATATTCGTTTGGTACGATCCCAGAAGTGATTGACCACCGAAGATGAACTGCGGAAGATGTCGTCTATGAGCGGATCTTTAACTGACAGCGGCGCGCCTTCGTTTTCGTTGCCCATTTTCATCTTCGCATGTATTGGAGCGCTTGCTCCTGAAGTAGTTAGACTCTATTCGTTGCGAAATAGTAATCGTGTCACGTTTTCTCCGTTTTATGTATTTGCTTCGGTTCTGTTTATTCTGCTAGGCGGAATTATAGGATGGATCTTACCGGCAACGACGTATTGGGGTGCATTTTACACGGGGGCGTCGACACCTGTCTTGGTGTCAAGTATTTTCAATAAAGTAGCGAAGAAACGGCCGGTAACCCAGCGGCAAACAACACGCTCTAGGCTGCCGCTCTCGCCGTCAGTGGCACGGATTTACGATTATTTTAGCGTATTGTGACAACGCCCGAGAATAACCGAGCCCACAGGGCAGCAATCTTCTATTGTAATCCCGCAGACAGCGATCGATTGCGATTGGATAAGGAGCACCGCGCACTTGATCACGTGCTCGAGCGGTTAAACCTTGCAAATTCGACGGTCATTCGACGTCATGCCGCGACGATTGACGACGTGACCAAAACATTATCTGAGTCGGCTTTTGAAATCATTCAGTTTTCAGGCCACGGATGTAAGGAGGGTTTCTGGCTGGAAGGAGATTCGGGCGCAGGTAGTCTACTTTCGTCCGATCGCCTGGCAAAGATTCTCCAATCTGCATGCTCTGAACCGCGACTACTAATCTTGAATGCGTGCTATTCCACCGCCGCACTACCAGACATTGTCACCTGCGCACCTTACGTCATAACTATTCCGGATGCCGCAGACGATACCGCTGCACTTGTCTTTAGCCCGATCTTCTATGAAGAATACTTCCGACGCGGAAGCATTGAGGCCGCATTTTCGAGCGCTCAACGCCTTACTTCGGCCAGAGGCTTAGAGCTTAATGCGGTACTATCCCGACGAGCACAAAGCGGGACCGACAAAAAAGTCCTTTTCCAGGTTTTCCCCAATGCGCAAACGGATTCTATCATCATTGATCTGACCGAAGCCGAGGCAGACATTTCACGACTGCAGATCTCCCGCGAAGCGTTTCTTGGGATCTTATCAAAGAAGATCCGAATACATGGATGGTTGTTTGGAAGCCCCAAAGAGAAGGCAATTATTCCGCTGGGAACATACTTTGGCGTGTTTTCCTGGACGACAGTCGAAGACTCAGTTGTGTGCCACCGCATTTTGAGACTGCGAGCCGACATAACCGCCGATGTCTGCGCTGTTTGGGCAGCCTTAATTGTCACGTACAACGATCATTTTGTCGATCGATACCGGATGTTGACCACGCGACATGTCCCAAGTCATGACGCCGTACTCAAACGGGCAATCAATTCGTTTCATGGAACCTATAAAGCGTTTTTTGCTCCCGACTCCGTCAGGGGCAGCCTTCTTTCCGGGATTGCGCCCGAACAGTACATCATCACGCGTTCGATGGTTGCAGCGAATCTCGAGAAATGCGACGAAAAATGCGCTCAAGGCGATTTTGACTATACGGTTCTATACTTGGAGATGGTACTTACTTCGATACATGATTATATCACGGCGGTCGCCGATGTGATCACGCAATAACGGATTTGACAGGATGGAGACGACGGACTTGCCGAGTCACCGCGCCCGCAAGCAACGAGCGCTCAGCCCTTGTCCTCCCCAGAACAGGCACAATCACAAAAATAGTTGGAAAGCGGCAGCGCGCTTCTGCTGACCGTCTCTCTCCCCGAACGCCAGAACGGTTGGATGTAGAAGGCTACTGTGGATTCAGGACCGACACTGACATGGAGCCACCCTTGTTCTGCGCGTCCGTCATTACGTTCTTCCACACGCTATCGTTTTTTGCGTTGGCGAGAACCTGATGTCCTTCCCACGCGCAGACCGGCATTCAAATTAGGAGCCCGTCAGGTCTATGTCCCTCAGCTCCCGCTGGCTCCATTCGCTCTGGCTTCAGGGGCGGCTTGGATTCGAAGAATGTGACGAGTGACCCACCACGGCGGATTCGTCCGTTGGCGAACATGTAACTGGTGACGAGTTGGGAATCAGAAAGCGCCAGCGGTTACGGGGGGCGAGAGGGTTGAAATCGATCAGAGCGGCACCGAGCCAGGCCCGGCCGGCTGGCTATTGAACCGAATAGGCCCAGCGCCGATCGCGCACGAACAACTCCACCTTTTTCCAACACTCCAGATCGACCCGGTTGCCAAGCTCATCGAAGAGTTGGCGCATCTGGCCCCGAGCGCCCTTCGGCGCAAATCCGCTGATCGCGCAAAACTCGCTCAAAACCTGAAGTGAGTCGGGATACTGACGGCGAATTGCCTCGAACCCACGTTTCGTCCGTTCCCAATCCAGGGCGCTTTCCGCGACCGGGTTACCATAAGTTCGCATGGTGTGGACCCACCAGACGAGCCGCGCATAAAGAATATCTCCTTCTTCGCCGCCCAACTGGTCGGCCGATTCCTTGGCAAACGCTTCCCATTCCCCCGGCTTGCCGTACCATTTCTCCTCCAGGCGCCATACCTTCATCCAGTAGATCCGCGTGTAGGATGGATACTCCTTCACGGCTTCGGCGAAAATCTCGTCGTAGCGTTCCTGGTCCTCGCCGGACAGCATCGACATTGTCATCCACGTGATGTACCAGTAGGGACATTTTTCGGGCAGGCTCCTGGCTGCTGCCAGTATCCGCTTCGCTTCCACGACCCGTTCACGCATTAATCGCCAGCCCTCTGGTTTGACGTCTCGCGCCCACTCGATCCCCCGCGCGTGCCAGGCATACATTACCAGCGCGTCCGCCATCGCGACGCGCGCCGTGATCGATTCAACGTCGGATTCGAACCAACGGCGCACCAGGCCTAACCGTGTCTCCCAGTCGGCCTCCGACGCGGTGTCGTCCAAATCCAGCGATCCATAGAAAAGGTTCAAGGGCCGGCCGCCACTTGCAAAAGTGACCGGGCTGGCGCGAAACTCCCGGGCCATTGCATCGAGCGCGGCAAAATCGCCCGCTTCAAGAAGAGGGATTGTTCGCTTCTTAATATCCGCGCTCGCCTGGGACATTTCGTTCTGCACCACCACAGGCGTAAATTTCTGCGGAATCCCGTTGGCAGTCGCCGCGTTGTCGGAGACCGATGCCTGAAGGTAGAAATGGGCGGCGCCGCCCACGCACAGGAGCAAGGCCGCATACACCCAGAACCGGAGGGATTTCATGCCTCTCTTTTTAGCAATAAACGGGCCCCCAGCCCTTCGGGCAAAGGAAGAAGGCAGAGGGATGAAGGAAGAAGAAATTAAGCGGCTCGATCCGCAAGAGCAGCTGGGCGTGATCCGTTTTGCTTACCAATTGGACGCCGACGCCCTCTGCGGGATTGACATTGTTTAGGGTTGAATCCCAAATGGCGGCCGATGGAATCGATCAAACGCCGGTTCTCCGCGGCTCCAGAAGGAACGACGACATTATTCTTCATCCAGATTTTTTCGACGCTCGGATACGCCGTCCTTTTCTCGACGCTGGTCCTCTACGCGACGAAGCATCTCCAGCTCTCGGAAGAAATGGCCACGACGTTGATGGGCGTGTTTGGTGCGTTCAACTACGGCCTCCACCTCTTCGGCGGCTACCTCGGCGGCCGCTTCCTCTCAAACCGGAATCTCTTCGTCGGCGGCATGGCGCTCCAAGTCATCGGCTGTGCTTGCATCGCGACCGGCTCGCTCGTGATGTTCTACGTCGGCCTCGCTTTCTTCCTCACCGGCAGCGGCCTGAACGTCACCTGCATCAACATGATGCTCACGCAGCGCTTTACCCCGGAGGACCCACGCCGCGAAGGAGCCTTTCTCTGGAACTACGCCGGCATGAACGTCGGATTCTTCATCGGGTTCACCGTCGCCGGTTATTTTCAGGAAACCGAGAGCTATGCGAGGCTTTTCATCTTCGCGACGCTCGGCAACTTTGTCGCCATCGTCCTCGCCCTGCTGTCGTGGAAGACGATCGCCGACCGCAACACACCGCTGCTTGATGCGACGCGGAAGCAGTTCCAGCTCCGCCAGCTCGCCGGCATCGCCATTCTCATCGGGACCGTCCCCGTCGTATGGCTAATGCTCCAGCGACCCGGCATGACCGAGAAGCTGATCAAGGGAATCTGCGCCGCGGTCGCGCTGACATTGATCTATCTCACGGTCCGCCACCAGGATCGCCGCGAGAAGCGGAACATGACGGCATATCTGATTCTGACAATCGGCTCGCTGGCTTTTTGGTCGCTCTATCAGATGGCCCCGAGCGGCCTGACGCTGTTCGCGGTCCACAATGTCGACCTGATGGTGGGCAAGTGGCAGATTCAGCCGCAGTGGATCCAGAACATTAACACCGTCGTCATCGCGGTCGGCGGGCCGCTGCTGGCATCGTTCTTTCCCATCCTGCGCGCGCGCGGCTGGAGGATCGACATCCCGAAGCAGTTTGCGACGTCGATGATTTTGATGGCGCTGGGTTTTCTCATTCTCCCGCTGGGCATCAAGCTGGCCGGCATCGACGGCAAGAGTGCGTTCGTGTGGCTGTTCACGAGTTATGTGCTCCAGAGCGTTGGCGAGTTGCTCATCTCCCCGATCGGCTACGCGATGATTGGCAAGCTCGCGCCGAAGCACTACCAGGGAATAATGATGGGCAGCTGGATGCTCGTGACCGGCCTCGCGTCACTCTTCGCGGGCGACTTCTCGGGCATGATCCCCCATCCGAAGGGCACCACCGCGGTTGCGACCAACCCCGAGTATGTGAAGCTCTTCGGCGCGCTCGGCGCGGGCATCCTGGTGGTCGGCATTGCGCTCGTCGTCCTCATTCCATTCCTGCGCAAATTGATCAGCGACAAGGCGGAGG
>Ga0193726_1002875_pt1 | contig 11293 bp, 9 predicted proteins | sample H2c1metaG_FD_144928 | JGI IMG/M metagenome (GOLD analysis project Ga0193726, IMG submission 144928) | Soil microbial communities from a riparian zone of the East river system, Colorado, United States - H2c1 | ecosystem: Environmental > Terrestrial > Soil > Riparian zone | place: USA: East River... | reverse complement strand
ATCCGCGGATGCCCATGGCACCTTGCTCAACATCAACGCGGACACCGTCGCTGCGGCAATCGGCGGTGCGCTGTCGGCGGAAAAACTGGTGCTGTGCACCGGTGCGCCGGGAATTCTCGAGCGTGTGGAAGAGCCGGGTTCGGTCATTTCGTATACCGACATCCAGGGATTGAAGCGCCTGCGCGACCAAGGCAGCTTGAAGGACGGCATGTTGCCGAAGGCAACTGCCATTGAGAACGCCATTCGCGGCGGCGTGCGCCGTGTACATGTCATCAGCTACAAGGCCGCCGACAGTTTGCTCGCGGAGGTTTTCACCAATGAGGGTACCGGCACGCTGGTGGTCGCGGACTTGAAGGCCTTGAGCCCGGCGGAACAACAGCCTGCACTCACATGACGCAAACCTTGATGATCCAGATTTACATGACGCAACTTTCATGACCCGGCTTTGGGATAAAGGAACTTCGCTCGACGCGCAGGTGCTCAAGTACACCGCCGGCGATGATCATGTTTTGGACAATCGGTTGGTGAGCTACGACATTCGCGCCTCGATGGCGCACGCCGAAATGCTCGGTGAACAGAATCTGCTATCGGTGCAGGACCTTGCGGTCATTCGCGATGCGCTGGCGGCGATCGGCGAAGAGCATGCGTCGGGGCAGTGGCAGGTCTCACTGGAAGACGAAGATTGCCAGACGGCCATCGAGAATCTGCTGACCGCGCGCGTCGGTGCGGCCGGTGGACGCTTGCATGCCGGCCGCTCGCGCAACGATCAGGTGCTCGCAGCCCTGCGGTTGTACATGCGCGACGCCGCGGAAACATTGAGCCAGGGTGCAGCGTCCGTGGCCGATGCCCTCGATGCGTTGGCGGCGCGACAGGGCGAGCAGGAGCTTCCCGGATACACGCATATGCAGCAGGCCATGCCGAGCAGCGTTGCGCTGTGGGCTGCGGGGTTTGCCGCTGAACTGCGCGACGATGCCGAGGGGCTGCAACTCACGCAGCGGCGCATCGGGAAAAACCCCTTGGGCTCGGCGGCGGGATTCGGCACGCCGAATCTCGACATCAGCCGCGAATCAACGCGCCGGCGTCTAGGTTTCGCGGTGACTCAGGAGCCCGTCACGGCGGTACAGTTATCGCGCGGCAAGGCGGAAGCGCAACTGCTGTTCGAAATTACGCTGCTGACGCAGGACTTGGGCAGGCTTGCGGCCGACCTCATGCTGTTCTATTCGCAAGAATTTGCCTATGTAAGTTTGCCGGCTGCCTTTACCACCGGCTCCTCGATCATGCCGCAGAAGCGCAACCCCGATGTCTTCGAGTTGATGCGCGGGCGCAGCGCTGTGGCGCAGGCGGCGCTCAATGAAGTGCTCGGCATCACGCAAAAGCTGACATCCGGCTATCACCGCGACTTGCAGCTCATCAAGCCGCCTTTGTTTCGCGGCATCGATTCCTGCCTTCAGACCCTGGAAATTCTGCCGAGCGCACTCGGCGGCGTGCGCTTTCGAGCGGAAAATATTCGGCTCGATCCCGCAATTCACGCGGCCGCTGCAGCGAATGCGCTGGTTGCACGCGAAGGCATTCCATTTCGCGATGCTTATCGGCAAGTGGCCGCTACATATAAGGACAAAGAATGAGCATTTGGCGCAGCCTGCAAACTGTCGAGGAATTGAACGGCAATCGGCCGGGAACTCTGATCGAGAATCTCGGGATTTTGTTTACCGAAATCGGCGACGATTTTGTTCGCGGCACCATGCCCGTGGATACGCGAACCGTGCAGCCCTATGGCCTGTTGCATGGAGGAGCATCGGTGGCGCTCGCCGAAACCTTGGGAAGCATGGGCGCTGCCATGTGCGTGAACGCCGACGAGTACCAAGTCGTGGGCCAGGAGATCAACGCCAATCACGTGCGCGCGGCGCGCGGCGGCCTCGTGACCGGAACGGCGCGAGCGGTGCATCTGGGCGGGCGCACGCATGTGTGGTCAATCGAGATCGTCAACGACGCGAAAAAATTGGTGTGCATTTCGCGCATCACCATGGCAGTGATCAAGCGCGGCGCGCTCACTGCGTAAAATTTACACTGGCGTTCGTAACGGCAAGAGAGGTATCTTTTGCGTTATGAAAAAACCTACGGTTGGAATGGTGCGCAAGGCGAGCAGCCTGCTGGTATTGGTTGCGGTCGCGGCGATTGGCGTCGCACAAACTCCCCCTCCGGCACCGAAGCCGCCGCCCACCACCGCGCCCGGCGCGGATCCGGCACCTGCCGCCACGCCTGAACAGATCAGCCATACGTTTGGCTTGATTTTCGGCGTGCAAATGCACAGTGCGGGCATCACCAACGAAGTGGTGCCCGAGGCCATCGTGCGGGGCATCAAGGAAGGCCTGCAGGGTCAGCAGCCCACTCCGGCCGATCAGCAGCAGATACAGGCATTCATGCGCTCGGTGAGCGATGCCGCTGCCGGGCGAAATGAAACGGCCGCAAAAGACTTTCTGGCGCGTAACGGACACGAAAAAGGCGTGGTCACGACCGCCTCGGGCCTGCAGTATAAAATTATCGCCGCCGGCGACAAAAAGGCTCCGGCGATTTCATCCGCCGACACGGTGACGGTGGATTATCGGGGCAAGCTGATCGACGGCACGGAATTCGACAGCTCTTATGCCCGCGGCGTACCGGCAACGTTTCCCGTCAACGGCGTCATCAAGGGCTGGCAGGAGGCACTGGCATTGATGAAGCCGGGCGCGAAATGGCAACTGTTCGTCCCGCCTGACCTGGCGTATGGCCCGCGTGCGCAGGCAAAAATTCCTGCGAACTCGTTGTTGATCTTCGAGGTGAATGTTCTCAGCGCCGAATCCGGCAGCGGACCCAAGGCACCGCCGGGGACGCCGCCGCCACCGCCGCACTCCAACAAATGACGCCGGCCGCTCGGCGGCCGAGGCGGCTAGTGAATCAGATCGAGCGCATTGGTCAGATCGCCCATGGGAGGCGCGCCATGCGCGGCGAGCCCGGCGTCGCGCTGGGTGATTCCGGGCAGGACCTCAAGATCGAAGCGGCGCGTTATCAGCCGCAGGATGGATTCGGTGTCGTACTGAGTGTGATCCACCATGCCGCGCCTGGCGAACGGTGCAATGATCAGCGCCGGAATTCTTGCTCCGGGACCCAATAGGTCCGCCTGCGGCGGGGCGACGTGATCCCACGCGCCGCCGAATTCGTCATAGGTGATCACGATCACCATGCGACTCCACTGGGGACTCGCGCGCAATTTCGCGACCAGATCGGCAATGTGCGCATCACCCTCCTCGACCGAGGCGTAGCCGGCATGCTGGTTCAAATTACCCTGCGGCTTGTAGAAGGTCACCGCCGGCAAGCGTCCGGCTGCAATATCCGCGAGTAAATCCTGGTAGTCCTTCAAGTGCGCGGCGCGATGCTTCGCATGGGTGGCGGGATCGAAGCGCTCGAAATAATTGAATGGCTGGTGATGCGCTTGGAAATCAGGATTGCCCCCCGCGGTGGGCGGGGTATAAATGACCTCGCGCGTTCGCGACGGTGGGCTTGAGCCGTCGGTCAAAGCGGCGTTCCACGCGCCGGCATACCAGCTCCAATCAACCTGCTTGGCATCCAGCGCATCGCCGATATTGAGGTGCGTTTGCGGCGGGAGCGTGGTTGCGTTGTTGGGGTCCGCGTAGGCGAAGCTCGGGTCGCCGGACGCGGGCTTGTTGCCGCTCGGCTGGTACGGTGGCTGCATGGTGTTCACGGCGTAGAACTTGCCGTCACCGAAGTAATTGACCGGCGCAATGTTGCCGCTTCTTGCGAATGTGGGCGGCTCATCCAGTGACGAGGCCGGCGGATCGGTTGCCGTTTTCAAGCGCGGCAGGAAGCGCCCGCCGGAATCGTGTTCGAGCAAGGCAATCGAGGGCTGCGCCACCGCCGTGTCGGCGTTGGGGTATTCCGGCGCACAGGCGCAAATCAAGTATTGATGATTGAGGAAGGAGCCGCCGAACGCGCCCTGGAAGAAGTTATCGGCGAGCACGAATTCTTTCGCGAGAGCATACAACGACGAGCGGCTGTAATCGTAGTAACCCATCGCGAGGCCGCCGGCATCCGACCACGCGGCGTAGCCATCGTTCTTGCCGCCGTTGATTTGCATCTGGTGCTCGTAGAAGCGATGCCACAAATCACGCGTCACGGTATCGGTTGACAGAGTGACCTGCGATTGCGCCGTAAAACCATGCTCGATGGAATACGGCGCATTCGGCAACCCGACGCTTTGCTGTTGCGTGACCACGGGCGTGACGCCGGCCGCCGTCACCCCGCCCCACGTCGGCGGCAGAACGGGAAGTACTGTTCCGTTGCGATCCTTCTGCGGCTGATAGGACGGCAGCGGTTTGCCGTGCCGATCGATAACCTCGCTTAAATTCCGCGCGCCTGGAAAATTGCCGTACAGATTATCGAAGGCGCGATTTTCAGCGTAAATGACGACGATGGTGTCGACTTTGTTCTGCAGCGCGCGGGTGGTTGCGGCTGATGCGCCCCCGGCAGCGCCTGGCGCGCCGGCCAAATCCCTTTGGGTACAGCTACTGAGCGCCCCCGCGACCGCGAGGGCTGCGGGAAATAGAAACCATGCGTGGCGAAATCGTGAGAGCTGCGTCATGCGCGCCAGTATAAGGCGCGCCGCGTTCGGCTAGAACTGCCACAGCGCGCTGACCAACAACGCGTCGGGATCTCCGAAGGTGGAGCTGATACGCGTGTACTCGCCGCGCAGGATCAGGCCGAAAGGAAATTTGGACTGCACGCCGGCCCCATAGGCGAAACGCGTGTCGATCTCTTTGCGGCGCGATGCTGGCACAAAGTAAGGGCATGGCCCGCCGGCAACGCAGGGCTGCTGCACGAAGTCAGTGACATTGGTGGACAACCGCGCGGCGCCGGCCTTGGCAAAGACATCGATGAAGGGCATGGGCAACGGCAAATAACCTACGGCGAACAGCGCGGGTGCGGTGGGATGCGAATCGCTGCCTGACACATTGAAATCAAAGTTATGGTGCCGGGAGGGTTGGCCGAAATCGATATACACCGCTTCGAGACCGATCAGCTTGATCGGGCGGATTCCGATCAGCCCCTGCCACGCGGTTTGATAGTCGTTGTAGTACCCCGGTAAGCCATAGCGGGAGTCATCGCTCCTGATCTGGGATTCACCCGCGCCGGCACCGACATAAAATCCCAGGGGATTGTCGGCAAACGCCGCAACTGAGGCGCCGCACGCCGCAATCGCGAGCAGGGCCGCCAGGGTCTTTGAAATCCGCATACGTTGCCTCCGTTTTTGGGTTAACGCATTTGACTGAAGGGCGTTGACAGAAGTTCCGAGCAAACTCGTGCGGTGGCGCGGGTATACTTGAGCAGATGAAGATTTCGCCATTAATCGTGGTTGTCTGCGCGGGCACGCTCTTCGCCTGCGGTCAGAAAGGACCGTTGGTCATGCCGGATGCGCAGAAGCACAAGCGCACTATTCCCACGCTGCCTGGCAAGGCCAATCCGGCGCCGTCTGGCGGAGGCGCGAGCAGCCCCGCGCCACCTGCCACCGCACCGCCCGCCGCTGCACCACCTGCCACTGCGACGCCTGCGCCCGCTACCTCCCCCAGCCCAGGATCGCCGAGCACTCCGGCACCGACGGACTCGACGTCACGTCCATAACCAAAGGGTTGTGACGGCATTCATGAGCGCGCGCAAACTCATTCTCGTCGACGGCTCGGGCTATTTGTATCGCGCATTTCATGCGCTGCCGCCGCTCACGAACTCGCGCGGTGAACCGACGGGCGCGGTGTTGGGCGTGCTCAACATGCTGAACAAAATGATCAAGGAGGAGGCGCCCGAACGAATCGCGGTGGTGTTCGACGCGCCCGGCCGCACCTTCAGAGACGATCTGTTCGATGAGTACAAGGCGCATCGCACGCCCATGCCGGATGACTTGCGCGCACAAGTGCAGCCTCTCTACGACACCGTCGCGGCCATGGGTGTACCGCTGCTGCGCGTGCCCGGCGTCGAAGCGGATGATGTGATCGGCACGTTGGCGAAACAGGGAGCGGACGCGGGCTTCAAGGTGTTGATCTCCACCGGCGATAAGGACATGGCGCAACTGGTGGGGCCGAATGTCGAATTGCTGAACACGATGAGCAACACCCGCCTCGACCGCATCGGCGTCAAGGCGAAGTTCGACGTGTTCCCGGAACAGATCGTGGATTACCTGGCTCTGGTCGGCGACACCTCGGACAATATTCCCGGCGTCACCAGCGTGGGACCGAAGACCGCGGCGAAATGGCTGAATCAATATCAGAATCTCGATACCTTGATTGCGCATGCGGCGGATGTCAGCGGCAAGGTCGGCGAGAATTTGCGCAATGAACTACCCATGCTGGAACTGTCGCGCAAGCTTGCGACCATCGATACCACGCTGCAGCTGGAAGTCACGCCCGAACAATTGAGCCCCGGCGCCGCGGACGTGCCGCGGCTCCGCGAACTGTACTCAAGAATGGAATTGCGGGCCCTGCTCAAGTCCTTGGGCAAGGAAGCAGAGCCCGCGGTCGCGGAGGCCGGCACGGAAATTGACGTCGTCATTGCGCAGACCCAAACATCAAGCGGCCCGCAGATTGCGGCGGCAGTTGCCGTCATCAACACGCCCGCGCCGCGCGACTATCAGACGATCATGTCGGAAGAGGCGTTCGATGCGTGGCTCGAAAAGCTGAAAGATGCGCCGCTCATTTCATTCGATACCGAGACCGACAGCTTGGATTACATGAAGGCACAAATTGTGGGAGTCGCATTCGCGGTGACACCGCACGAAGCGGCGTACGTGCCCTTGGGACATGATTACCCCGGCGCGCCGCATCAACTCGATCGCGACAAGGTGCTTGGGTCGCTCAAACCGATACTCGAAGACCTGACGAAGGCCAAGCTGGGCCACCATCTTAAGTATGACGCGCATGTGCTGGCGAACTACGGCATCGCGCTCAATGGCCAGCGCTTCGATTCCATGCTGGAGTCGTATGTGCTGAACAGTGTCGCCACGCGCCACGACATGGATTCGACGGTCGCGCGCTATTTGGGCGTCAAAACCATTCGCTATGAAGATCTCACCGGCAAGGGTGCGAAGAAAATCACCTTCAATCAGGTGAGCGTCGATCAAGCCGCGGAATATTCCGCCGAAGATGCGGACGTGACGCTGCAGCTGCATCAGGTGATCTGGCCGCAGATCGAAGCGGTCCCTGCGCTGAAATCCGTGTACGAAGACATCGAGCAACCGCTGGTGCCGGTGCTGTTTCGCATGGAGCGCGCCGGTGTGCTCGTGGACCGCGCGCTGCTGCGGGCACAGAGCTCGGAACTGGCGGCGCGCATGCTGGAGCTGCAGTCGCAGGCTCACCGCGAAGCCGGCGGCGTGTTCAATGTGGATTCGCCGAAGCAGCTGCAAGAAATCCTGTTCGGCAAATTGGGTATTCCGGTGATGCGCAAGACGCCCACCGGTCAGCCCTCGACGGCGGAAGATGTGCTCGAAGAGCTTGCCGAGACCTATCCGCTGCCGAAGCTGATTCTGGAATATCGCGGCATGGCGAAGCTCAAGTCCACATACACCGACAATCTGCCGCTGCAAATCAATCCCGCCACGGGGCGCATTCATACGTCCTATCACCAGGCGGTTGCAGCGACCGGAAGACTGTCATCGCAGGATCCGAATCTGCAGAACATCCCCATTCGCACGCAGGAGGGCCGGCGCATTCGGCAGGCATTCATAGCTCCGCCCGGCCACTCGCTCGTGGCGGCAGATTATTCGCAGATCGAGCTGCGCATCATGGCGCATCTGTCCGGCGATGCTTCGTTGCTGCGCGCCTTTACCGAGGATCGCGATGTTCACCAGGCGACTGCGGCGGAAGTGTTCGGCGTGGCGCTCGATGCGGTCAGCGCCGATCAGCGGCGTTCGGCCAAAGCGATCAATTTCGGACTCATGTATGGCATGTCCGCATTTGGATTGGCGCGCCAATTGGGTATCGGCCGCGGTGATGCGCAAAAATACATGGATCTTTATTTCGAACGCTATCCCGGCGTGCGCCGCTACATGGAAGAGACGCGCCGCCAAGCGCGCGAGACCGGCTACGTTGAAACTGTTTTTGGCCGCAGGCTCTATCTGCCGGAAATTCAATCGCGCAACGCGGCATTGCGCCAATATGCCGAGCGCAGCGCCATCAATGCGCCCATGCAGGGAACCGCGGCCGACATCATCAAGCGCGCCATGATCGAGGTGGACTCTTGGCTGCAAAGCTCACGTATTCCGGCTCGGCTGATCATGCAGGTGCACGATGAACTGGTGCTCGAGGTTGCCGACGAGGCGGTTGAGTCGCTCGTAGGACAAACACGGACACACATGATCCGCGCTGCGGATTTATCGATACCTTTGAAAGTGGACGTAGGGGTAGGCCGCAACTGGGATGAGGCACATTAGCGCGTGCGCTTCGCGAAAAAATGGCGCAAAATATAGCCAATCGCGGGGGATTTGCCCCATTTTTGAAGCGACGGACAAAGTCTAAAAAAACGACTTTCAAAGGACTGGAACTTTCGCAGATCATCCCCATCTAACCAATTGAGCGTTTAAGACGCTCCTCGCTCTTCTCCCTGAGCGAGCTAGACCCGGTTTGTCATCCCCATGCCGGGTTGGTCTGCCCCGATGGTTGCCACAAGCGCCCATCGGGGCTTTTTTATGGCTCCCGCAGCCAGCGATCCATGACCTCGCGGGCTTCTTCAATTCCTTGTTTGTCGTGCGCCGAGAAGAGTTGCGCAGAAACCGCAGCGTCTGCGCCGGCAGCCACCGTTTCCCTTAAGACGTGCAATGAATCCTGACGATTCAGTTTGTCTGCTTTTGTCAACAGTACGTGTGCAAGGCGATCTCTGGCCAGGATCCACTCGAGCATGGCCACATCCTGAGCACCCAGGCCGCGCCGGCTGTCGACAATGAGCATCAAGCCCACCAGCGATTCGCGCACATTGAAATAGTGCTCCATCAGGGCCAGCCAGTGGAGCCGCACCCGCTCGGGTACCTTGGCGAACCCGTACCCCGGCAGATCCACCAGCCGTCGCTCGGGCGCCAGTTCGAAAAAATTAATCAGCTGGGTGCGTCCCGGCGTTCGGCTGACGCGGGCCAGCCCGGCGCGTTGCGTGATGACGTTGATGGCCGTGGATTTGCCTGAGTTCGAGCGTCCGGCAAAAGCGATTTCCCGGCCTGAATCCGGGGCGAGCTGATGCGCCTCGGCCGCGCTGGTCATGAATTTCACATTCGAATAGGTAGTCATGGCCGCCGGCGGACGCAAATTATGCTGAGACAGGCTCTAGTGTACAATTTAGGGTTGACAGCAGGTCACAATAAAACGGGGTATTAGGGCGTCATGAAGCGGCTTTGGATTCTCGCAGCGACTATTTCCGGCACTCTCGTCACGACTTCCGCACTCCCCGCGCCCAGCATCGAAGGCGGTGCCACCAAGGCTGCGACTTGCCAGGCCTGTCATGGCGCCAACGGCAACAGCACCAATACCGATTGGCCAAGCTTGGCAGGGATCGGGGCAGACTACATCGCGGAGCAGCTGAATAATTTCAAGACCGGCAAGCGCGCGAGTCCCGTCATGATGCCGATGACTGTGAATTTGACGGCGGATGACATGGCCGATTTGGGCATGTATTTCGACAGCTTGACCAACACCGGATTGGAAGCGGATCCCTCCTTCTGGCAAGCCGGCCAAAACCTCTATCGCGGCGGAGATCAAGCCCGCGGCATCCCGGCGTGCATGGCCTGCCATGGCCCGACGGGCCGCGGCAATGCACCGGCAAAATTTCCTGCCCTGCGCGGTCAGCAGTCAGGATACGTGGTGAAGCAGCTGAACGACTACGCGTCCGGCGCTCGCGCGACCGGGCCGAACGGCATTATGCAAACCATCGCCAAACGCCTCTCCGCCGAGGATATTCGAAACCTCGCCGCCTACCTGCAGGGAATTCGCTGATGCGCGTGCGCAGACTGGCCTTGGCACTGGGGCTGGGAATGGCGCTGGCACTCACTGGCTGCGGTAGACAAGAGCCATCGGGCCTGGCGCCGGCGAAAGCGCCGGCGCCGGCTACCGAACCTGCCGTGAATACCACGGCTGCGGCAACGCCGGGTAAGACTGCGGACACCGGAAAGCCGCTGACGATGACCCGCTTGAACGAGGACGGCTCCGAATCCGTGGAGGAAACGCCGGGAGACACGGGTTCGCAGAACAAGCTGCTGGCCGCGGTCGCTTCCACGGTGGCGGCCGCAACATCCCCCGCATCGGCTGCCACGCCGGCCGGGACGCAGTGGCAGGAAGGCGCCAATTACACGCGCATCGTTCCGGCGCAGCCGACCAACGTTGCCGCCGGACAAGTGGAAGTGCTGGAATTTTTCTGGTACGCCTGCCCGCATTGCTACGCGCTCGAGACAACCGTCGCGCCTTGGCTGAAGTCAAAGCCGGCATACATCACGTTTACGCGGGTACCCGTATTGTGGAATGAAGGCCATCGCTCCTTGGCGCGTCTTTTTTACACGCTGGATAGCATGGGCAAATTGAACGACGCTCACAGCGAAATCTTCAAGGAGATTCAGGTCAACGGCGATCCGTTGATCGGAGCCGATGCCAACAACGCGGCTTCGGCCGAGCGCGTGCAGCTTGCTTTCATCAAGAGGCTGGGCATATCGGATGCTGACTTCGAAAAAGAGTACCACGGGTTTAACGTCGAGACCGCCATGCAGCGCGCCGATCAGCTCGTGACGCGTTATCGGATTACGTCAGTGCCCATGTTCGTGGTGAACGGCAAATACATCACGGATGTGATGATGGCCGGCAGTCCGGAACGCCTGGTGTCCCTGATCAGTGATCTGGCCGCTCAAGAGCACAAACACTAAGAGCCCGTCTGCTGAGCATTCCCCATGCGCACTGGGCGGCTGGAGGCCTTTAGCGACGGCGTCATCGCCATCATCGTCACCATCATGGTGTTGGAACTGAAGGCTCCTCATGGAACCGGATTCGACGCACTGCTCCCCATCATTCCGGTCTTCTTGAGCTATGTCTTGAGCTTCATTTACGTGGGGATTTACTGGAACAACCACCACCACATGCTGCATGCGGCCGAGAGCGTGAGCGGCGCAGGATTGTGGGCGAATCTGCACCTGCTGTTCTGGCTGTCGCTGATTCCGTTCACCACGGCGTGGATGGACGAAAATCATTTTGAGGCGGCGCCGGTCGCGCTCTACGGATTCGACCTG
>Ga0193726_1002874_pt1 | contig 11303 bp, 10 predicted proteins | sample H2c1metaG_FD_144928 | JGI IMG/M metagenome (GOLD analysis project Ga0193726, IMG submission 144928) | Soil microbial communities from a riparian zone of the East river system, Colorado, United States - H2c1 | ecosystem: Environmental > Terrestrial > Soil > Riparian zone | place: USA: East River... | reverse complement strand
TCGTTGAGTTAGCCAATGGCACCGAGCGCCACGACGTGCTCGCGGCCGGAGACGACCACACCGCCAGGCTTCTCAACGGTCACCGCAAAGGCCGCGGGCTTGCGCACCATCAACGTCGCGCGAATCGGAATCACGACTTCAGCCGCATTCGCCGACACATCGAACACGCCGCCATCGACCGGGTAGCGCTTGTCGCGACCCGCGTCGAATATCCATATTTGATACTGATGCACCGCCGGGTCGTTGGCAGCCAAACCGGCAAAATGCAGGAAGCCGCGCTGCGTGGCGGGATCCCATACCACATCACCGGTAACGCCCGCCGCTGCGGGATCCTTGGTTGCGCCCAAAGAAGTTTTGAGCGAATCCGATTTCGCCAGCAGCTCGGCGCGTTCCTCCGCGGCCGTCGGCGGCGCTACCTTCTCGGGCAGCGGAGCGATTGTGGGCGGCACTGTGACCACTGCGGCAACAGGTGCGACCGGCGGCGAAGGCGATCGCTGCCATCCGAATATCGCCAGCACCAAACACGCCGCAGCTGCCAACCAGCCATAGGCGCCAAATCGATTGTGGCGCGCTGCGGGCCGCGCCGCGGGCCGCGCCACAGGCCTCACCGACGCACGCGCCGCGTCGGCCGCAGCGTTACGGGCTGCTCCTAAATCGGTGACTTCAGTTATCGACGCGAAGTGTTCGGAAGCCTGTAGCGCCAACCGCTCCGCCAAAGCGGGCGGCAATGGCTGCTCCTTTGCGCTACCGGCAAGCGTGACCGCTGCGGCCGCGCGCTCCAATTCTCGCGAGTAAGCACTCGCGGTTTCGCTGTCCAGTACGTCGAGCGCCCGCTGTTCAGCCGGCGATAAGCCCTCGGTAACTTGCTTGACGAGCAAGTCCAACATGGCTTCGTCCGGCTGACCTTGAGGAGGTGTGTCTGACATCACACCCTCGCAGAGACGCCTTCGGCATCTACATTCATATATTCACGCACCTTGATCAGGCCTCTGCGCATAAATGATTTCACCGTGCCCAGGGGCATACTGAGTCGAGTCGCTATTTCCGACTGACTCAAGCCTTGCAGTAGCCCCAACTCCAATACTTGCCGCTGCTCCGGCCGCAACTCTGCCAGTGCCCGGGTCGCTTGCTCTGCCTCGATCGAGGTCTCCGACGCCGTGCCGGGGTCAGCCCACGCGATCGTCTCCAACGCCTCGACGGGATCCATCGGCGGCTCGGCGCTCGTCTTGCGCAATCTGTCGATTAAGCGACGACGCGCAATCATCGCAATGAAGACCTTGTCGGAACCCTGCGATGCATCGAAGCGGCTCGCACTGCGCCAGATGTCCAGAAAGATTTCCTGCGTCGCGTCCTCGGCATCCGACGGCGTGCGCGATAGACGCCGCGCAATACTCCACACCAGCGGACCGTATTGGTCTATGCATTCCCGCACAGCGGCGGAATCGCCGCTTGCAATGCGTTGGAGCATGGACGGACTCATCTGTTGCCTTGTGAGCTTATTCGAATCAAGTAGGTAGACGGATTCAACCGGATTATAGGGTATTGCGCCTACTTGCCGCTTTGCTTTGGAAATTTGAGCAGCCGCATCTTCTGCGTGTCGCCGGCCGGCCTGCGTAGTTCGCTCTCGCGCTGCAGATGCGGCAGTGATTGTTTGGGGTTCAAGATCACCCATCGCCATTCGGTGAGCTGATGCTTGAGCAGCGGCAGCAGCGCCGGCTCGGATTCGGGTTGCTCATCGTTTTGAGGAATGAGCGTCGAGCAGTACAGTTCAAAATACTCGGTGAACAATGTTTCGTACCGCTGCATCGGATCCAGAAATGCCGGGTCGCGGACCAGCTCGGTGCCCAGATGACTGGCACATAAGTAGCTGCACGCCTTGCGCACATAGACCGTATGTTCGGCCACGACTGCATGCTCATAAAGCAGCGTGCGATGAAAGTGCGCGAGTATCTTGGCGCGTTCGCCGCCGCGTACGTTGTGCTTCTTCAAGTACTCGAAAAGCGCCTTGCCATGAATCAGCCGCAGCGACGCATGCCTGAGCGCCGCCGCTTGATTACGCAGGGCCACGAAGTCAGCCACCTGGCGCATCAACCCAGAATGTTCGAGTTCCCACGCATTCCACGAACCTGGGGTCGCCAGGATGCGCTGCGCGACCAGGTGTTCTTTGGCGTCCTCGCTGCGCAGGGCGCTTTCGACGCGATCGGTGGATACGCGCATGAGTCGTGCGTGACTGAACGCGCTGCGGTGCACCAGTGCCTTCCCCCCGGCGGCGCTCGAAGGAGCGAAGTGAATATGTCGAACGATAAGCTTAGGCGGAAATGCTGGCAACGAGAACAGTCGCCAATGCGCGACGTAGGACAACTCACTTGTAGGACAACTTGTTTAGGCGAGAACGGGCGGCGCCAAATGAATCTGATTGCGCCCCGATCGTTTCGCAACGTACACGGCTGCATCGGCCTGGGCGAGCAGCGGCTCGCCCCAGATCCCTAAGGTGTCGCTGGTGGCAACGCCGATACTGCAGGTCACGCCGATCGGGCTGCCGAAGCCGCTCACGCGCACGTCGGCCACGCGCTCGAGAATGCGCTGCGCAATAGGAATCGCCGCTGCCGCATCGGCGCTGCTCAAGATCACGACAAACTCTTCGCCGCCATAGCGGCCGATGACATCCGACTGGCGCAGCTCCGCGTGAATGGGATCGACGATGGCGCGCAAGCACGCGTCCCCCGCCTGATGTCCGAAGGTGTCGTTGATATGCTTGAAGTGATCGAGATCGATGAACAGCAACGCGATCGGCAAACCGCGGGCCTTGGCGCGCGCGCAGGCCGCTTCCAGCCGCTCTATCAAAGAGCGCCGGTTCAATACACCGGTCAGCGGGTCGGTCTGCGCCCGGCGCTCCGCATCGGAGAGCGCGACGCGTTGCGCCCGCAAACGATCGGCGACCCCCAGCGCCACCAGTATCGCGGCCGCCACCATCGACAACGGCAGCCCGTAATAGTACAGCGCGTCGGAATCTACTTTCGAAGTCCCGAGAAACCGCAGGGCTGCGGCTATGGTAAAACCCTCCAGTAAACACCAGGCGATCAGAAACCACCCTGCCGCTCGATTACCGCGTCGCCAGGCGAGGAAGCTCACGATCACGGTAAATATCGGCGCGACCACGAACATGACGTCGCCGATGTCATTCACGACGCCCTCTAAACCCACGAACGTGGCGACGTTTGCCGCGGTGATGACGACGAAGGCCACGGCGAACCAGCCGAAGGCCCGGTAGATGCGCAGAGAAAAATGCTTGAGGTCCGCGATCTCACGGGTAAATAAACACGCGACTGCACCGCTCAAGCCTACGGGCACATTCCACGCGAAGGAGTCGAGCGGTACGGCGTAGGACAGTATCGGCCAATCGAACCCCTGCCCTGACAGGTACACCACATACAACGCCTGCAGAGAAAACATCGTTGCATACAAAATGAACAAGGGATCCTTGAGCACGAACCAAATGAGCAGCGCTGCGATCGACACCGCCATGAGTGCGCCGAAGGTCAGTGCAATCATACGTGCTCGCGCCGTGCCCTTGATCAAGCTGTCTTCCAACGCGGCCATCGAAAAGGCCAAGAACTGTTGCCGGCTGCTGCTCGAAGTGACATGAGCGTAGTACGGTTGCGCTGCCGATACGCCTTCCGGCAATACAAAAACGTCATCGCGGGTGCCGAGAAATCCAGAGAGGCTGGTCGCCAACGGCAACGCGACCACCTTGCCGTCACGATGCGTGATGAGCTCTGCGTGCAAGGCGCGCGTCATATTCATGATCACGACAGGAATGCCGCCTACACTGGGAGGATCTTGCGGACTGACGCGAAGCCAATAATCTCGCCAGAAAGCGTGTCCGGGCGCCTTCGAGAATGGTTGAAATTGATCGTCGAGCGCGCCACTGGCGATCGCTTCCGGAGTTGGGTGAGTATCGCTGGGCGCGAGCGCTCGAAGTTTGATCACCGTTTCGGCGGCAAAGCTTTGGGCCGGAACCAGGCTCCCGAACCACATCAGAAGACCGGCTGCGAGGAGGGCACGCACGAATATCCTGCGGTCAGTACTGCCGCGACAGAAGCCAGTGAGCCAACGAGCGCAAGCTTTCAGCACGCTCGCCGAACGGTGCGAGTGCGTGAAGGGCTTGATTGTGCAACAGCCGGACCCGCTGCTGAGATGCGGATACGCCGATGACCGCGGGATGCGTGGGCTTCGCGCGCTCAGAATCGGCGCCTGTAGCCTTGCCCAGCATCGACGCATCGCCTGTGACATCGAGCAGATCGTCTTGGATCTGGAATGCGAGGCCGACGGCGTTCGCAAAGCGCGACAGCGCGCCATAGAGATTCGGATCCAAGGGCGGCGCGCACTCGGCCGCCATCAGTACACTGGCGCGAATGACGGCGCCGGTCTTGCGCGCGTGCATGTCTTCTACCTGGCCGATGTCGAGTCGTTGACCTTGCACCGCCAAATCAATCGCCTGCCCACCGGCCATTCCCAATGTCCCGATTGCTTGCGCCAGCATGTCTATCAGGCGCAATCGAATCGCCGGGGACGCCGGCAGCTTCGGGTCCGAAGCCAGCAGCTGAAAGGCCAAGGGCTGCAGTGCATCTCCCACGAGAAGCGCAGTGGCCTCGTCGTAAGCTTTGTGGCATGTGAGCCGGCCACGGCGCAAATCGTCGTTGTCCATGGCGGGCAAATCGTCATGCACCAGCGAATACACGTGAACCAATTCAATGGCGCAGGCTGCGGCCTCGACGTCGTCCTCGGACAACCCAACCGCGCGAGCGGTGGCAAATACCAAAGCCGGGCGAATCCGCTTGCCGCCGCCCAATACGCTGTAGCGCATCGCCTCGTGCAAGCGGGCGGGCACCACATGCGCCTCGGGAAGCCGCGCCGCGAGAGCGCTTTCCATGCGAAGGCGCCAGATTTCCAGTTGGGCGCCGAAATCGTCTACATCCTCCTGAAGGACGCGCCGATCAGCAGAATCGTTCACGGCCCTCGGCTCACGCGCTTGATGTCGCTGAGCGGAATCGCGGTGACGGCGGCGAAGCGGGTCCCACCGTCGGTATATTCGAAAGGCAACTCGGGCGCCATCGGACCCGCAACGCGCGGCCCACGCAATGAGGTCAGCAGCGCCTTGATGGGATTGCTAAACGCATCATTGACCGCCGTTCCCTCAAACCCGCAGTGGGCCATGCAGTTATCGCAGCGCGGATTCTTGCCGACGCCATACTTCTCCCACTCGGTATCCTCGATGAGCGCTTTATAGGTAGGGGCGTAGCCCTCATCAGACAATAGGTAACAGGGCTTCTGCCAGCCGAAGATGTTGTATGTCGGATTGCTCCATGGCGTGCACTGGTAGGTTTGATTGCCCGCCAGGAAGTCCAAGAACAGTGCCGAATGATTGAACGACCATGCAGCCTTTCCCGAAGGCCGGCGGCTGCGGCTAAAAATATTGCGGAATAACTGTTTGCTGGCGTTGCGTCCCAGGAATACGTCCTGTCGCGGCGCATGGTGATAGCTGTATCCCGGAGACACCGTGATACCTTCGACTCCCAGTTCCATCGCCGTGTCGAAGAACTCGGCCACATCGTCCGGATCTTCGCCGTTGAACAGGGTGCAATTCACCGTCACTCGAAAGCCCTTGTCGCGCGCCAACTTGATCGCCGCAACCGCCTTCTCGAAGACGCCCTCCTGGCACACCGACTCATCGTGGCGTTCTTTATTGCCGTCCAGGTGGATCGAAAAAGTCAAATAAGTGGAGGGCTGGTATTCGTCGATATGCTTAGGAAGCAGGATCGCGTTGGTGCACAGGTACACGAATTTCTGACGCGCGACGATACCGGCGACGATCTGCGGCATCTCCTTATGAATCAGGGGCTCGCCACCGGGTATGGATACGATGGGGGCGCCACATTCATCGACCGCGCGCAACGCATCTTCCACCCCGACCCGCTTCTGAAGGGTTTCCTTGGGGTAGTCGATTTTGCCGCAGCCGGCGCAGGCCAGATTGCACTGGAACAACGGTTCCAGCATTAGAACCAGTGGGTAGCGCTTGTCGCCCCGCAACTTACGCCCGGCGATATAGCGGGCAACCTTGTACATTTGCAGAAGTGGAATAGCCATACCCTATATTACCAGCACGGCCGCTCGGTGGTCGTGCCAGATTCGCGCCCATTCCAGCATGAACCAAGGCGTAAATATTCGGCCGCCCTCGTCGGCCATTTCCCGCTGCAGCGCCTCAGGCGCGATCCAGCGCCAGTCGCGAATCTCGTGGGAATCCACCTTAATGGGATCGCGGCATCGTCCTACAAATACCGAACAAAGCTCGTTTTCGGCGCCCGTCGCATCGAATTGCGCCTGATATTGAAATTTGAACAGAAAATGCAAAGGACAGGTGATCCCGAGTTCTTCATTTAGGCGTCGCCGCGTGGCCGCTTCCAAACTCTCATCCCCACGGGGATGACTACAGCAGCTGTTGGACCAATACATCGGCCACAGGCGCTTGGACGCCGCGCGCTGCTGTATCAACAATTCGCCGCTCTCATTGAAAATGAGCAATGAAAATGCCCGATGCAGAACCCCCCGGCCCTCGTGACATAACGCTTTACTGAGGAAGCCGAGACTGCGATCGGTCTCATCGACCAGAATCAGTGCATCGGGGTCCGCCGCAACGTTGCTCATGCAAGAATGATAGCGGCTCGCAAAGCGCGCCGCTAAATCAACGAACCGTTGTCGCGAAACCAACGGATCGCATCTTCGAAGGCCTCAACCGGAGGGCGAAATTTATAGCCCAGTTCACGCGCGGCTTTCGCGCTCGAAAAGAACATGCGCTTGCGCGACATGCGCACGCCCTCCAAGGTGATTCGGCCACTTCGGCCGGAAAGCTTGGCGTAGCCCTCCGCCAAGTATGCTACGGGGAGAATCACGCCATAGGGCAGCCGCACGCGCGGCGGCTTGCGCCCGACCCGTGTTGCGATAAGTCCCAGGATTTCTCGCAAGGTCATGTCCTGTCCGCCCAAGATATAACGCTCGCCCGCTTTGCCGCGCTCATACGCCAGCAGGTGCCCGGCGGCCACATCGTCGACGTGCGCAATATTTAATCCGGTATCGACATAGGCGGGCATTCTTCCGGCCGCGGCGTCGAGTACGAGTTGTCCCGTCGGCGTGGGTTTCACATCTCCCGGCCCCACAGGCGTGGATGGATTGACAATGACAACAGGGGCTCCTTCGCGCGCCGCTTCCGTGACGACTTGTTCGGCCAAGTACTTCGAGCGCTTGTAGTGGCCGATCATATTCCCGAGCGAGTTTGGCGTGTCTTCGTCGCCTGGTGTGCCGTCGTCCGGGATCCCGATGGTCGCGACACTGCTGGTGTAGACGATGCGCTGCACGCCGGCGCGGTGAGCGGCATTCAAGATGTTGCGAGTTCCTTCGACATTGGCTCGATATAACTGCGAGGGATCTGGCGCGCCCAACCGATAATCGGCGGCCGCATGGAACAGCCCGACACAGTCTTGCGCTGCTCGCTCCAGCGAGTCCAAGTCAGTGAGATCGCCTTCGGCCATTTCTACTGCGAGACCCTTGAGGTTGCGGTGATCCGAGCCTTGGCGCGCCAGCACCCGAACTTGCCAGTGAGCAGCCAACAATGCTCGTGCAACTGCCGCGCCCACAAATCCCGTCGCACCCGTCACCAGCGCTTTCATGTGAGGTGCGCAGCGATCAGACGCAATGAGCGCGTTGCGACCCGATACCGCTGGGTGAGCCGAATCAACGCGGCGACCTCGCCGGGCGCGAGCACCAGGCCGGCGATCAGATGACCGATCCGCACGCGACCTGCGCGGCTGGCATTGACCACCGCGCGCGGCAACTTGTCGGCAGCAGTATCGACGATGACGCGCACTGCGATGAAAGGCAGGCCGTGGTGGGCGGCAATATCTGCGACAGCGGCACTTTCCATATCGACCGCCACGGCGCCGGTTGCGCGAAAAGCTGCGGCTTTGTCCGCGGGCGAGTCGATCGCGCGCCGGCTGGTGAGCAATGCGCCCTCGCTCACGGCCCGCAGGGGGCTGACCGCGGCAGCAACGCGTTCGCGCCAGGATCGGGACGCGGTAATGCGGGCGCCGTCCGCAGCAATCAATTCGCACGGCAGAACCACGCTTCCCGACTCGAGCGCCGGATCAAGACCGCCGGCCATGCCAAACGTCATGAGCCCCGACACGCCGGCGTCGATCAGTGCGCGCGCCGCCGCTTGAGCCGCAGCGCAGCCGATGCCGCTGACTGCCAATAACGCTCCGTCGCCCAACAATGCCAACTCACAAATCAGCGGGTTTCCGCCTCGCGGCATCGAGGGTCCCAGTGCACGCGCCTCCGCGCTGAGCGCCGCGACGACGCCCACTCCGCTCAATGATGGGTTCCGCGACTCAATGAGCGATTCCGCGACGTGTGAGATTTCGGTAAGCGGCAAGTGCCCACAACGGGAAATAGGCCGAATATCCGTGGTAGCGCAAGTAAAACACTCGCGGGAACCCTGGAGCGGTATAGCTCGGATGACCCCACAGACCATCCGCCTGCCGAGTCTGCAATAAGAACTCAGCCCCACGGCGCACCGCCTCTGATCTCGCTTCTCCGGCTGCCATGAGCGCCAAGAGCGCCCAAGCGGTCTGGTACGGAGTACTCCCGAGCTCTTCCGCGGCCCGCGACTGCAGTGCATAACTATCGTTGCTCTCGCCCCAGCCTCCGTCCGCATTCTGCTGATGCTCGAGCCACGCCACCGCGCGCTTTACCATTGGATCATCCGCCCCGACGTGCGCCTGCGCGAGCGACATGAGCACCGACCAAGTGCCATAAATGTAATTGGTTCCCCAACGGCCGAACCACGAGCCATCGGCTTCTTGTTGCTTGCGCAGATACGCGACTGCCCGATTGAGCGCAGGCTTGTCCTGCGGCCGGCCAGTGCGCGCCAGCACGGTAACGACCCGCGCGGTCACATCGCTGGTGGGAGGATCCAACAGTGCGCCATGGTCGGCGAAGGGAATCTTGTTCAAGTAGTAACAGGTGTTGTCAGCATCGAACGCGGCAAAGCCGCCGTCGCGACTTTGCATCCCCACCAACCAGTCGAGCGCACGGCGCACGCTCTCATCATAGCGGGTCGAGTCGCGCGCTTGATGCATGGCCCAGGCAACCACGGCGGTATCGTCGAGGTCCGGATAGAATTCATTCGCGAATTGAAATGCCCAACCGCCGCCGGGGAGGTCTGGACGCCTCACGCGCCAATCGCCGGGTTCGTCGAGCAGTTGCTTTGATTTCAGCCACTCGAGCGCGCGCGACGAGGCATCGCGTGACGTCTGATCGCCGGCTTCCTGCATCGCCAGACAGGCGAGCGCGGTATCCCAAATCGGTGAAACGCAGGGTTGGCAATAGGCGCTGGAGGGACCGACCACCAGCAGCTTCTGCAACGCTCGCTTGGCGGTGATACGCCGCGGGTCATCTTGCGGATAGCCCAAAATCACCATGGCTTCCAGCGCATTGACCATTGCCGGGAAAATCGCGCCCAGTCCATCCTCACCATTCAGCCGTTCGAGAACCCAGCTCTCCGCGCGCTTGGTCGCCTGCACGCGTATACGCGCCGGGATCAAGGGATCGATCATGCGTCCGACATGATCGAAAAGCAGGAATGCCTTGGCGAGCATTCCGTTGCGCTTAAAATAATGCCGTTCTTTTTCGGGCGGTGTCGTGAACAGCTCACGGATGCTGACTTTGCGCGGATTCTCGGCCTTGGGCTTATGGGTGCACAAAATGAACAAAGGCACCATCACCGTGCGCGACCAGTACGAGACTTTGTCGATATGAAACGGAAACCATTTCGGCAGCAGCATGATTTCCACGGGGATATATGGCACGCCGCGCCAGGGTAACTCGCCGAACAGTGCAAGGGCGATGCGCGTGAACACATTGGCTCGGGCGGCGCCGCCGCGCTCCAAGATCGCGGCGCGCGCTTTCATCATATGCGGCGCCTGGCAGTCATCGCCGGCGAGCTTCAGGGCGTAATAAGCCTTGACGGTGCAGCTCAAATCAAATTCGCCGTTGTGATACAACGGCCATCCGCCATGCTCGGCTTGTCGCGCCCGCAGATGATTGGCGATCTTAGGTTCGAGTACCGCATCGATCTCATCCAAGAAGTGCATCATCATGATGTACTCCGCCGGGATGGTGCAATCCGCTTCCAGTTCGTAGAGCCAGTAGCCTTTCTCGTTCTGCTGGGCGATGAGCGCGGCGCGCGCCTCAGCAATGGCGCGGTCCAGCGGCGAGGCATCCGCTATCCGCTTCAGCGTGTGCGAGACGATGTCGCTGCGCGCGTCCGGCAACTCCGCAGGACGCGGAGCGGGTTTCGGCGCGGTTCGATTCACGACCCTGAACTCCCATAGCGGCGCAACGCGTGTTCTTGGTGTTCAGCGTCGTGGTCACTCATGACGGAGGCCGGCCGAGGCCGCCGCATCTCGGGAAGTCGCGCCAGTGGCAAGCCACGCGCGGCTGCCGCAAATAGACGGCGCAGCGCCCAATCATTTCCTACGAAAAAGTTGGTCATGAGCATGGTCATGCTCACTGCGGTTCTGGAAACTTTCACCTGCGCGCCGGCGGTGAAGCCGGGGTTGTGAGCAATTTTCCGCAAAGTGAGGACGGCAAGGCCTATCGCCCAGAGACAGAAGCGGCGAATGCCCTTCTCCTTGCCCGGGATTAGTAATGTGTAATCCAGTGCGTTGCGTAGATGCGCATGCGCCACGGCCACGAGCTCCGTCATGCCTGAGCTGAAGCGCGAGTCATTGGATTCCTTCGAAACTTGCGCCAGATCGACTCCGTGTCGAGTAAACACATCCTGCGGCAGCCAACAGGCGCCGCGGCTGTGGTCCTCCCAGATGTCCTTGAGGATATTCGTCATCTGCAACCCTTGCGCGAAAGACGCCGCAAGGGCACTTAAATTCGCACGGCGGCGCGCAATATCGACGGAATAATCGCAGAATAGGTCGGTCAGCATCTCGCCAACCACCCCTGCGACGTAGTAGCAGTAGTCATCCAGATCGCTCGACTTAGGCAGCCCCCTGAGGCTCGCATTGAACTGGAAGCGTGGCATGCCGTAGCACATGAGCTCCACGCAGCGCTGAATAGCGGCTTGCTGGGCTTCGCCGAGGTTCGCCGTCACCCGCACGACGCGGTCCATATTGCTGACCAGATCGCGTTCCGTCGGCAGGGTCCGGTCCGACAGCCGATGCTCCAGATCGCGTGCC
>Ga0193726_1002873_pt1 | contig 11303 bp, 8 predicted proteins | sample H2c1metaG_FD_144928 | JGI IMG/M metagenome (GOLD analysis project Ga0193726, IMG submission 144928) | Soil microbial communities from a riparian zone of the East river system, Colorado, United States - H2c1 | ecosystem: Environmental > Terrestrial > Soil > Riparian zone | place: USA: East River... | reverse complement strand
AGGATTTGCAGCGCGGCGGGATCGCCGCCGGGCAGCTTGTTATTCTCCGGGTAAACCGTGGTCTCGACCCGGCCGTTGGTCTCGGCCGCGACCGCCGCCCACATCGCGGTAAGGTTCTTGTGCAGCGTGCCGGAAGCCGCCTGATTGTGATATTGCGAAAACCTGTATTCGGCTGCGGCGCGCGCGGGCTTGACGATGATGGCGGGTCCCATCGCCGCCGCGCCCGCCAATACCGACCGCCGTGTCCAATCCTTGCGCATCGCGTCCTCCCGGTCCCGCCTCGTGTTGAGCGGGTAATATCCTGCGGCCGGACTGTCCCTGATATCGGGCCATTTCGCCACGAAAATCCGAACAGCAGGGGTGCAGGTCTTAAGATTTCTTAAGGGCTGTTGGCCCTATTGGTGGAGGGGGCGCGCCTTGTCGCGGCGCGCGAAAGGGACCTCGCATGGCCATGTCCATATCCGCCCCGGCAGTTGCTTCGGAGCCTGGCGCTATTCCGGCGCCGCTCTTGAACGCGTGCTTTGTGCTGTTCGTCATCAACGCCACGTTCTTTCCGGCGGCGTTCTTCTCCCATTGGTGGATCTACGATCCGAACGGCCTCGGAATCCCGACCGATTTCATCAACGTCTGGGCGGCGGGCCGCCTGGTGCTCGAGGGCCATCCGGCGCTGGCCTACGACTGGGACATCCAGAAACAGATCGAGGTGGCACAGCTCGGTCAGGACTTCGTCGGCCATTTTGCCTGGCATTACCCGCCGCCGTTCCTGTTCGTCGCCGCCTTCCTCGCGCAGTTTCCCTACGCCGTCGCTTTCCTCGGCTGGGTCCTGGTCAGCCTCGTGCCTTATCTCGCCATGATGCGAGCGATCGTCGGCCGTACCTTCGGCCTGGTGCTGGCGGTCGGATTTCCGCTGGTGCTCAACAATGGGGTGGTCGGGCAGAACGGCTTTCTCACCGCGGCGCTGATTGGCGGCACGCTTTATCTGATGCCGATACGGCCGGTGCTTTCGGGCATCTGCCTCGGATTGCTGAGCTACAAGCCGCAATACGGATTGCTGTTTCCGCTGGTGCTGATCGCGGCCTCGCAATGGACGGTGTTCTTCACCGCCGCCATCGTGGCGGTGGCGATGGCCTTCGCCTCATGGCTCGCCTTCGGCACCGAGAGCTGGCAGGCTTTCTTTCACTGGATGCCGATGTTTTCGCAGGCCTTCCTTACCGAAGGCCGGGCGACCTTCTGGAAGCTGCAAAGCCTGTTCGCGCTGGTTCGATTCTGCGGCGGCACCGAGCAGCTGGCATGGATATTCCAGTGGATCCTGAGCGGGACGGTCGCGGTCGGGCTGGCGTTGATGTGGCGGAGCCGCGTCAGCTATTCGCTGAAGGCCGCAGCGCTTGCGACCGGCACCTTGCTGATCACGCCTTACCTCTTCATGTACGACATGATGGTGCTGGGGGTGCCGGTGGCCTTCCTGGTGCGCATCGGGCTTGCCACCGGCTTTCGCCGCTATGAGCTCGCAGGCCTGGCCTGCGCGCTGGCCCTGATCATCAGTTTTATCTTCCTGATGGCGCCGGTGGGGCTCGGCGCCACGCTGATCGTGGCCGGCCTGATCGTACGCCGCGCCGGCCCGTGGTGGCGGCGCGCGCCGGCACCGCCGTTGCTGTCAACCGCGAGCGCCTGAGCGCGCTCGCTTGTCTCGAAATGTCATATTTGCGTCTTGTCATCAGGCCTGAATAGTTGTTCAGTTCTTCAAGGCGATTTGCATAGAATCGTCCAAAGTATTGAAGCCGCGTGCTTCCCGGCCGAGCCAATATGGCCTTGCGCGCGTGCCTGGGACGAGAAACGCATGGTCTATCGGCGGACCCACCAAGTCGTAAAACGCCTTGCGGCGCGGCGCAGCACCATCCTGGCGGCGGCGCGCGATGCCGCCGCCGACGGCGGCATGGCCGCGGTGCAAATCGCGCCGGTTGCGATCCGCGCCAATGTCGCCGCCGGCACCGTCTACCGCTATTTCCCCTCCAAGGCGGATCTGATTTCGGAACTGATCGCCGATGTCTCGCGCGATGAACTGGCCGCGATCCGCCGCGCCGCGGACGCCGCCCCCGGGCCGTCTTCGGCGCTGGCGGCAGCGGTTACCACGGTCGCTGTGCATGTGCTGTCGCAGCGCAAGCTCGCCTGGGCCATCCTGGCCGAACCGGTCAATGTCGACGTCACCACCTCGCGGCTGGCGAGCCGCCGCGAGATCGCCGGCGAGATTGCCGCACGCATCGATGCGGCGGTCCGCGCCGGACATCTTCCCGCGCAGGATACGGCGCTCGCCGCGACCGCGCTACTCGGCGCGCTGCACGAATCGCTGGTCGGGCCATTGGCGCCGGACAATCTGGACGACCCCGCGCGGCTGCGCGATGCCGTCCAGACCGTCACGCTGTTGGCGTTGCGCGCCGTCGGCGTGATGGACGCGCGCGCCCGCGGCCTCGTGGTGCAGGCGGTATTGCCGGCGAAAGCGCTGGTCGGGGCGTAAAGAAAACCCGACCCAGACATCGCTTTGACGCAACAATCCGCCAATGTCGGGCGTTCTTCCGTTCGATCGGCAAGCCCGCAAATATAAACAAGGAGCAACCCATGACGACGACATCAGGATCGGCCAAATGGCAGGGCGGCATCAAGGACGGCAAGGGCGCGATCTCGACCAAAAGCGGCGCGCTGAAGGATTATCCCTACGGCTTCGCCAGCCGTTTCGAGGGCAAGCCCGGTTCTAATCCGGAGGAGTTGATCGGTGCGGCCCACGCCGCCTGTTTCACCATGGCGCTGTCGCTGATCCTCGGAGAGGCCAAACTCACCGCCGAGCAGATGGAGACCAAGGCCGACGTCACGCTTGAAAAGCAGGGTGACGGCTTTGCCATCACCTCCGTGCACCTCACCTTGAGCGCGAAAATCCCCGGTGCCGACAAGGCAAAATTCGAACAGCTGGCGGGGATGGCCAAGGCCGGATGCCCGGTGTCGAAGCTGCTCAACACCAAGATCACGCTGGACGCGACGCTGCTGTGAAAGCTGCGACACACGATGTGTGCTCCCTCTCCCTTTGGGAGAGGGTTGGGGTGAGGGGTTACGGTCTATCGATGTGCCTTAACCCTCACCCGGATCGCTAAGGCGATCCGACCTCTCCCAAGGGGAGAGGTAAAGAGAATTCACATATCCGCGTCGGTGTTCGGGCCGACCGATGCGATGCGCACCATGTTGGTGGTGCCGGGAGCGCCGAGCGGCACGCCGGCCACGATGATGACACGCTGGCCGGCGCGGGCAAATCCGTCGCGAAACGCGATGCTGCCGGCGCGGCTGACCATGTCGTCGAGATCCTGCGCGTCTTCGGCGACCACGCAGTGCACGCCCCAGACCACGGACAGCTTGCGCCCGGTGGCGAGGTTGGGCGTGATCGCCACCACCGGAGGCTTCGGCCGTTCGCGCGCGACCCGCAACGCGGTCGATCCCGAACTGGTCCAGCAAATGATCGCGGACAGATCGAGCGTTTCGGCGATCTGCCGCGCGGCGTCGGCAATGGCGTCGCCCACCGTCGGCTCCGGCTCGGCACGCTGCGCATTGAGCACGCCGCGATAGATCGGATCGCGCTCCACTTCCTCGCCGATGCGGTTCATGGTCGAAACCGCCTCGACCGGAAATTTGCCGGCCGCCGACTCCGCCGACAGCATGATCGCGTCGGCGCCTTCGTAGACCGCGGTCGCAACGTCGGAGACCTCGGCGCGGGTCGGCACCGGCGCCTGGATCATCGATTCCAGCATCTGGGTTGCAACCACCACCGGCTTGCCGGCGCGCCGCGCCAGCCGCGTCATTTGTTTCTGCAGGCTCGGCACCCGCTCCAGCGGCAGTTCGACGCCGAGGTCGCCGCGCGCCACCATCAGCGCGTCGGACGCCTCGAGAATTTCCGGGAGCCGCTCGATTGCCTGCGGCTTTTCGATCTTGGCCATCACGGAAGCGCGGCCGCGGATCAGTTTCTTGGCCTCAACGACGTCCTCGGCGCGCTGCACGAACGACAGTGCGATCCAGTCGACGCCGGTCACGAGAGCAGCTTCGAGATCGGCGCGATCCTTCGGCGTCATTGCCGAGACCGGCAGATCGGTGTCGGGCAGGCTGACGCCCTTGCGATCCGACATCCGGCCGCCGATCACGACGCGGGTGACGGCGCGCTCGGGCGAGGTCTCCTCGGCGATCAGGCGCACCTTGCCGTCATCGAGCAGCAGCGCGTGGCCCGGCCGCAGCGCCGCCAGAATCTCCGGATGCGGAAGCTGGACGCGGGTGCTGTCGCCGGGCGCCTTGTCGGAATCGAGCACGAAGCTTTGGCCGTTATTGAGCTGGACCGCGCCTTCGGCGAATGAGCCGAGGCGAAGTTTCGGGCCCTGAAGGTCGACCAGAATGCCGATGGGGCGGCCGTAGCTCGACTCGACATTGCGAATGGTCGTGACCAGCTCGCGCATCTTGTCGTGCGAGGTATGGCTCATATTGATGCGGAACACGTCGGCGCCGGCCTCGAACCGGCGCCTGATCATGGCGCTGTCTGAGGATGCCGGGCCGAGGGTTGCGAGGATCTTGATGCGGCGCAGACGCCTCATGGTTTGCTTCCGGGCGCCGGCGGCAGACCAGACGCGCCCGGAGGCGTTCCGCCCGGCGAATTAGGTATTCCCGGAATGTTTCCTGGGCCACCGGGGCCAACCGTTCCCGGAATACCCGGCACCCGCTGCGCAGGCTGTTCGTTGGATTCCGTCAACTGCACCGTCCAGGCGCGCTGCTCGCCGGTGTCGACCTCGAAGAACCCGGTGCGGTCGAAGCCGCGCGCCAGGCAATTCTCGGTACCCTTGATGGTGAATTCCTTGTCACGAGAACACATGAAGGCCTGTCCCGACCATTCGCCCCCACGGTCGTAATCGAGTGCATAGATGTAATAGAACCTTGCAACGAGCGTACCGCGCAGCAGGGTCTCGCAACTCCGGGAGGACACGTTCCACCAGCCTTCGGTGGTCCAGCCCTCGGCATCCTTGTAGCCCAAGGCGATGCCAACGCGGCTTGAGGTGTTGTTGCAGAGACGAAAGTCGGCCGCCGCCGGATTGTTCCACAGGCACGCCATTGCGAGCGCCAGCGCCGGCATCAAACCGGCGGCCAGACGAGCGGGGAACAGGTTGCGGCGATGGGGATTTCTTCGGATCATTCCAGTGAAGCTATAGCAGTTCTCATTGACGATTTCGCGTGGGCAAGCGGGCACTGTCAACGGCCGGGGGCATTTTAAGGCGGGGAATAGCCGAAATCCCACCCGTTGGCGCCCTGTTTGAGCCGCGATATGGCAAAATCTGTGACAAGCCCCATTTAATATCGATACTCCGGGCAGAACTTGGGGAAGAACCAGGGACAGACCTCCTGGCAAAACGGCGGGATCACGGCCATGACGATTGACGACAAAACCAGAACAGAACTTGAAGCCGCTGTGTTTCGGCGCCTTGTCGAGCATCTGCGTTCCCGCAACGATGTCCAGAACATCGACCTGATGAATCTCGCGGGCTTTTGCCGCAACTGCCTGTCCAACTGGCTCAAGGAAGAGGCCGACACCAAGGGCACGGCGATGAGCAAGGACGAGAGCCGCGAGGCGGTCTACGGCATGCCCTATGAGACCTGGAAGTCGACCTTTCAGGGTAAGGCCAGTCCCGAGCAGCTTTGCAGCGATGAAGAAGGCTGCTGTGGAGCATTGAGTCGCCACTTCTCGCTTCTGGTGTTTTTCGTCATGGCCGGGCTTGTCCCGGCCATCCACGTCTTTCTTGCTGCTGTTCGATGAAGGCGTGGAGCCCGGGACATCTAGCGCGAAGACGCGCTTCGCGCTCCTGCCCGGCATGACGATGAGAAGCAGCAATCACTTTCTCCTGTGGGCGCGCTGTGGATGAATGCGATGTTGCCTTGACGCAAGGCGCTGCACTCTTGAGGGTCATTTCGGGAATGCGGTGCGTGGCAAAGCGTGCGGCGCTTCTCGTCAAGCCTCAACCATCAGTTCATTCAGGAGTACCCGATGGCCACCTCTGCCGCCGTCAAGGAAGCGCCCGCGACGAAATTCGCAAAAGACCAGCTCAAGGCCATCATCGAGCGCATCGAGCGGCTGGAAGAAGAGAAGAAGACGATTTCGGACGATATCCGCGACGTCTATGCCGAGGCCAAGGGCAATGGCTTCGATGTCAAGGCGCTGCGCACCATCGTGCGCCTGCGCAAGCAGGACGCCAATGAGCGCGCCGAGGAGGAGACGATCCTCGAGACGTATATGCAGGCGCTGGGGATGCTGTGAGGCGGCGGAGCGCCTAGATACATATTCCGCGGCCCTCATAAAAAGCAGACGGCCTCTGGCGCCGTGCCTTTTCGAAAGGGCACGGCGTATGGGTCCTTGCGTTCGCGAGGACGACACCGATTATGTTGAAGCGATGGGTGTTGCGCTCAGCGCAGCGATGCGGTTCGCAGCGCGAAGGACTGGGTCGTCAGGGCAGTGGTGGCCGATCCGGTAAAGTGATCGCTGACCAGCCCCATCAGGGGATCGTCCGAGAAGCTCATTGCCACGGCGGCCTGCGGCTTGACGAAATGTCCGCGCATCGAGGTGAGGTCGGTATCGCCAAGCACGGTGGTCGACATCGAGGTGCTAGCGCTCGGCGCCAGCATCATGACGCGCATCCAGACATCATTGGTCCTGGAGGAAGCCGCGATCCGTGTCGATGTCGTCACCAGGCTGCCCTGACCCTGGGAACCCTTGGCGACGACCTGATCGATCGTGGTGGCGGCCAGGGGATTGCGGGTCGGCCGGACGCTGTGCGGGATCGGCGCGCTGGCGGCGACGATATTGGCGCGGTCCACCGGCGAGGAGGCTGCCGGCGCGTAGGCCAGCGCCTGGAAGGGGTTGGAAACACTCGCAGTCGGCTGCGGGTCGGCGGAAGCCAGCGCTTCGCGGGCGCTGATGGCGGCGACCTGCGCGGGCGAAGCTTGTTTGGGTGTCGCCGCCGCGTCGCCCCAGAATCCGCGGGCATTGATGATGTCGGCCGGCGTCTGCGGTTTCGCATCGGCCTTTTCAGCCGGCGCGGAAGCCGCCTGTTTGGATTTCGCCGGCTGCACGATCTGCACGTCGGCTGAAGCGAGCTGGAAGGTCGCGCCGGGCTTGGCGCGCGGCATCGGTACAGGTTCGCTGGACTTGGCGGCAACGGCGGCGGCCATCAGGCCTGCCGAGGGGGTTTTGGCGCCGGCAGCAGGAGCGGGGGCGCTTTCGTCTTCGTCGTCGTTGGACTTGCCCTTGAACAAGGCGGCGAACAGGCCGGGCCTGCTCTTCACGACCGCAGCGTCGTCGCCATCGCCGCGTTTTTCGATGTCGGCGACTGCGAGTTCATACCCCTTCAGCGGTTTGCCGTCGGAGGGAACGTGCACGGTGCGGCCATCGGGGAATACGCGGGCCAATTGATCGTGGTTCATCCGCGGCCAGTGGCGAATGCTGCCGGTGTCGAGATGGACGAAAGGCGATCCCGATGTCGGATAGAACCCGACGCCGCCACGCTGCAGGCGCAGCCCGGCGAAGCGGATCTGCTCAAGCGGCACGTCCGGAATGAAGAAATCCATGGCGTGGCCGAGCATATGCTGGCTGAAGCGCGCCACGCCCTCGGAACGGCGGCGGAGCATGGCATTGGTGGCGGGGGAACGGTAGGAGGAGATGATCTGGATCGGCTTCTTGCCGTCGACGTCGCGGTAGACTTCCCAGAGGATGTCGAACAGGTGACGATCCATCGTGGTCTGATCCTGGCTGCGCCAGTCGCGGAGATAGTGATTGAGCTGCTTCAGCGCTTCTTCGTCATAGCGCCCGTCGCGCTTGAAGGTGACGGTAAGATCTTCGTCGGAATGGGTATGGTGGAACGAGAGGGTGCGGGTCTCATTCAGCGCGGCAGCGTCGTGGACGGATCCGCCTCCCGCCAGCAGCAACAAGGATGTCAGGCCGAAATGATATCCGGCTCTTGGTAACGACAGCAATTTGAATTGGCGTGCGAAACCAGCCAGCACGTATGAGCCCACCCAGAACGACCGATTGCGGAACTCTTTCGCTACCCCGTGTGGCGAAAGAAGGTAAATGCAGTCTTAACGCCGGGTGGGTTAATTGAGATTTAACTCCCACCCCCCAAGTCAGTCTTTAACCTAAGCCGCGGAGTGTGGCGAAAAAGTGCCCGCCGATTAAATGGGGGTGGAGAATGGTTAATGCAGATGGCCTCGCCGAACGGGCGAGGCCATTGATTTTGCTTGTAATTTACTTCGAAGCCCTGCGGATCGCTAAAGCCGGCCGATTCAGCGGGCAATTACCCGCCGTGGCGGCCGGCGGACCGGGGTTGCGGGAGCCGGGGACGGTCCTCCGAACAGCCGTTCGAAGAACGACGGACCCGATGAAGTGTAGTCGCTGGCAAAGCTGACGCCGGGGGGCAGGTTGCGGTTCGAACCGCCGCCATAGCCCGGCTGCGAATGCGCCACCACGTTTTCCAGATCCCGGCTTCGGTTGCGGAGCAGTGACAGCATGGTCGCATCGCGGCCATAGACGTCCTTGCGTAACTGCAGCTTGCCGGCGTCGTCCACAAACGCGGTCTGGTAGGTGATGTTGACCGGGATCGGCGTCGGGAATTTGAGGTCGATCTCGCTGTGGCCGTACATGCTGCGGATCTTTTCCGGGGTGTAGCGCTCGCCAGGCTCGGTGATGTTGAGCAGGATCGAGGCGTATTGATCCGGATTCTGCACCCGCATGCAGCCGTGGCTAAAGGGGCGTTCTTCGCGAGCGAACAAATTCTTGTCCGGGGTGTCGTGCTGATACACCAGGAACTTGTTCGGGAAGTTGAAGCGGATCCGCCCCAGCGCATTGGCCTCGCCGGGCGGCTGCGAAATATGGATGCTGCCGTCGCGGGCGCGGTCGAGCTTCAATCCCATCCGCGTCAGCACCGTCGGATCCTGCTGCAGCGCCGGCAGGTATTCGTTGTAGATGATCGATGGCGGCACGTTCCAGGTCGGATTGACCGTGATGAACTTCATGGTCTCGGTCAAAAGCGGCGTGGCGTGAACGCCGGGCTGGCCGGTCACGACCTTCGTGTTCCAGACCTGCGCGCCGTTCTGCATCACCTTGAGGGTATAATCGGGGATGTTGAGAATGACGTAGGCGTTGCCGATCGAGGGTGCGCCGAGCTGGCGCGGCAGCCAGCGCCAACGCTCCATGTTGACGATCACGGTGTCGATCTGGCGGTCGCGCTTCGGGCTGTTGATGGCCTTTACGGTCCTGTCGTCCAGAATGCCGGTGCCCTTGAGTTCGGCGCCTTCCTGGAATTTGCGCACGGCCTCGGCGAGCTTGGCGTCGTAACGGGTGTCGGCGTTCTCGGGGAGGCCGAGCTTGGCGCGCAGTTGCGGCACGCGCGGATCTTCCATTTCGACCGCTGGCTGCTTCTTGCCGCGCGCCGGCGTGAATTTCAGCGCCGGGCCGTCCGGGATCTGGACAACCGGCCCATCACCCTGGCCGCGCAACTCGGCGAGCTTTGCTCTCAGCTCGCGGTAGAGCTTGTGCGGCGGGTTGTAGCCGTCGAGCGCGGCAGAGGCATCCTTGGCGGTCGTGACATTGGTCAGGACTTCAGTCGAATCGGTTGGATGCTCGGGATACTGGATGTCGCCGCTGACCTGCGACCAGTGCATCCGGCCGCTCTGGGCCTGACGCGCGTAGTCCAGCATGCTGGCGGTCAGTTTCATCTCTGCTTCCGCCAACTGGTCCGGCGTCGTCGCGGCGGCGAAATCCGGCACCGGATAATCCGATGCATTCAAGCCTTCGGAGGCAGCATCCTTGAGACGCGCGATGACGCCCTTACCGCTCTCGGTCACGGCGCCGCCCTGGGTCCATAGCGGTGCGTATTCGCGTGCCGTGTAGAATTTCTCGACCGCCGCGCGCTCGGCCTTGCGGTCGAAATAGCGCAGCGATTTCGAGCCCAGCATGTCGCGCAGCTTGTCGGCGACCGGCTGATCCGCCGGCGGGACGTTGCTGGCAGCCTTGACCGGCTCGGCGGCCGGCGTTGCGGCAGCAGGCGAAGCAGTGGTGGGCGAGGCAGTGGTGGTCGCGGCGTCGCTCTTGGCAGCGTCAGGCACCTTCGTGTCGGCAGCCGGAGCGGTAGCGACATCGGCAGGCTTGGTGTCCTGCGTCTTCGACGTCATTTTCGCCGCGTCGGGTACGGATGCCGTGGTATCGGGTTTGAAATCGTTGACGGTCGGAGGCGGGAGATTTGCGGGTTCGGGACGCGGGATCGCCGCGTCGATCGCAAGTTCGGCCGGGCTTTTGCGGGCCTGATCGGCCTGGGCGAATGCGGAGGTGGCCGATACCGTGAGGAAGGTTGCCGCGACCGCCATCAGCACGCGGTCATATCCGGTACGGTTCTTCAAACAGTCGCGCATCCTCACACCCCTCGGGTGGAACTGCCCCGACATGGAACAGTCCTTGTTAGTTCGTCTCGGCTTCCGCTAACGCGCCGGCCTGATCGGTTCGAAAAGCGCATTCAGTCAACGTCTTCGGCTTGCCTGAACGAGCTCCAGCTTTTCTTCTTACTGTTGGTACGCCTGCACGCTACGATTCACACGCAGACGATACACGCGGCCCCCTGATGCAGCCAGCGCCATGCGGGGCAACTCACGACAAACTGACTCAACGCATCCGTTTTGTGACGGAATGCGCGCTTTTGCCACGCGCGCGCCCGTTTGTCTGTCACCGGCAAGCAACGGTTCAAAACGTTCCTTGCGGGCAGCCGATCCGGGTTTTTTCCGGTTCGCTATTCTTCTGTCCCAACAAGGGAATTGCTTCAGCCTTGATCGTTCGCGTCGCCGCTCGAAGGATCGTTGGCGGCTGCCTCGTCGAGTTTGCGATAAAGCGTCGAGCGGCCGATCTTCAACCGGCGCGCGACTTCCGACATCTGCCCGCGGTAATGCGAGATCGCAAACCGGATGATCTCGGTTTCCATCTCCTCCAGCGGCCGCACCTCGCCGGTGCTGGTCAGCATCGGCAGCGAACCCGCCGTCTGCAGCGGCGCAATAGGTATCTCGTTACCTGAAACCATGGCCGGCACGGTCGAATGCGCGCCCGGGCCGATCACCAGCGGCTCGACCGGCTGGCTCCGCGCCTCGGGCGCGGCCAGCGACTGCGCGGCGGCCTGCGGGAAATCGACGACGTCGAGCTGGTCGCTCTCGCTCATGACCACGGCGCGATAGACCGCGTTTTCGAGCTGGCGGATGTT
>Ga0193726_1002872_pt1 | contig 11304 bp, 13 predicted proteins | sample H2c1metaG_FD_144928 | JGI IMG/M metagenome (GOLD analysis project Ga0193726, IMG submission 144928) | Soil microbial communities from a riparian zone of the East river system, Colorado, United States - H2c1 | ecosystem: Environmental > Terrestrial > Soil > Riparian zone | place: USA: East River... | reverse complement strand
CTGTATCGTTCCGCCCAACTCGTTCGCCCTTGCCCGGTCGGTGGAGTACTTCCGCATCCCGCGCAATGTCGTGACGATCACTGTAGGGAAATCCACCTATGCCAGGTGCGGAATCATCACCAACGTCACGCCCTTTGAGCCCGAGTGGGAGGGATTCGTGACCCTCGAGATATCGAACACGACGCCTCTGCCGGCAAAGATCTACGCCAACGAGGGCATTGCTCAGGTTCTCTTCTTCAAGGGTGAGGAAGAGCCGTTGATCTCTTACAAGGATAAAAAGGGCAAATACCAGGGCCAGCAGGGAGTGACGCTACCGCGCCTCTAAATGACGCGACCCTGCACGCCAAGCAGCGTTGTGGCGCACCTCGGCTGAGGCTACCACAGCTCTAATAGTCTGGCCCCCGAGTTGCCGATGATAGGCAAAGGATGAACCGTAATTGGAGGAAGCAAGGCTGATGCAAAATCGCGACGGCATACAGAAGGGCCCTCAGGACCACGCAGAGGGGCAGCACGGATCAAAGACGCGCAGCAAGATTCTGGAACAGCTCCACTCAGGCAACGGTAACGGCACCAAACCCGACACGCCGGAAGCAGCTCCAATCCCGCCCGAACACAAGAACCACATCGCGCATCACAACTCGGCGCACCGCCTTTTCGAAGAGCGAACGCAGCACGACGAGGCCGAGAAGAATAGTGAGAAGACTCGCCTGCACCGCGAGATCGAGCGGCGGCATCTCGACCCGAACAACATCCCGAAGATTTGAGCAGTTGCAGCGGACGCCGACGAGGCGTCTGTCTTGAATGTCAAAACGGGCGCCGATAAGGCGCCCGTTTTTTGAATGGTCGAGCGAGCGCCCAGCCAGCGGCCACGCCTTGGCACTGGACAAGGTCGGCTGGTCGTGATTGGGAAATCGACGACTTCGTATAGCGGCGAGATTGCGTCACGATGTTCCTCAGGGTTCCAGCGGCTCGACGCGAACGGCCGTCCCGTAGCACAATACCTCTGTCACGCCTTTCATCAACTCGTTCGCGTCATAGCGGATGCCGATCACTGCGTCGGCGCCCGCCAAATGCGCTTGAACCAACATTGTGTCGAATGCCTGCTTGCGGGTTCGCTCAGCGAGTTCCGTAAAGAGCGAGATATTGCCGCCAAGCAGCGTCTGAAAGCCGGCGCCGATGGTCCCGAAAACCGATCGCGATCGTACGACAACACCACGTACCACGCCGAGATTATCCACGATTCGGAATTTGGGCACGTCGAAGCCGGTCGTTGTCATGTTGGCCGGAATGTCTGCTGCCTGCGAATGGATGATGGAAGACATGAGTCACGTTTCGCGGTGGGTGGTCAGCTGCCTTGCAAACGTCAGGAATGTCGGCCTAACGCATCAGCTAAGCTGCAAGCGAACTATACAATAGCGAGCGAAGCGAGCAACATTAGATCGCATGCCAGCTTCAGCGAGTGCTAGGCCGCCTGCACGCGCCCTCTCCGATTCGGCATTACTGCTGACAATTAGCTCCGCCACCCGATCCGAGGTGCGCCGAGATCAAGATACTGCAACAAGTCACCCCTCCTTCGGCCTTTTGCAACTCATCCGTCTCAACCAAATGGACATTGATGCCGTTTTCTTCCAAACGTCGGCGCGTTTCGTCGTAGGTGCCGGGGTAGATGACATGTTCCCCAATCCAGAGTGCATTCGCCGCGAATGGCTCGCCTGGATGTACCTCAATCTGACGCATGCCCTTAAAGGAAGACGAGTCCACCCAGGCGGAATTCAGGAGAATGACATCCTCCGCCACTCGGGTCACGGCACTCTTTAGATGCAAGCATGCGGACACCTTAACCGGACGCACAGTATATCCGTAGGCTGAAACGAGATCCGCCAACTGTCGAATGCCCTCTCTATTTGTTCGGGTTGACTCACCCACGTAGATGGTAGAACCGATGGCCAACACGTCTCCGCCATCTAATGTCCCGGGAGACTCGATGAACGTTAGCGGACCGTGCGGCCGCAACGCATCTGCGACGGAGGTCACTTCGAGGCGTCGAGACGCGGCGCCGGGTCGGGCGATGATAGCGATTTCCGGAAGCACAAGCGCAGTGTCTTCGACGAACACGGAATCGGGCAGATCCGACAGGGACGGCAACCGCTGGATAGTACAACCCAGTGCGACGAGCGCCCTCTCATAGGCGCCGTGCTGTTCGGCCGCGCGCGCGAAGTTGATTGGCTCACGGTTCAGATGCGTGAGCTCGCAATTGACAATGCTGGGCGCGACGCTTCGCGTGAGTGCTATTGGCATGATGAACGAGAGATCATTACTGCCAGCCTAACGCCCGAGTTAAGCTGCGAACGAGTTAATAAGAGCGCGCTGCGAAGCAGCGCGCAATCCGACGATCGTTTGCCAGCTTCAACGATCGTTAGACCGCAGGCGCGGAGATGCGTGCTCGGGCACCCACCTCATCCTCGCGGCGGCGCTTGCAGCGTTGGGAACCAATTTTGCTTTCTGGCGAAGTTAGGGGGCGGCACCACGGGCTCCCAGACCGTTGAGCCGGGAACATCGAAAGGGAGGGACAATGGACGAGATCAAAGGAATCGCACGGGTCAAATTTCATCCCGGCAAGGTCGAGGAATGGAAGCGCCTGACGGAAGAGGCCATGGAGATCGTGCGGACCAGGGACAGCGGTACGCTCCAGTACGAAATCTTCTTCAACGAGGATGAGACCGAGGCGATGGTGTTCGAGCGCTACCGCGACGCCGACGCCGCGATCGAGCACTTTGCCAACATCAGCCATTTGATGGAGCCGCTCATGGCCACCGCATCCGTCACGGGCGAAGTGCTGGGAACGCCGAACGCGAATATGAAAGAGCTGCTCGCAAAGGGCGGCCCGAAGCTGTTCACGCCGTGGATGGCGTTGCAGGATCAGGAATTGGCGGACTAGGAAGAACCGCCGCCCGGTCTCCCGAGCGGCGATCCGCTACCGCCGTTTGAATTCCCTCGCCATACCATCGCAATGGAGTCAGGGGTAACCTGCTTCGCTGAAATCCATGCCGCCGCAGTCAAACAAACTGTAATCGCGATTGAGAACGCGACGGGTATGATAAAGAGGTACCTCCAGCTCACCACCGTGATGGCGGCAAAGGAAAGGGCGAACGCCCACGTAATGCCGCGCATGAGCGCCAGCGTCGCTACCGGAAGGCCACCTAACTGCCAAGCCAATAATGCCGCGAAGAGATAAAACACGCCAACAGAGAATCCGGCTGCTACAAGAGGTCCCAATACGTGCGGTTGAATCCCTGCACATCGAAGTGAATGGACCGCATTGAGCTAAGCAGAGCATCAACTCCCCATTTGGGATCAGACTGGCGAAAGCCGAGCGTGCGGGGCTTCAGCTCTAGGTGCGCGTGCCCAGTATACGTCCGCGAATGAAATCCCGATTCATCCGCGTGATCGTGTCGATGCTGATCTCCTTCGGACACGCGTCCTGACATTCGCCGTGCAGGGTGCAGCTTCCGAAATTCTCGAGATCCATCTGGTCCACCATCTCCAGCGCTCGCCGATATCGCTCGGGCTGGCCCTGCGGAAGCAAACCGAGGTGGGAGATCTTCGCCGCGGTGAAGAGCGATGCCGACGCATTAGGACACGCGGCAACGCAGGCGCCGCATCCAATGCAGGCCGCTGCGTCCATCGCGCTCTCCACGCTCTCCTTGGGGACGAGAACCGCGTTCGCGTCCTGCGCGCTACCGGTCGCTGCCGAGATGAATCCGCCCGCCTGGATGATGCGGTCGAGCGCCGATCGATCGACCGTGAGATCCTTGATCACCGGAAAGGCGCGTGCGCGCCAGGGCTCGATGTAGATCGTGTCGCCATCCTTGAAGCTCCGCATGTGAAGCTGACAGGTCGCGGTTCCTTTCATCGGACCGTGGGCGACGCCGTTGATCATGAGGCTGCACATGCCGCAGATGCCCTCGCGGCAGTCGTGATCGAATGCGATCGGCACTTCGCCGCGCAGCGTGAGCCGCTCGTTCACAACGTCGAGCATCTCGAGGAACGACATGTCCGGACTGACGTCGGTCGCCTTGTAGACAACCATCTTCCCCGAAGAATTGGGGCCGGCCTGCCGCCAGACGTGCAGCGTGAGATTCATTACTTGTAGCTCCGCTGCGACAGCTTCACGTTCTCGAAGACGAGGGGCTCCTTGTTGAGAATGGAGATCTTCCCCTCCCCACCGTATTGCCACGCGGCCACGTAGGCGAAGTTGTCGTCGTCGCGCAACGCTTCGCCGTCCGGAGTCTGGCTCTCCTCCCTGAAATGTCCGCCGCACGACTCAGTCCGATGGAGCGCATCGAGACACATCAGCTCGCCCAACTCGAAGAAATCGGCGACCCTGCCAGCGCGCTCCAGAGCCTGGTTCAGCTCGACGTCGCTGCCTGGCACATTGACGTCGCGCCAGAATTCCGCGCGCAGCTCTGGAATCTTCCTGAGCGCTGTCCTGAGCCCTGACTCGTTGCGCGACATTCCGCAGTTGTGCCACAAGATCTGCCCGAGCTCGCGGTGGAACGACGAGACCGTCCGCTTTCCCTTGATCGAGAGAAACCGCCTCGTTCGCTCCGCCACCTCGCCCTCGGCCGCCTTGAAGGCCGGATGCGATGCGTCGATCTTTTCCGGCTTGCTCCTCGCCAGATAGTCCCCGATGGTATTCGGAATGATGAAATATCCGTCGGCGAGCCCCTGCATCAACGCGCTCGCGCCGAGTCGATTGGCTCCGTGATCGGAGAAGTTGGCTTCTCCCGTGACGTGAAGGCCCTCGACGTTGCTCATGAGATTGTAGTCGACCCAGAGCCCTCCCATCGTGTAGTGGACCGCCGGGTAGATCCGCATCGGCACCTCGTACGGATTCTCGTCGGTGATGCGCTCGTACATCTCGAACAGGTTCCCGTACCGCTCTTCTATCACGGGTCGTCCGAGGCGCTTGATGGCATCGGCGAAGTCGAGATAGACACCGAGTCCTGACTCTCCGACCCCCCTTCCCTCGTCGCAGACTTCCTTTGCCGCCCGCGATGCGATGTCGCGCGGCGCCAGATTGCCGAAACTCGGATATTTCCGCTCGAGGAAGTAGTCCCGCTCGTTTTCGGGAATCTGTCGCGGGTCGCGCTTGTCGCCCTTCTTCGCTGGAACCCAGACCCGACCATCGTTCCGGAGCGACTCGCTCATCAGCGTCAGCTTCGACTGGTGTTCGCCGCTGACCGGGATGCAGGTCGGATGAATCTGAGTGAAGCAGGGATTTGCGAACGCCGCCCCGCGCTTATACGCGCGCCAGATCGCCGTCGCGTTGCACCCTTGCGCGTTGGTCGAGAGGTAGAACACGTTGCCGTACCCGCCCGTCGCGAGCACAACCGCCTCGGCCGCGTGAGACTCGATCGCGCCGGTGACCAAATCGCGGGTGACGATGCCGCGCGCCTTGCCATCGATGACGACAAGATCGAGCATCTCCGTGCGCGGATACATCTTCACGCCGCCACCCGCGATCTGCCGCTCGAGTGCCTGATACGCGCCGAGGAGGAGCTGCTGGCCCGTCTGTCCGCGCGCGTAGAAAGTGCGCGACACCTGCGCGCCGCCGAACGACCGATTGGACAGCAGACCGCCGTATTCGCGAGCGAAGGGAACTCCCTGCGCCACACACTGGTCGATGATGTTCACGCTCAGTTCGGCGAGCCTATAAACGTTGCCCTCGCGCGAGCGGAAGTCGCCGCCCTTGATCGTATCGTAAAAAAGACGGTAGATGCTGTCACCGTCGTTCTGGTAGTTCTTGGCGGCGTTTATTCCGCCCTGTGCCGCGATGCTGTGCGCCCGCCGCGGTGAATCCTGGAAGCAGAAGCACTTCACGTTGTATCCCAGCTCGCTCATCGTCGCCGCGGCGGCACCGCCGGCCAATCCCGAGCCGACGACGATTATCGTGTGCTTCCGCTTGTTGGCGGGGTTCACGAGCTTCATCTCGAATCGATGCCTGTCCCATTTCTGCGCGAGCGGGCCGCTCGGCATGTGGGCGTCGAGACGAATGGTCATCGAATCAGACCGATAAACACCGCGACCGGGACGGCGGTAAAGGCTGCCCACAGTAGAATCGCAAATGCCAGGGAGATCCGGTGGTGCAGCGGCTCGGGCGACTCCGGGCTCACGCCAATGCTTCGCACCGAGCTCCACGCGCCATGGAAGAGGTGCAGCCCCAGCGCCACCATCGCGATCACATAGAAAAGCGCGACCCACCAGATGCGGAAGCTGCTCACGACGTTGACGTACACGTCCCCCTGGCTGAAAAAGCCGGCGGGCCTGATAGTGCCTGTCGTGAAGTGGAGAATGTGCAGCACGATGAACACAAAGAGCAGCGCCCCGCCCCATCGCATAGTGCGGGATCCCACCGTGGCAACCTGATGCTCTTGTTTGGTGTACCCGATCGGGCGCGCGGCCCGGCTTTGGCGCGTCAGCTGAATGGCGGCAATGACGTGAAGAACGACCGCGACGATCAGGACTATCCTGACACCCCACAGCAGCTCGCCAGTGCTGTGGAGGAAATGGGAGTAGGAGTTGATGGCCTCTGCCCCGCGAAAGATGAGCAGGTTGCCGAGAACGTGCAGGATGACGTATCCGATTCCGATGAGCCCGGTGACTCCCATGACGACTTTCTTGCCGACCATGGAGCCATAGAAGCTGCGAATTCTGCCCATCAGCGCGCTTACAGCTTTACCGCGCCCATTGGCTCGCGGACGGCGTCCGCGCTCTTCGCCAGGGCGTCGCGCTCTCCCGAAGTCAGCTCGACCTCGATGATCTTCTCGAGCCCGCTTCGACCGAGCTTGCAGGGAACGCCGAGGAAGAGGCCCGACATTCCGTATTCGCCTTCGAGCCAGGCAGCGCAGGGGAGAATGCGTTTCTGGTCGAACACAATCGACTCGCACATCTGCACGGCAGCCGCCGACGGCGCATAGTAAGCGGAGCCGGTTTTCAAGTGCTTCACGATCTCCGCTCCGCCGCCGCGCGTGCGCTCGACGATCGCGTCGAGCTTGGCCTGCGGCATCAGCTGCGTGACCGGAATTCCGCTCACCGACGTGTAGGAGATCAGCGGCACCATCGTGTCGCCATGCCCACCCAGCACCATCGCCTGGATGTCGCGGACGGAGACGTCGAGCGCCTCAGCGATAAACGCGCGGTAGCGCGCGGTATCCAGAACGCCTGCCATGCCAAGTACTCTCTGCCGCGGAAAGCCAGTCACCTTCATCGCGACGTAGGACATCACGTCGAGAGGATTGGAGACGACGATCAGGATCGCGTTGGGAGAGGTCGCCTTGATCTGCTCGGAGACCTGCTTGACGATTCCGGCGTTGGTGTTGAGGAGATCGTCGCGCGACATGCCCGGCTTGCGGGCGATTCCTGCAGTGATGACGACGATTTCCGAGTCGCGCGTTTCATCGTAGCCGTTGGTGCCGACTACACGCGAGTCGAAGCCTTCAATTGGAGCGGACTGCCACTGGTCGAGCGCCTTGCCCTGCGGGATTCCTTCCATCACGTCGACCATAACGACGGTGCGGGCGAGCTCTTTCTCGGCTATGCGCTGCGCGGTGGTCGCACCGACGTTGCCAGCGCCGACCACCGTAATCTTGTTGACCATTTTCTATTTTTGGTTGTGAAGAGTCGTAGCGAAAGTTAGTCTCAGCCCCCGACTTGCGACAGCGCACGGAGACCGCCGACCTGCATCTGGAGCAGGTGGTGCTCCTTCGGCTTCGATGAAAGCGCGCTCCGAAAAAACGGCTCGAGCGGCAGACCCTCGCGAAGCGGAGAGCGCAGATCGACTTCGTCATCGCCGAAGAGACAGGTGCGAAGCCGACCATCCGCGGTGAGTCTCACGCGGTTGCAGCTGCCGCAGTAGGTGTGCGACATCGGTGTGATGACGCCTACCGTCCCACGCGCGCCGTCGAAGCGAAAGTACCGGGCGGGACCATTTCCGCGCGCCGGCCCAACTGCGGGCTCCAATGGAGCGATCGCTTCCAGCCGACGCAAAACCTCTTCGCTCGGAACAACGTGGTCCCACGTCAGCTCCCGCATCTCTCCGACGGGCATGAGCTCGATGAATCGGACGTGCCAGTCGTGGTCGAAGGTCAGCCGCGCGAAATCGCAAAGCTCGTCGTCGTTGATGCCGCGCATGACGACGACGTTGATCTTGATGGGTGAGAGTCCGGCCTGCTCCGCCGACGTCGCCGCGGCAATCGGATCGAAGTCGATGTTTCGCCGTGAGATCTCCCTGATGCGCTCGGGTCGAAGCGAATCGGCGCTCATGTTGACGCGATCGAGCCCGGCTTGCCTGAACGATCGCGCGAGATCGGGCAGCCTCAACCCATTTGTGGATAGCGAAATGTCCTCGATCTCGGGAATCGAGCGCAGCATCTCTATCAAACGCTCGAGCTGCGGACGGAGCGTCGGCTCGCCACCTGTGATCCGAAGGCGACGCAGGCCAAGCGGCGCCAGCTCGAGCACGACCTGGGCGATCTCTTCGTAGGATAGAATGTCGGACTTGGGCAACCATTCGAGACCGGCGGCCGGCATGCAGTACAGGCAGCGGAAATTGCACTTGTCAGTGACCGAGATGCGGAGGTACTCGATCTCACGCCCGAAGGCGTCGCGAAGCGTAAGGCTCACGAGGTCGCGACTCCCGTCGATTGCGTGGGATCGACCCACTCGACCGCGCCGTCCCCGTAGTGCTCCCGCTTCCAGATCGGGACGCGCTTCTTGATCTCCTCGATCACGAAGCGCGTGCTGTCCAGTGCCGGAGCACGATGAGCGTGCGCGGCCACGATTGCGATGCTCACGTCTCCGAGCGCGAGCGCGCCGACCCTGTGCTCCACCACCATCGCATTTACTCCGAACAGATCCTCCGCCTCGGCGAGGATCGCCGCAAGCTCAGACTCCGCCATCGAAGTGTAAGCGGAGTAATCGATTGCGCTCACGCTGCGGCCATCGTTGGTGTCGCGCACGGTGCCCGCAAAAACGGAAATCGCGCCGAACTGAGGCGACTGGACTTCGGCCATCAACTGGGCCGGGTCGATCGGGCGCGTGACGATGGCAGCGCGACTCATCCGCCCGCCACGGGCGGAATCAGCGCCACTTCATCCCCGGGATCCACCACCTGGTCGAAGGACGCAAACCTTCGGTTGACGGCTATGCGGGGAGATTCTGGGAGGGCGTAAGCGCCGGGGAGGGCCCGGATGCTCAAGACGAGATCGCCGACAGTGCTGCCCGGATCGAGGGGGATTTCGAGAGTAGGACCGCCGAAGCTCTCGGCGTATGAAGCGAACAGCTGCACAGTCACTGTGGACACGTGCGCACTCCCCTCGCCAACTGTGTTGCTAAGTCCTTATGCTTCCGACATCTGCGACATGTCCACACCAGCGACAAGGGCTCGCAGTTCTTTCGACGGTTTGAAGACAGGAACGGGGCGGGCGGAAACCTCAACTGGAGAGCCAGTGCGCGGATTGCGCGCCATCCGGGTTTTCCGATTCCGAATCTTGAAGGTGCCGAATCCCCTGACCTCGATGTTCTCCTGGGTCTGCAGGGAATCCTTGATCGCCTCGAGGAAAGCGTCCACGACGCGAGCGCAATCTTTCTTTGAAATCATCGGCCCGGCGGTTCGGGAAATCTGGGCCGTGACACGCTCGACGAGGTCGGCTTTAGTCATTGAAAAACTCCGTATGGACGCGCGCCAGAGCGCGTAAGTGCTTTGAAACTATGGCTTTACTAATATGGTGTCAAGGCGATTTTGACGCTACCTGACGGCCCCCCTGAGGGCACTGAGGAACTCCTGGAAGAGGGGCCGGGCGTCGTGGGGGCCCGGCGCGGCCTCCGGGTGGTACTGAACCCCGAATACCGGGAGGGACCGATGCCTGAGTCCCTCGATCGTTCCGTCATTCAAGTTGACGTGGGTGACTTCGAGGTCACTCGCGCCCTTTACCGAGCGCTCGTCTCCTTCGACCGAGAACCCGTGGTTCTGGGAGGTGATCAGGACGCGCCCGGTCTCGACTTCCTTGACCGGATGATTTCCACCGCGGTGCCCATATGGCATCTTCGCCGTCGACCCGCCGAATGTAAGTCCCAGCAGCTGATGGCCCAGGCAGATCCCGAAGATCGGGACGCCCTTGGACGTCAGCGTCCGGATGATTTCCGGCGCGTACGATACGGCGTCGGGATCGCCGGGACCATTTGAAAGGAAGATTCCGTCTGGGTCCTCCGCCATCGCCGCGTCCGCCGATGTGTCGGCGGGGACGACGGTTACGCGGCAATCATTCTCATCGAACAGCCTTAGAATGTTGCGCTTGATTCCGTAGTCGTAGGCAACGATGTGGTGACGCGCGCGCGGGTCGCCCCACGTGTACGACTCGCGCGTGGAGACGCGGGACGCGAGGTCCAGACCTTCCATCGAAGGGCACGCCTCGAGCGCGGCCTTGCTCGCTTCGTCGGGCTCGGTGCCGGCGCCGATCACGCCGCGCATGACCCCGACCGACCTCAAGTGTCGTGTGAGGCGCCGAGTGTCAACATCTTGAATTATCGGCACTTGAGATGCTGAAAGCCAAGCTCCAAGTCCGCCCGTCGCGCGCCAGTTCGAGTAGGTCTCGGACAGCTCACGAACGACCACTCCGGCAACTTGCGGCGCGCTCGACTCTGGGTCTTCGCCGTTCACGCCGTAGTTGCCGATCTGCGGCGCCGTCATCACAACGATCTGTCCGCGATACGAAGGATCCGTGAAGACTTCCTGGTAGCCAGTCATGTTGGTCGTGAAAACGACCTCGGCCACGGCGGGCAGCAAGGCCGTTTCTGACCCCGCCATCCGGCCACGAAAAAGGGTTCCGTCCTCAAGGAGGAGGAACCCTGGCTCGGTGATTCGACTCTCGGCTGCCAACTTACCGCTGCGGTGTGGTAGCTGGAGGTTTCGCCGTCTTCGTTCCGGAGGGAGCCGTGTTTGTCGGCGTAGGGGTCGTCGGCGCTGCCTCGAGAGGAACAGCAGGCGCAGATGTTGGCGGCGCTACGTTCTGCGGCTGCGTGCCGAGGCCCTTTTCGAGAACCGAGCGCGGCGCCGAAGTGTGCGTCGACATGATCTGAAGAACGAAGCAGAGACCAAGGAAGATGCCGCCGCCCCACCAACTGATCTTGGTGAGCAGATTGCCCGCCTGGCGGATTCCGATGAGCGCATCGGGAGAAGAGCTCGCGCCGCCGAAGCTCGCGGCCATGCCGCCGCCCTTTCCGCTCTGCAGCAGAATGGCGAGC
>Ga0193726_1002871_pt1 | contig 11306 bp, 10 predicted proteins | sample H2c1metaG_FD_144928 | JGI IMG/M metagenome (GOLD analysis project Ga0193726, IMG submission 144928) | Soil microbial communities from a riparian zone of the East river system, Colorado, United States - H2c1 | ecosystem: Environmental > Terrestrial > Soil > Riparian zone | place: USA: East River... | reverse complement strand
CCATGCCTTTCGGGCCTTATTTGGCCGCTGCGGGCTGGTTGGCCATGATGTATGGCGATTCCCTGCTCAATGGATATCTGCGTATTTCGGGTCTCAAGCATTAAGCCATGACTCCGCGCCTGCGAATCGGCCTCACCGGCGGCATCGCAAGCGGCAAGAGCACGGTCACCCAACGCTTCGCAGAACTCGGCATCCCCGTCATCGACGCCGATGTCGCCTCGCGCAGCGTGGTCGAACCCGGAGAGCCCGGTCTTGCGCGAGTAGTCGAGCGATTTGGGCCGCAAGTGCTCGATGCTGAAGGCCGGCTCGACCGCCGAGCGCTGCGCACCGTAATATTTAACGATTCTGCGTCGCGGCAGGCTTTGGAAGCCATCCTACATCCGCTGGTCCGCGCTGATATGGAGCGGCAGGCGGCCGCAGCGCAGGGTCCCTACGTGGTAATGGCCATTCCCTTACTCATCGAAGGCGGCGACCCGCATCAGCGCGTGGATCGCGTGTTGGTCGTGGATGCTGACGAAGCACTACAAATACAGCGAGTTCAGATGCGCGATGGCGCTTCGCCGGAGCAAGCCCGTGCAATTCTGGCCTCGCAAGCCAGCCGTACATCACGCTTGGCGGCCGCGGATGACGTGCTTTCGAACTCCGGAAGCGTCGCCGAACTGCGTCAGGGTGTCGATCTTTTGCATGAGCAATATTTACAGCTTTCGCAAACATCGCCCTCCACGGGACATTTAACCTAAATCCAAGGTTTACCCTGGGCCTTCGGTTGGCACACAATAGGAGCATGAACTCTTATCCTGATATTTCTTCCCAGATAGATCCTGAGGCGGCTCCGGTTGTCTACGAGCAGCCCCTCAATGAGCGCATGCGTACCTTTCTGCGCCTCGAGTTTCTCTATACGCAGGCCAGCTATCACAGCGAGTCGCCGAGCCCTTGGAGTTCCCGCGCCGCCGTCTCCAGTTTGCTCGAGATCCTGGCCATCACCGCGCGCGGCGACTCGCGCAGCGATGTGCTCAAGGAACTCGAGCGGCAAGTGAACGTGCTCAAGGAATATCAAAGCAAAACCGGTGTCGATCCGGCACGCCTCAAGTCGCTGATGTCTAATCTCGTGAAGTTGCGCAGCGATCTGTCGTCGATCGGCGGAAACTACATGGCGCCGCTGCGCGATTCCGAATTCTTGAGCGCAGTGAAGCATCGCAGCGCAATCCCGGGCGGCACCTGCGATTTCGACCTACCGGACTATTCATACTGGCTCAATCGTCCCGCGGAAATCCGCGCGGCGGAATTCAATAGCTGGCTCGAGTTGATTCGGCCGCTGTGCGACAGCATTGCTGAGTTGCTGTGGCTCACGCGCCAGAACGCGAAACGCAAATCCGAAGTAGCGGTTGGCGGAATCTTCCAGCTGCAGTTCGATCGCGAGAATCCCTGCCAACTGGTTCGCGTGACGCTGCCCGCCGACACGGATCTATTTCCGGAAATCAGCGGCAGCCAGCACCGCTGCACCATCCGCTTTTTGAATTGGCTGGACGCGACCGCGCGCCCGGCGCACATCGAAGTCGATGTACCGTTCCTCTTGACCTGCTGCGCCTGATCAGTAGTTCTTCACCTCGATGGCTGCGAAAGTGAAATGCCCCACTTGTCGGCGCGACGTCGAATGGTCTGAAGGCTCGCAATTTCGTCCGTTTTGCAGCGATCGCTGCCGCCTGATCGATTTGGGAGCTTGGCTCACTGAGACTCATAAGATTCCCGGCGAATCCGGAAGCGCACAAGATCACTTGCAATCCGATCAATCGACCGAGGAACCCTAGCGCGTGCAGCCTGAATTCTGGCTCGACCGCTGGCGCGCCGCGCAGATTGGGTTTCATCAAGCCGCTACCGATCGGCACCTCATGGCCTATTGGCCGAGCCTCAAGTTGCCCGCGGACAGCTCGGTTTTTGTTCCCTTGTGCGGCAAAAGCCTGGATTTGCTCTGGCTCAAGGAGCAAGGTTATTCGGTCTCGGGCGTCGAACTATCGCCCATCGCTCTCGAATCCTTCTGTATGGAGCATGGCATTCCCGCAAGGCGCAGGCTGCTCCCGGATTTCGATGTCTATGAGGCTGAGCGTCTCTCTCTGTTTCGTGGCGACTACTTCAAGCTGACGAGCTCGCTGGTCGGAAACGCTAGTGCCATCTACGATCGCGCTGCGCTGATCTCATGGACACCGGCGCTAAGATCCGGGTACGTAAGTCACCTGACGTCACTTACCACCAGTGGCGCACAGATGCTTCTGATCAGCGTTGAATACCCTGAAGAGCAAATGGCTGGTCCACCGTTCCCGCTGACGCGCGACACGATCGACGCGCTGTACGCGGCACATTATTCCGTCGAATTGCTGGGCCGCCACGAGATATTGGAGCTTGAGCCGCGATTGCGCGCTCGCGGATTGACCGAATTGCGCGAGGTTGCCTATCGACTCACGCGTCTGTAATACACTTCTCTTAATAACTATCACAACGCTGAAGGCGGATGCTCCATGACGGATTCTCGCAACTCGGGCAGATATCTAGCGCCGGCTTTGGTCGCTTGCGCGGTCGCCACCGCGGCTAGCGGCGCCGAACTCACCATCGATCGATTGTTCGATGTGCCGCCCTTGGCAGGTCCGACGATCGTGGGCCTCAAGATTTCCCCGGACGGCTCGCGGGTCACTTATCTCAAGGGCAAAGCCGATGATAAGGACCGCCTCGATCTGTGGGAGTACAACATCCACGATAAGCAGGCCCGGGTCTTGGTGGACTCGAAAGCTCTTGCGCCGAAGCCGGAAAAGCTCTCGGATGAGGAGATCGGACGCCGTGAGCGCCAAAGAACGGCGGCGCTGTCGGGCATCCTGGAATATACCTTTGCGCCCGCTGGCGATGCATTGTTATTTCCTCTGAACGGCAGGCTGTATTACTACAAGCTGGCAAAGGGTAAACAAAAGGCGGGCGCGGAACTCATCGACACCCATGGTTTCGCAACGGACGCGACGGTGTCGCCGGCCGGAGGATTGGTCGCCTACGTGCGCGACCAGAATCTCTATAGCTACGACATCGCGGCTAAACGCGAGAAAGCCTTGACCAGCGATGGCGGTGGCGCCATCAAGAACGGCATGGCCGAGTTCATCGCCCAAGAAGAAATGGGCCGCAGCACCGGGTATTGGTGGGCGCCCGATGGTAAGCACATCGCCTTCGCGCGCGTCGATGAAACGCCGATCAAGGTGACCGAACGATTCGAAATCTCGGCGGACAATGTCGCCACCTTTGCACAACGCTACCCCACCACCGGAGGACCTAATGTACTCGTGCGCCTTGGCGTCATCGATGTCGCGACAAGTGCCGTCAGTTGGGTCGACCTGGGTAGCAATCCAGATATTTATCTCGCCAGGGTCGATTGGCTGCCGGACGGAAAAACGCTGGCGGTCCAGCGTCAGAGCCGCAATCAGCGCAAATTGGATCTTCTTTTCGCAGATATTGCGACCGGCAATACCCGCACTGCGTTGACGGAGACGAGCACCACGTGGATCGATCTCAACGATGAACTCACCTTCCTCAAAAAGTCGAATGAGTTCATTTGGGCCTCTGCCCGCGACGGTTACACTCATTTGTATCTGTACGGAACCGATGGACAACTGATTCGACAACTGACGGCAGGCAAGTGGGTGATCGATGACTTCCGCAAGCGTGCAGTCATGGGCGTCGATGAAAAGACGCGCTCGGTTTATTTCATCGCCACCGAAAAGTCCCCGACGGAGCGGCATCTCTACAGTCAGTCTTTGGACACCAAGGATCCGAGCCAAGTCCGGAGGATCAGCCAAGATCCCGGCGTGCACGCCATATCGATGTCACCGGATGCACGCTTTTATACCGATAATTTCAACAGCGAGAGCCAACCGCCTCAAGTGAGCCTGCGCGCTGCGGACGGCGCCCTGACAGCCTGGCTGCTGGAGAATCGGTTGGACGCCACGCATCCTGACGCGCCCTATGTCGCGGATAATTCGGTTGCGGAGATCGGCACCCTCACAGCACCCGATGGACAGACTCTTTACTACCAGCTGTTCAAGCCGCTGCATTTCGATCCGGCCAAACGCTATCCTGCCATCGTCGATGTGTACGGCGGTCCGGGCGTTGAACGAGTACTTAATACCTGGCACGGCAGTTCCTTTACGCAGATCCTGACTCGTGCGGGATACGTGGTCTTCATCCTCGACAATCGCGGCAGTGCGGGGCGGGGTATGGCATTTCAAACGCCTATTCACCGCAAGATGGGCGAGGTCGAAGTGGCCGACCAGGTGCAGGGTGCGCGCTGGTTGGGTTCGCAAGGCTTTGTCGATTCCGCCCGAATTGGCGTATGGGGATGGAGCTATGGCGGCTACATGACTCTCAATCTGATGTTCAAAGCACCCGACGTGTTTCGCGCCGGCGTCTCGGGCGCTCCGGTGACCGATTTCGCGCTTTATGACACGCACTACACCGAGCGCTACTTGGACCGTCCGCAAGACAATGCGGCTGGATACGAGGCGAGCTCGGTACTTCCCTACGCCAAGGACCTCAAAGGCAGCCTGCTCGTGATGCACGGTATGGCGGACGACAATGTGTTGTTTCTCAACAGCACCAAGTTATTTCGCAAGCTGCAAAATCTAGGCAAGCCGTTCGACGTAATGGTGTATCCCGGCGCCAAGCACGGCCTCATGCGCCAAAACGACGGGCGTCACGGTTACAAAATGATCAGGCGGTTCTTTGATGACAATTTAAAGCCCTAGCGCTGATCGGTCGAAACCGGCAGAGCTCGTGACTCAACGCACGTTATTTCAAGGCGCAAAAAGGCACACTTTGTCCTCTGAATGATTCGGGACATTTGGGTTCTGAGACAAGGAAATGCTCGACCAGCCCCCCAATTCGCCAAAGGCCTCATTCTCTTTCGGCGGCTTTATTTTAGGTTTGGCCGTTGCCGCCATACTGGCCATTGTCGCCTTCTACATATGGCAACGTGGCGGCCTGTCGACGGTTAAAGAGAAGTTCGGGGCGGATTACTCTTTAGCGGCCGTGGTGGCGGAACAGACTGCGCCGCTTAACGTCAAGCCGCACACCGTCGAGCTTGTAACCGACAAATCCAAGAAGGCAGCCGAAGCCCTGAGGCGAGGCGACTACCAGACAGCCGGCCGGATCGCCGATGAAGTCCTCGCCCGCAGCGCAATTCAGGGCTGGCAGTTCCAGCCGCTCAACCGCTTCATGGCAACTCTCACGCATGGCAATGATGCGGCGTTTCTAGAAACCGTAAATCGTTGGATCCAAAACGATCCTCGGTCCGCCATGGCGTACCTGATCCGTGCCAAATATAACGAGGAAACTGGCTGGGCGACCCGAGGGAATGACGTTGCATCTACGATAAAGAGCGAACACATGACGTCGTTCATGGACTACATGCGCATGGCCACCGTCGATGCGGAAAAGTCGATCGAAATCACGCCCAATATTCCCTTGAGTTACTTCACTGTGCTCCACGATGTATCAGGGGATGCCAATTCGCCTGAAATGGATGTGGTCTTCCGCACTGCGATTGCCCGATTCCCAAGCTATTACGAGCTGTACCGTCTGAGATTGTATTCGTTGACGCCCAAATGGGGTGGCTCGACATCCGCGATGTACGCATTTGTAGATCAGTACGCCGGCCATGCTCCAGAGAACTCGCCGCTGAAACTTCTCTACGTCCAACTCTATGCGAACCTGCTGGACGCGGCATGGTTCGATTGTCGACAGCCCAAAGTGGATGACAGGAAGCGCTGCGCCGATAGCGCCATGAGCGAGAGTGTCACTCCCGCGCTGGAGCAGGAACTGACGCGGGCAATGAATCTCTACAAGGCCTCAGATCCTATTGAGTTGAACAAGGCGCTTTGGCCGATATTGGGCGGCATGGTGGACACTGCGGGCGCATCGGACGCAATTGGCGCAGCGCTTCAGGCGGCAGCGACCGCCGCTGGCAGCGACACCCAATTGATACGCGGGACGGGCCGCAACAACTACTTGGTTGATGATTTAACGGCTCAAGTGTGGGCGATGATGGGCAACCCCGCCAATGCCGAGCAGAAATTCAGGGAGGCCTTGCGCGATGTGGAGCAGACGGCCTTCGTGAACGAAGAAGAGAAGGATGTAGTCTTGGGCAAGATATACGACGATATGACTCAAGTCGCCAGAAACGCCTCACAGTACGTCAACATGATCGTCTATCACGACGCGGCCAATACGGTCGCCGGAACGAACCATGGCGGTGTTCAATATTTCAAATGCTTTGCCTACTTCAAGCTGAACCGCTACCAGGAGGCCGTTGACGAATGCACTCGCATCCTGGAAATCAACGGCGACTCCATGCTTCCCCACTACTATCGCGCCCGAGCAAACGAAGGCCTGAAAAATTGGGACGCCGCATTGAAGGAATTCGAGCCGATCGCTGACGGCGAAGACAACTACATACGGGTGGGCGCCGCCATCGATATGGACCACATTCACGCCCTTCGGGGCGACTACGCCGGCTCACTCGCCATATTGAACAAGTATACCTACCTGTTCGATGTATCCATGCAACCGGCGGACGACCTAGCCATTAGCTTCAACAATCGCTGTTTCGCCTACATGAAGCTCGGCCAGTTACAAAAGGCGCTCGACGACTGCAACGCGTCGCTGAGGTACGGCCGCTTGCCGGACGCGCTTCATAAGCAGCAGGAACTCCTAAAGCTGCTAAACGGCTCGCCGCCGCCATGAGCCGATTGCGCGCCACCTTTTTAGGCACCAGGAGTCCGCCTTGAACCCCTATGTCGGCGCACTGACATACGCAGTAGTAGGCTCTGCCGTTATCTCCATTATTCTTGGCTTGTTCAAAACACCATATCAGTTCTGGGAGGTCGCGCTCGGGGCTCTAGTTGGCGCAGCGCTATCTTTCATCCCGACCGTGGGTGGAATCGCATCGCTCGCCGGCACTGTTGGGGTTCTTTTCTGGCGATTGGGAGGGGGCGCTGCAACAGACATATTCGTCTCAGTTGCAGTAGCCCGCCTGCTCATGGTTCCAGTTCTCCTGGTATTGAATCGGCACTAGCGCTAGGCGTCTTGGAATGCCCCATCCACCAATTGAATGTCTCAGAATTCTTGTGTCAGTCTGATGGTTGAACGACATTTCCGTCGTCTAGTTGCTAGTTAGGCACTCAGTGCGCCGCACCGTACTTGTCCTTGGAGCGGTTCTGATGGTCGTTGTCGTCATCCCATTGTTATGGTTATCTTGGCGCGATCACAAGCTCAGAGGTTTCTGCGCGTCAATCCACGCCGGGTTACCCATCGCGGACCTGCTGAAACTTGAAAAGCACGATGGAATTGATGATAGCTACATGGTTGGCCCAGAGATGTTCGCTCAACAGCTAACGGATACAGATTTGGACTTTCGAAGTTTTCCACTTGATCCGAAGTTCGTCTGCTGGGTTCAGCACGATGGTAGTTTTATTACGTCGGCGCGCATAGTCGAATGACTGTCCGCGCACGCTCGCGAAAGCGCCTAACAATCGGTTCGAGCGATCGCGGGGCCGCGTCTCCGTTTGGCAAAGGAGGGAGTCGATGATCGGGATAAATCAGCTTCGCTTTGCGATTGCGCAACCCCGCATCGCTCAACCTCATCGTTAAATGCCAACGAAGCCCTCCATACCGCTGAGGCTCTTTCGGTTCCTCGGCCGTGACCTAACCGGGCGAAGCTGGGAGGAACAAGGTCACCACGGGTATTTTGGCGAGATGACGCGCTCTGTCACCCCGATCACAAAAAGGACTATTGGGAAGCGGAGGTCGTGCCCCCGGGTGAGACCAAGCGGATTGGCGTAACAATGTCCGGAAGTCCGTCTGGTCCCGAGGAGACCGAGGTACTCTTTTGTCGAAATGCGGTCGGTGACCTCGACGTACTATTCGAACTCGGTCGCGCCGCTTTTTCTGTGGAATTCGTTAGCTGGACCAAAACACCTATGCCAGACAATTGGCGGGACGCGTTTCAGCTTGACGGCTTTTCAATCCCAAAGGACGGAGACGCACAGAATGATTGGCAGCTGACTTATTCCGTCAAGGCGGCCCGCCACTACTTTACCGCTGAGTTTGAGGGCGGGCGCGTCGCGCGCGTGTGTGTGGACGGATGATCCAGGTCGATGATTGAAATAAAGCAGCTCGTTTCTTGGCAGCGCAACGGCGCGTCGCTCAATCTCGTCGTTAGATCGCGCTGTTGAAAGCCCTAGTGCTCCTTGCGATTGCGTTATCACTAGGCTGGGCGTATTTCCACTTTCAAGGCGCAATGGCTCGTCGTGATCACCCCGCGTTGATTCCGATGGCACCATCCAATGACCACTCTCGCTCTTTGCATGATGCGGCGCCGCGCGCAAATCCCAAGTGCGACGGTCGCCAATATTGTTCGCAGATGACTTCCTGCGAGGAGGCTGCGTTTTTCTCACGAAACTGCCCGAATACCAAAATGGACGGTGATGGAAACGGAGTTCCGTGTGAACGCCAGTGGTGCCGCAGTGAGTAGTTGCGATCTAACCAATGGTTGGAGGGATGCCGGGGTTCGCGTCACCGGTAGGCGGGAGTCGATGAGTGCGACAGATCAGCCGCGCTGGTCCGCGACACATCCCTGCGTCGCCCAGCCTGATGGTAAGGAATCTCACTGAGGCCTTACGGGTATCTTTAGTCGTCTCTTTTCCCGTAAGCCTAAGCTTCCGCCGCTGCCGCCGATGCAGCATCCGGGTCTGGGCGTGCTGACTTGGGACGAAGACACTACCTGTTGGAAGGGCAATTTCCTAGGACCGCCGCACCCGGTCGAAATCTATGTCGGTCTTGGAGAGCGAGACACGTATCCGGACGAGGCTGCCTGCGATCTCGTGGCGGAGGCCTTGCGCTCACTGCCGTCGTACGATGTCGCTGCACGTCCGTTCTTAATTGGCCGTTTTGCAAGACTTTGGTCCGGATCTGCGGCACCCGATTTTAAGCTCAACGCCGTTCAGACCTTTCGCAATTATGTTCCAAAGCGCATCATCGAACTCGTCTATGAAACAGTCCCGGATGACCTCGCAGTCTGGCGGGTCTGCTTTAAGGGCGACGAAGTCACTTCCGTCGCGCGAGATGGCTGACACGGCTGACCATGTTTTCCAGGCGACGGTCTGCAGGCGGGCCAAGAGCGGTCCTTTGCGGTCTAGTTGCCTGCATCGCCTCTAACATGCGTTCGAGCGCATGCGCCTGATCGAAATTCTCACTTAGACGTTTGTTGTTAAACGGAGTCTCATCGCACAAATGGCCGCCAAGAACTCATCTAGATCCGGCTCGACGGGCGCGATTGTCTATGACGATTACCGGGACAACTTTGTGGTCTCTCCAGGCAGAGAAGAAGCGCTCAAGACCTTCGTCAACCAGTCGTATGCGGGTCAGCGACATAAACTTAAAGCCACAAGAAGTTCCAATAGCGAAGACGCGCTCTCTTGGTCGTGCTTCGATACGCTCAACTGCTTGGCGCTGGAATATCGTGAAGCCGCACTAAGTGAACTGTGGAGCCTCGCCTATCCGGACTTGCCGATGCACGCGGGCTTTGCGCGCGGCTCGATCTGTATCGGCAAAACCTACGGTAGGACAAAGGAGAAAACCGAAGTCGATGTAAGCATTGAAGGTGATGGCATTCTTGTCTTCATCGAAGCCAAGCTGTACTCGCCCATGAGCCTTGCGGACGATGCCAATCGCAAGCCTCATGACCAAATCGTGCGGAAGTTACGGGTTGGCATTGCGGAGGCTGAGCGCACGCAAACTGACTTCCACTTCCTGATCCTTGACATTGCACCGAAGCAGATTCTTAGCAACCTGAACCCTGGCGTCAGCCTCGCCGACGCAAAAAGACCAAAGCGGGGTGGCTTCGCAAGCAAGTGGCTCACCGCGTACTGGTTCTCTCGTTACAAGGGCGGAAGCAGCGTAACGCCGCTTCGCGAAGTGCTCAAAGATGTTTCTGGCGTCGACGTTAGGAAAATATCCAGGAACATGGGTTGGCTCGTTTGGTCGGATGTATTCAAAATCACGCTTCGCGCTGTCATGGCTGCAAGCTCGAGATCCCTGGGTCGATAATCTGCGCAATGCGGCGACTCTGCGCATTTTTGGCCGGAGCATAGCCGCCGCTGCCTAGCGGCCCGGACCGGGTCGGCTCGGGAAAGCCGCGGATCGGGCGGCGCGTCTCGCGATGGCCCCGCGGGCTGTGACAATGATCACGCGCTGCAATTCCGAATTGCGCGAGTATCGAGCATCTAGGAACGCTTGAAACACAGGGATGCGGTCTCAAGATGCGCAATCAAAAAAGAGTCCGTTTCGGACTGACCGCAACCCTCCTGCTAATGGCGGTGTCCCCTCACTGCCTTGCCGCGATCTACAAATGCACCGGGCCGGACGGCAAAATCACCTATGGCGACACGCCGTGCACGCCGGATGAGAAGTCGCAACAGATAACTACGACCCCCCTGCCGCACACCGTCCCCGTGCCGGTCGCAACCCCGATGGCTCGCGCCCCGACCTCTCCGGCTACAGCATCCGGCCCCCCACAACCAGTTTCAGAGGCAATGCGCTGCGCAATCTCGCAGTACTCGCAGTGGAGCCGCACGCAAACCAAGGCGCCTGATCCGGATGTGAGAGCGCGCAAACTGCAGGAGATCGATGATCGATGCGGCTCCTCGCTCCATCTGGCGCAGATACAGTCGCCTTACGAAGCCGCGACAGCGCCACCCGCAGTTCATTCAACTCAAGCCGCTACGACGACTTCACTCGCAGTCTCTGCGCCGAATTGGCTATACGATTTGAAGCTCCTCGTGAACGATCAGCCGGTGGATTTCCATGTCCCGTGGCGTTGTAAACCGGGGCTGCAGGGCCCTAATTTCGGGCCTGGGCCGCTCATATACTATGCGATGAAACCCACGATCTCTATTCACTGGATCGCGCGAAGACTTCCGGGCGGCGCCGCCATCTTCTCGCCGCTGCGAGCCGGTTGCTATGGTGCTGACGCGCCCGAATTTGATCCTCCTTCGATTTACGTGGTCGACAATCCGGCGAACCCAACTTCACTTCAGATCTTCACTCGCAAGCAGCAGGTGGGATTGGGATACACAGTCCGCGTAGTCACGAGTTCCATTGTCCGGCCGAGCAATGCGCAACCGGACTACTCCGACACGCGCGAGGAGCGTGACCTGCTCGATTCGGTGCGCAACAGCTGCACGGGCTACCAAAAGGTCGTCGCATACACGTTTCCGGAA
>Ga0193726_1002870_pt1 | contig 11310 bp, 9 predicted proteins | sample H2c1metaG_FD_144928 | JGI IMG/M metagenome (GOLD analysis project Ga0193726, IMG submission 144928) | Soil microbial communities from a riparian zone of the East river system, Colorado, United States - H2c1 | ecosystem: Environmental > Terrestrial > Soil > Riparian zone | place: USA: East River... | reverse complement strand
CACTCTGAGCGACGAACCGGACTGGCATTGAAGGATCCCGTCCGCGCATTCCTTCGCCATACGCTCGCGACGATCGCGTACCGGGCGGCCAAAGTCGAGCGCTTCGCGCCGCCCGGTTTCGGCAACTTCAGGCTCGGAAAGGCCGCTCGCACGCCGGTGGAAATCGTCGCGCACATGGGTGATCTGTTCGACTGGGCACTCAGCATGGCGCAGGGAAAACCGGATTGGGTCCAGTCCAAGCCACAGGTGTGGAGAAAGGAAGTCCAGCGGTTTCACGCTTCCCTTCTCGCCCTCGACAGGTACCTCGCCTCGGATGCGCCCATGGGCGCGAGCTACGAGGAGCTTTTTCAGGGACCAATATCCGACACCCTTACCCATATCGGACAGATTGCGATCTTGCGGCGGCAGGACGATTCACCCGTCCGGTCCGAGGTTTACGCCAGCGCAGACATCGCGCCTGGCCGGGTCGGCGCCGAGCAGCCGAAGAATCCGTTAGAGTTCGACAGCCCGCCAGTGGAGAAGACTGCCGGTTGATTCGTGCAACCTCATGCGACTCAAGCTCGTAGAGATCCCTATGCAGACACCCGCCCAGGCACCAGCGCGCCCCGCCGCACCGGTCATCATCAGTGTGCCGGGAGGTGACGGGCCGCAGACCGTCGTTCGCTTGCCCCAGATCACCGTCGGGGGTGGGGGGCCTGGCTCCCCGGACATCGCCCTTCCGATGCCGCGCACCGCGAGGGACATCGAGGCGCTCAAGGCGCGGCGCGAGGAGCTATCCAATCAACTTCAGTCAGTCGATAGCCGGCGCTCGAAATTGATCAGTCAGCTGAAGACGACGCAGGATCCGACGGCGATCACCGGGCTTCAGGACCGACTCGCGCTGCTGGACGCGCGTCAACTACAGCTGGAGTCGGATATTCAGGCGACCGGACAACAGCTCACGAGTCCGGCCGCGGGACTACTCGCGAGCACGTCGGCCGGACCATTCGCGTTCGGCCTTCAGTCGAACCAGGTCATGACTCTGTCGGTACTTTCGATTCTCTTCATTTTCTTTCCGCTGGCGGTCGGCGCCGCGCGCGCCATCTGGAGGAGAGCCGGCAAGCCCGGACCAGCGCCGGCGGTTTTTACCGAGAGCGCACAGAGGCTCGAGCGGTTGGAAGCATCGGTCGATGCGATTGCGATCGAGATCGAGCGAATATCCGAAGGCCAGCGCTTCGTCACTAAGCTCCTCTCCGAAAGCCAGCCGGCGCCCAAGCTCGGCGCCGGCCAGCGTACTCCGGAAACCGTCCGCGGAAGCTAGTCCGACGCCTCCGCAGCTCGGCCAATTTTCTCTGAGCTAGACCGCCGGGGAAGCGATCTTGGTGTTGGCGGCAGGCATCGTCTGCTGCCCCCGCAGTGCCGCGGCGCCCATCATGCCGCCGAGCCCCATCGACTCCACCACGTTGCTCGGAACGACCATGAGCGCGCCTTTCTCCTTGAGTCCTTCGTAGAGGATGTTCATCGCGCGCAGGTGCAGGGCAGTCGGATTGTTCTCGTACGACTTCGCCGCCTCGAAGAACAGGTGCGCGATCTCGACTTCGGCCTGACCGAGGATGATTCGCGCCGACTTCTCGCGTGACGCCTGTGCTTCGCGGGACATCGCATCCTGGAGCGAAGTCGGAATCACAATGTCGCGCATCTCGACCGACTGCACCGTGACTCCCCACGGGTTCGATCTCTGATCGATCAGCGCCTGCAGCTCCGCCTCGATCCGCTCGCGTCCGCGCAGCAGCTCGCTCAACGACGTGCGGCCGATGATGTCACGGAGTCCGGTCTGGGCCGCCCAGCTGACCGCCTGTGTGTAGTCCTGAACTTCGAGCGCCGCCTTTTCGGAGTCGTGGACCATCCAGAAGAGAACTGCATCCACATTCACGGGCACCGTATCCGAGGTGAGCGTCTCCTCGGCGGCGAAGCTCGTGGTGATGACACGCTGATCGATGTAGATCGAGATCGTCTCGACGAAGGGCGTGATCCAGAAGAGGCCCGGCCCCCTCAACCCGGTGTATTTTCCGAGCCGAAGCACGACGGCCCTCTCCCATTGCTTCGCGATTTTGGGCGACTGCGAGAAGAAGAGTCCGGCGAGTATCCAGATAACGAGCCAGCCGGGATTCTGGGTCCCCGCCGTCATCACTATTCCGGCGAGAAAGGAGACGAGCAGAATGAAGATTGAAACCACATTTGCACGACTCTGCGACCGTGAAGCCCGCGCGGCGCGGCGTGCTGCGAGAACTTCGTCCATGGCTGGCATTTACTTTTTCTCCTCGTTTCTGAGCTGACTTATTAGCTCGGGTAAAGTGAATCCCAACAGCGCGGCATCGCCAACGAAGCGCTGGATCAGCTCGCGCAGCTCTCGCTCACGGTGCGCTCGCGCCGCCAGTGGCGTCGGAGATTCCCGAACGAAAGTGCCAACTCCGCGTCGAGTTTCCAACATTCCATCGCGCTCGAGCTGGGCGTAGACCCTCGCGACCGTGTTGGCGTTCACGGCGAGATCCACCGCGAGCTGCCGAACGGTCGGGAGCTGTGCTCCCGGCTCTAACTCCCCCGTCGCAATCGCCGCTCTGATGGATCGCTCCAGCTGAGCGTAGATCGGCGTGGGGCTGGATGAATCGATGCTGAAGGTTGGCATTGTCTGCTTGTACTATCACATTAGGACACTACGAGGGCAAGGGGAAACTGGTTTCAGGGCGGATCCGGGGGGTTAACTGCAATCTGGCCACTGGCAATCCGACATTCATGATCGCAACTGAACAGGCGGGAGGCGTCAGTCAGCGGTCGGTAGTTACCTGCGATGTCGGTAGTTACCTGCTATGAGTGTACATGAGATCGACCAACTCATCGTACATCCTGTCGGCCAGCTGGCCACCGGTGCGTATCGCCCCGGTCGCGCAATGCTTGAGATGGTTTCGCATCAGCTCGCGGCCGACTCCCCGCAGCGCTTCCTGAACCGACGATATCTGGGTGAGGATGTCGGCGCAGTAACGGTCCTCGTCCACCATCTTCTGAAGCCCGCGAACCTGACCCTCGATCCGGCGAAGTCGTTTCAGATTTCGCGATTTGACCTCGGGGTCGACCGCGACCGCTTTTCGCGAGCGCGTCGACGCATCGCGGACCGCGCACCCGCATTCCGCCCCGTTCATCGCGGCGACCCGGTCGCCACCCTTCGTCTTCGCGCTCATCTCAACTCCCCGTTGTTCAAGGCAGGCGCACCGTGCGCAGCCGCAGGCTGTTCGTGACTACGCTTATGGAGCTCAGCGCCATCGCCGCGCTGGCGATGATCGGGCTCAGCATCAGTCCGGTGACAGGATAAAGCACACCGGCGGCGATCGGGATTCCGATCACGTTGTAGATGAACGCCCAGAACAGATTCTGCTTCATAGTCGTCATCGTCTGCCGCGAAAGCGAGATCGCGGTCGGGACTCCCCGCAGATCGCTCCGCATGAGAGCAATGTCGCTTGCCTCGATCGCGATGTCCGTTCCCCTCGGCATCGAGACGCCGACATCCGCCTGCGCCAGCGCCGGCGCGTCGTTGATTCCATCGCCCACCATCGCGACGACTCTGCCCTTTTGCTGAAGGGCGCGAATTTCCATCACTTTGCCGTCGGGCAGCACTTCCGCGACGACCCGATCGATCCCCGCAGCCTTCGCTACCGATTCGGCCGTCGAGCGACGGTCGCCGGTCAGAAGTACGACATCGATTCCCATGTGCTCGAGCCTTTCCACGGCCTCGCGTGACGTCGGTCGGATCGCGTCAGTGACGATGATGATCCCGGCAACCCGGCCATCAATCGCAACGAAGAGCTCGCTGGCACCGGCGACGGCTCGCGAAGCGCTTGATTTGTCCGCGGCGGCCAGGTCGAGCTTGAGCTCGCGCATCAGCACTGCGTTGCCGACCGCGACCTTATGGCCGCCCACAATTCCTGTGACGCCGCTGCCCGTGTGGGACTGGAAATCCCTGACGGGCTCGAGCCCAACGCTCCGCGCTCCAGCGGCGCGTACGATTGCACTCCCGACCGGATGCTCGGAGTGCCGCTCGAGCGAGGCCGCAGCGGCGAGGATCTCGGTTTCTCCGGCCGAGCCGATCGCGATCACACTTCCAACGGAGGGCGCGCCCTCGGTAACGGTTCCGGTCTTGTCCATCACCACCGTGTTCACATCGCCGGCGCGCTGGAGGATCTCGCCCCCCTTGATCAACAGCCCAAGCTCCGCCCCACGGCCAGTCGCAACCATCACGGCGGTGGGCACGGCGAGACCCATCGCGCAGGGACATGCGATGATGAGCACAGAAACGGCGGCCGCGATCGCGCGCGGCAACGCCGCCGCATCCGCAAGAAAATACCAGGCGAGAAACGTGACGATCGCGATGGAGACGACGACCGGAACGAACACGGCGCTGACTCTGTCTGCCAGACGCTGAATCGGAGCGCGCGAGCTCTGCGCGTCGCGCATTAGCTTCACAATTCGCGCGAGAACACTATCCGCGCCGACGCTCGTCGCGCGATACCTGAAGGCGCCAGTGGTATTGAGAGTTCCGCCCACGACTCTGCCGCCCACCGTCTTGGCGACCGGCAGCGGCTCGCCAGTCAGCATCGACTCGTCGATCTCGCTCGTGCCATCGATGATCGTCCCGTCGACGGGGATTCGCTCCCCCGGTCGAACTACTATCACCTCGCCTGATACGACGTCCGACAGCGGCTTGTCGATCCAGCTGGTCCCTCGCTCTACGCGAGCGGTCGAAGGGAGAAGCGTGACCAGCTTCCTCAGCGCTTCGGAGGTCTGGCGCCGCGCGCGTGCCTCGATCGCTCTGCCGGCGAGAACGAGCCCGATGATGAGTATCACCGCCTCGTAATAGACGTCGGGAGCGATTCCATTCCGCGCGAACAGGCGCGGCGCAACCGTCGCGACCAGTGAGTAAACGAAGGCAGAGCCGGTGCCGAGCGCGACCAGTGTGTTCATGTCGGCGGAACGATGGCGGAGCGCTGTCCACGCCCGACGGTAGATATCGCGGCCGGCCCACGCGAGAATTCCGGTCGTAATCGCGAGGAGCGCGTAGTTGACGAGCGCATTCCCCATGAGGAGCATGGAGAGCAGCATCGCCACCAACCCGGCCAGAACACTGACTCCGGCTTTGATTGCGAGAGATCGCGCCTCTCCAGCCTCGGCGTCGGCTCCAGCAGAGGCCGTCGTCAGAGAATCCTGATCCGCGGACGGCAGCTCGGCGTCGTAGCCCGTGGCTCGAACCGCGTCGATGAGCCGTTGGGGCGTCACACTCGACGGGTTGTAGCGCACGGCCGCGCTTCGCGTCACGAGATTGACCGACGCATCGACCACCCCCGGCTCGGCGGTGAGCGCGCGCTGAACGCGGGCCTGGCACGCCGCGCAGGTCATTCCCGTCACCGGAAATGAGATCGATTCTTCCTTGTCTTCCATCAGTCTGGCCGTCACGTCCTCTTCCTCATGCTCTAACCTGCATCGTTTGCTCGATTGGGGGGATCCACGTGGTGCGTTGTGCGTTGTGCGTTGTGCGTTGTGCGTTGTGCGTTGTGCGTTGTGCGTTGTGCGTTGTGCGTTGTCCGTTGCGCGTTGTGCGTTGTGCGTTGTCCGTTGCGCGTTGTCCGTTGCGCGTTGTCCGTTGCGCGTATCGCGTCAAACGGGAAACGCCAAACGGGAAACGCACCACGCACAACGTGGATTCCCCCAGTCATACCCGTGGACCCTCCATTCAAAAGATGGATACCCCCCTCCCCTATGTCAACGGCCAAATCAGGGGCTCGCGCCTTGGGTCGAGCGTGAGCCCCACGAGCCTGGCGAAGGGGAGCGTATCTTGCGTTGTAACGGGCCTGGAGGTTGTCGTGCCTATGCAGGAAAATGGTATAACCGGGTCGGCCGGATCACCCACCGCACTGTCGGACGTTCCGTTCGAGAACTGCAGGCTCGCCAAAGCGCTGGCCACGAGGATGCGCTCGAGCAGCGACGATCTGACGCGCCGCTGGCTCGACCGGATCAGCTCCAGGGTCAGGCTCGATCCCAACCGCATATTCCCCACCGATGCGCTGCTGGATCACGTCCCACTTCTCATACTCGGCATCGCCGACTACATCGAGAACCCGGAGAAGGTGATTCTCTCCGACGTGCCGGTTGTGGCGAAGGCGATGCAGCTCGGCGAGCTGCGGTTCTCGCAGGGGTTCGACGAGTACGAGGTGCTCAAGGAGTATGAAATCTTCGGTGGGATCCTCTTTTCCTTTCTCTCCCGCGTCGTGGACGAAATCGAGGAGCCGTGCAGTCGCGGCGAGCTCCTCGCTTGCGCGCACCGCCTCTTTCTGGCGGTGGCTCTCATCCAGCAGGCCACGCTCACTCACTATCTGAGTCTGGTCAAGGAACGACTCAACGAGCGCGAGCAGCGACTTCGCGGCTTCAATCGGGCTCTGGGCCACGAGCTGAGGAATCTCATCGGCACGATCGCAGGCGCGGCCGAGATCCTCGAGCTGGGTACGTTCTCGCCCGAACAGCAGCGGACGATGATCTCGATGATCATCCGCAACAGCACGAACATGAAGGTCACGCTCGAAAACCTCGTTGAGCTTTCGAGAGTGGATGGGGACGTGCGGCAGTCCCGACACATTGGTCTCCCGAACGCCGCCGGGGAAGTGGCGCGGCAGCTCCGCGAGTCGGCACGCGCTCACGGTGTCGAGATCCGGCTCGCCAAAGACCTGCCTACGATCAACGTGAGCGCCGCGGCGTTCGAGTTATGTCTTTCGAACCTGCTGGCGAACGCGATCAAGTACTCCGACCCTTCCAAGGACAAGCGGTGGGTAGAGGTTCGCGCACATGTCACCACGCCCGATGACGGCGCGCAAGCGCACACCGTCGTGGAGGTTCACGACAACGGCCTGGGAGTTCCCGAGGGAAAGCGCGAGAGTCTCTTCAAGCGCTTTTCGCGGGCGCACGAGGAATCCAACACAGACATAGATGGAACGGGGCTCGGGCTCAGCATCGTGCGCGAAACGGTGACATCACTCGGAGGAAAAGCCTGGGCTGATTTTCGCGAAGACGGTACTACCTTCTTCTTCACGATGCCGAATCGCCGGTCCGAGGACAGCCCCGGGTCCGTACCGGTTGCGGTTCCGCTGACGGCGGTTACCGGATCGGGCGATCGAACCGCAGAGGATTCGGCACGCTGAAGCTGAAGTGCCACCACTCCTGGTCGTAGTTCACGAAACCTTCGCGCTCCATCGCGGCCTTGAGCCTTTGCCTGTTCACCGCCGCTTCGCCCGCCGCGTTTGCCGTGTGAGCGGCCGCCGAAAACGTATCGAACGGCGTGCCCATTCCCAGCTCCAGACCCGTCGTCAGGTCGATCAACGTGAGATCGACCGCGAGGCCGAGGTTGTGCCGCGAGCGGCTGGCGATGTAACCGTCCTTGAGGAGGTCGGGACGATTGACGCGCTCCGTCCAATCAACCATCGCCAGTGTCGCACGCACGGGGCGATAACCGTCGAAGACTTTCAGACCGAGCCCCTGCGGCCGCAGATCGCGCTCGACGCGGGCAAGCGCTTCCGCGGCCTCACGCCTCAGGAATGCGCGATTGGCGAGATATCCCGGGAGCGGGGCACCGGTAAAGTTGTTGGACGTCGCATATCGAAGCTCGACCAGAATCCTCGGCTCGAGGGACTGGACGTCCGCGAGTAGCGTGTCGGCGACGGCATCGGGGGCGATCTCGGTCTCGACCGTGTTGATCGGCGGAGCGATTGGCGCCGGCGCCGATGGATTCGCAGCGGGCGGAGTGGCGCACGCAAGCACCAGCGCGCCGAGCAGAAGTGAAGGAAGTTTTCGCATCCGGAAAGAATAACTCCGCGCTGCGTGCTCCCACGAGACTTTCCTGCGACGCGCCCGGCGGCGCATATTTTCGCATGGCAAGCTCCGATGCGATTACCCCATCCTCCCTCGCGCACGCCGCCCCACGCGGACACCGTGCCGCGGTCATCGCCAGCTTCCTCGGCTGGACGCTCGACGCATTCGACTTCTTCCTCGTGGTGTTCGCGCTCACGGCGATCGCCAAGGAGTTCCACAAGACCGACGCCGAGATCGCGCTGACGATCACCGTAACGCTCGCGTTCAGGCCGGTCGGAGCGTTCATCTTCGGCCTGATGGCGGACCGCTACGGCCGGAAGCTGCCGCTGATGATCGACCTCGTGTTCTTCTCCATCATCGAGGTTCTCACCGGGTTCGCTCCCAACTACGTGACATTCTTCATCCTCCGCGCGCTCTTCGGGATAGGCATGGGCGGAGAGTGGGGGGTCGGCGCATCGCTCGCGATGGAGAAGGCACCCAAAGGCCGGCGCGGCGTTCTTTCAGGACTGCTCCAGGAAGGCTACGCGACCGGATATCTCCTCGCGGCGATTTGCTATTTCTTCGTGTTCCCGCGCTGGGGCTGGAGGCCGATGTTCTTCATCGGCGGGCTGCCTGCGCTGCTCGCGATCTTCGTCCGGTTTCGTGTCGAGGAATCCGAGGTGTGGCAGCGCACGAAGCACAAGGACTGGAGCAGCCTCGGCCGCGGCATTGCGTCACACTGGAAGCTTTTCCTCTATCTGACGCTGCTCATGGCCGGCATGAACTTCGTGTCGCACGGAACGCAGGACATGTATCCGACTTTTCTGCAGCGGGACTGGGGATTCTCACCGCAAAAACGGGCAGCGCTCACGGCGTTCTCCATGGTCGGCGCAATCATCGGCGGCGTCACCTTCGGCTATCTCTCCGACAGAATTGGGCGGCGCCGCTCGATCGTGCTGGCGCTGCTGCTCGCAATCCTGATGATTCCGGTCTGGGCGTTCTCGCAGTCGCTCGTCGGGCTCGTGATCGGCGCGTTCGCCATGCAATTCTTTGTTCAAGGGGCGTGGGGGGTGATTCCGGCGCACATAACGGAGCTGTCGCCGGACTCGGTGCGCGGCTTCCTGCCCGGGTTCGCCTACCAGTGCGGCGTGTTGATCGCGAGCTCGGTCGCCTATCTCGAAGCGCTCTTCGCGGCGCGCACCAGCTACGCGCAATCGATGGCGATCGTGGCGGTAACGGTTTTCTCGGTGGCCGCGATCATCGCGTGGGCGGGGCGAGAAAAGCACGCCGTAGAATTCGGCTAGCCCAAGCTCAGGCCGATTCGATTTCCTTCGCTTTGGCGACGAGTCCGTTCAGAAGCGCTTTGACGTGCTCCGCGCCCGTGCGGGGATTCATCATCGTCACTCGCAGTACCGGCCGGCCGTCGAGAACCGTCGCCGTGATCCAACCCGTCCCTTCCCTGTTGTAACGTGTGCGAAGCTCTCGATTGAGCGCGTCGATCCGCTGCGTCTCCCCCGCCGGAGAACTCGTCTCCCCCCGCGCCTTGCTGCCGCCGCCGCGGTAGCGAAAACAGAGAATGTTCGACTCCGGCTCATGGATGTTCTCGAAATCATCCCGCTCTTCGATCGCCTCATAGAGAAGACGCGCGGTGTTGCACAGGTGGTCGTACATGCGCCCCAGCCCCTCCGAGCCGAAGCGCTGCATCACGAACCACAGCTTGAGTACATCCGCGCGCCGCGAACACTGAAAGCTCCGAATCCCCTGATCGATGACGCGCGTCGACTTGCCCGCGTGGAACAGATACGGCGCCTGCTGCGCGAACGCCCGCTCCAGATCGCCTTCATCGCGTGTCAGCACCATGCCCGTGGCGAGCGGCAGCAGCATCATCTTGTGCGGGTCCCACGCCAGCGAGCGTGAATGACGCAGTCCCTTGAGCGCCCGCGGCGGTCGCGATGAAAGCAGAGCGCTGGCGCCATGCGCGCCATCGACGTGCAACCAGATTCCCCGTTCCTCGCACAGCGCACCCACGGATTCCAGGTCGTCGAACGAGCCGGTGGCGGTCGTGCCCGCCGTCGCGACGACCGCCATCACGCGCTTGTCTTCCTTGCGCAAGCGATCGAGCGCGGCAACGAGAAGATCGACGTCGATGCGGAAATCCCGCGACGGAATAGGAATTCCCCGCCGGCGTCCCATCCCGAGCTGCCCGATCGCGCGCGTCACCGCGTAGTGCGCGTGCTCGCCGTACACGACAACCGGAGGATCGGCGCCAAGGCCGTCTTCCCAGGAATTCGGCACCGCCGCGTTTCTCGCCGCGAGCATTGCAGTGAAGTTGGCTTCGGTTCCTCCCGAGGTCAGCGTGCCGCCCGCTCCAGTGCCGTATCCCGCGAGCTGCCCCAGCCAGCCGACGATCTGATGCTCGATCATCGTCGCCGTCGGCGACATCTCCCACACGGCAAGCGATTGGTTGAGCGCGCCGATCACGCTCTCCATCCAGACACCGACGGGAAGCGGCGCCGACGTCTGATGCCCCATGTACATCGGGTGGTAGTACTTGTTGGCGTCAGCCAACACCTCGCGCTCGAGTCGTTCGATGATCTCCGTCACCGGACGCCCTTTGCGCGGAAATTCTTCACCGAACCGTTGCGCCAGCTCCTCCGCGGATCGCGGCGTCGAGACCTGACCCGTGCCCGTGCGGGTCGATTCGAAGTAGCGGGCCGTCACCGCCGCAAACAGCTCTCCCACTTCGAGCGAGGTATCAGCCTCGAGCTCGGCGAGAATATCGTCGATCATGCCCGCAAATCTATCGCGGCTGCTCCTCGAGCAAACCGTTCTGCCGTACGAAGTCGGCGAGCTCGCCCCTCGACCCGACGCTCAGCTTCAGAAAGATGTTCGAGAGGTGTGTGCTTACCGTTCGCGCCGAGATCTGAAGAGCGCCGCCGATTTCCTTATTGGATTTCCGCGCTGCCACCATCCGTGCGATTTCCATCTCGCGGCCGGTCAATCCCGCAGCACCGCTCGTCGAAGACTTGGGCGGCGGCCTGACCCCGAGCTCCCGCATCTCCTCGCGCGTTCCATCGAGCTCGATCGTGGCTCCGAGGCGCGCAAACACGTCGTGCGCTTTGCGCAGCTCGCGCATTCCCGCATCCCGGTCGCCCACTTCGATGTACGCGCCCGCGAGTCGTCGCCGGATCTTGGCGGCCTGTGGAGGAAACGGAAGCGCCTCCAGCTGGTCGACGGATGATTGGAGCAGCTCGATCGCGCGCGCCGGGTCGCCATCGCGAAATCTCGCGAGCAGCCCATCACAAGCGTCCGCGTACGCCAGCCCCAGCCGGTGATGGAAGCGGCCAGCGTCGCGACGCATGCGCGCGAGATGCTTGGCGGCACGATCGAAGTCGCGAGCAAAAAGCGCCGCCTCCCCGACGGTCGGCAGTATCCACTGAAGTGCCC
>Ga0193726_1002869_pt1 | contig 11321 bp, 8 predicted proteins | sample H2c1metaG_FD_144928 | JGI IMG/M metagenome (GOLD analysis project Ga0193726, IMG submission 144928) | Soil microbial communities from a riparian zone of the East river system, Colorado, United States - H2c1 | ecosystem: Environmental > Terrestrial > Soil > Riparian zone | place: USA: East River... | reverse complement strand
CGAAGCGGATGATGCGTGGCTGCTGGCGAGCGATGCGGGCTATGGGTTTGCGGTGCGATTGAAAGAAATCTACGCGCGCAACAAGAAGGGCAAGTCGGTGCTCAAGGTGCCGGAGAATGCGTTGGTGCTGCCGGCGCAGCCGCTGGGCAACAAGGACGCGCTGGCGATTTTCGTGAACAACGATGGCGAGGCGCTGGCGCTGCCGGTCAAGCAGATCGAAGAGATGACTGCCGGCAAGGGACAGAATCTATTCGGCATCCCGGGCAAAAAATCCGCGGAGCGCGACGAATTCCTGGTGGCCATGGCGGTGGTGGCGCCGGGCGAAACTTTGACGATTTACAGCGGCAACAGCGCGCCGATGAAGCTCAAGTTCGAGGAATTGAAGCAATTCCAGGACCGCAAGGGGCATCGCCGTCAGCGTTTCTCGCGCGCCTACAAGCAGGTCGATCGGCTGGAAGTCGCGCCGGCGTAAGTCCGGCGGTGTTAGGTCGCGGCGCCGTCGGGTCGCGGCGCCGTCGGGTCGCGGCGGCGAAGGGTCGCGGCGGCGTGCTAGCGTTCGCCCGACATGGTGACATCCTCGGGCGCGTTCACGAAGTAGCCTTGGATGAACTCGATGCCGAGCTGCCACAGCACTGCCATGGTGTTGGCATCCTCGACGCGCTCGGCCACCGTTTCGATGCCATTGCGCTTCGCCGCCTCGACCAGCCCCTTGACGCGCTGCTGTTGAATTTGATTGGTCGACAGGCCTTGCATCAAGGAGCCGTCGACCTTGATGAAATTCATCTCGATGTCGTTGAGCAATTTGAGCGGATCGCGGCCGGTGCCGAAGTGCTCCAGGGCGAAGCGGAAGCCGAGCTTGCGCAGATTTTCGGCCAGCTCTTTGGTCTGACGCACGTACTGGGTCGCGAGCTCTTCGGTGACCTGCATGCACAGGCGCTTGGGTTCGATTTTCAACGACTTCAGCTGTTGATCGAGCCAGGTCAGCAGGCTCTTGTCGAGGACCGTATCCTTCGACAGGCGCACGAAAATACAGGACGCCTTGCGATTGGCGGCGAATGACATCGAGGCGCCGACCACCCAGCGATCGATGTTCTTCATCAAGTCGTTGCGCTCGGCGGCGGCGATGAATTCGGCCGGCAGCACCTCATTGCCCTGTTCATCCAGCATGCGCACCAGCACGTCGAACATGCCTTTGTCCTCGCCCAACAGGCTGGCGATGGGCTGCTGCACCAGGCGGAAGCGATTTTCCATCAAGGCGCTCTTGATGTGCTTCACCCATATCTTGTCGTAGGCCTGCACCCGCGTATCGGTGTCGGCCTTGTCGACCACATACATCTGGTTGCCGCCGAGCTCGCGGCCGCGCCGCGTGGCGCTCACGGCATCGGTAATGGCGGCGGCAATATCCGGATTGGTCGGCGGCAGAAGTCCCAAGCCCACCGTGGCGGTGGCGGAGAGCGTCTTGTCCTCGATCACGAAGACATGATCGTGCACCCGCTTGACGACGTTTTCTGCCCAGGTCTCGACATCCTTCGCGGTGCCGCGCTCCAGCATCACCAAAATGCCGTTGCCGCCGAAGCGGCCGCACAGATCGTTGCCGGTCAATTGAGTACGCAGCACCTCGGCCAGCTGCGCCATGAATTCTTCGCTGGCGACCACGCCGATCGAATGCTGAATGTCGATGAAGCGGTCAGGCTTCAAATGCGCGACCTGGCGCACGCCGCCCTTCATATGTTGCGCCGCGCGCTCGCGCATGGCGGCGATGACATAGCGCTGCTGCAAGAACTGCGTGGTGGCATCGTTCTTGACGGCCTCGGAAAGCTGCGCCTCCAGATCGCTGTCCTTTTTGTGCTGCGCGGAGATGGCGATGCGCACCGCAGGCTCGTTGTCGTAATCCGCGCGCGTCAGAACCAATTCCAGCGCCAGCGCCGAACCGTCGGAAAGCAGCGCCTGAACCTTGAGGCCGTGGCCGCTCCATTTGCCCTGCAGGCATGCCACCAGCGCGCCCTTGAGCGCGGGGTGCGTTTCCTGCTCGAACAAATCCATGAGCGGAGTGCCGTTGAGCGCGTCGTTCTCGGAATAACCGAAAAGCTCCACCCACGCGCGGTTCGCGTCCACGATGATGCCTTCCTGCACGTGAGTGATGGCATCGGCGGAGCCTTCGAGGAATCCTTGCAGCTGCTCGCGATACTCGCGCGCCGAGGACAGGGTGCTCGACAGGGCGCGCTCCAGGCGGTGGGCGCGCAGTTCGCGGGTGACGACCGACTGCAGGCGGTCGCGATTGGCCAGCGACACGACATCCTGACAGCCCAAGCGCATGGCCTCGGCGATCGCAGCCTCATTGACCGTCTCGCGCGCGACCAGCACCGGCATGCCGGGCGCGCTCTGCTGCTTGATCTTCATGAGCGAGGCGAGGTCGACGCTGAGCTCATCCATGAAGGCTATGAGCATCTCCGGATTGAGCTGAGTCAGGGCGTCGCTCAAATCGCTGGCATCGGGCAGCCAGGTGCAGTGGACCGGATGGCCCGCGTTGCGCAGGGTGCTATTGATCGCTTCGACGTGGTCCTGCGACCTCGTCATTACGATCATCGGAACGGCACCCTGTTCGCTCACCTTAGAAAACTCCCGTAAATTGGCGCAAAGTGTAACACCATAGAATTCGGCGATTCTGGGACAGGCGTCAACACCTAGGCTATGCATCACGGCCAACTGGCCACGGGCGGTGGGTTGCGGCTATGATACGCGCCCTTCAATGCGAGGCCGCCGATGGCTACCTACAGCACAAACGAATTCAAATCCGGAGTGAAGATCCTCATCGACGGCGACCCGTACGCCATCGTCGAGAACGAAATGGTCAAACCCGGCAAAGGCCAGGCATTCAACCGGGTGCGGGTTCGCAACCTGAAGACCGGGCGCACCATCGAGCGCACCTGGAAGTCCGGCGATACTGTCGAGGCCGCGGACGTGGTCGATACCGACATGCAGTATCTGTACAGCGACGGCGACTTCTTCCACTTCATGGTGCCCGATACCTTCGAGCAACTCACCGCCTCAAAGCAGGCTGTGGGCGATGGCGCGCAGTGGCTCAAAGACGGCACGATGTGCGTGGTGACGCTGTGGAACGGAGTGCCTTTGGTGGTCACGCCGCCGGCGCACATGGAGCTCAAAGTCGTCGAGACCGATCCGGGCGTGCGCGGCGATACCGCCACCGGCGGATCGAAGCCTGCAAAACTCGAAACCGGCGCCATGGTGCGTGTGCCGTTGTTCATCAACGAAGGCGAAATTCTGCGCATCGACACCCGCACCGGCGAGTACCTGTCGCGGGGCAAAGGCTAGCATCTCGGCAGCGTTGCCAGTCACGCGTTATCGATGCTGAACGCCATGGCATCGGCCAATCGATCCGCGCCCAGGGCGATTGCGACCAAGCGGTCAAAACCCAGCGCAACTCCGGCGCAGTCGGGTAATCCTTGCTCGAGCGCCGCCAGCAGATTCTCGTCCAACGGCGGTTGAACCTGGCCGCGGGCGCGCCGCAAGCTCAAATCGCGGCTGAAACGCGCGCGCTGCTCCTGTGACTGCGCCAACTCGTGAAAGCCATTGGCCAGCTCCAAACCATCGATGTACAGCTCGAAACGCGCCGCCACCAGCCCGGGTTTCAGGCGCGCGAGCGCGGCCTGCGACGCGGGGTAATCGAAGACGAAGCAGGGGTTTTCGCGTCCCAGACGCGGTCCGACCACCAGTCCCATCAACAGATCCAATTTGGCGTCGCGATCCAGTTCCGCCTCGCAGCGGATGTCATGCCGCGCGGCGGCCTCGAGCAGTTCCTGCTCGCCGGCGGTGAAGACATCGACGCCCGCATGGCGCTGCATCGCGGCCTGGTAGCTCAAACGTTCCGCGGGTCCGACGCGGCGAAGCGGCGCGAGCAGATGGCCGATGAGCGCCTCGACTTCAGACATCAGTGCGGCATCATCGAAACCCAGCCGATACCACTCGATCATGGTGAATTCCGGGTTGTGCCAGCGGCCGCGCTCCTCATCGCGAAACACCTTGCAGATCTGGTAGATATCGCCGCTGCCGGCGGCCAACAGACGCTTCATGGCATATTCAGGCGAAGTCGCCAGGTAGCTGCGCTGCGCGAGCCCGGCGATCTGCGTGCTCAAGGATTCGATCTGCGGATCGCTCACCGCAGCCGCGCTCAAGATCGGCGTCTCCACTTCCAGCAGGCCGCGCTCTTCGAAGAAAGCGCGCGCGGAGCGCAGCATCGCCGCGCGCAACCGCAGGGTTGCGGCGCCGGCAGTCGGCCGCCAGTTCATTGCAGTGAACCCAACGATTGGCCGAGTTTCACGGTTGCGCCGGCACGGATGTCGGCATGCCAGCGGGCTCGATCGCGTTGAAACAGCAATATGACCGTCGATCCCATATTGAAGCGGCCGAGTTCCTCACCTTTGTCGAGGGAGATTTCTTGCGGCGGCAGAGTGGTGACCACGCGCCGCGCTGCCGGCGTGATATCGCCGGCCCACACCGTGGCCATGCTTCCCACATTCAGCGCGCCGACCAAGACGAGCGCGACCTCGCCGTAGGCGCTATCGAACCAGGTCAGCACGCGCTCGTTGCGCGCAAAAAGCCGCGGCACTTGCGCCGCGGTGACGGCGTTGACGCTGAACAAGCGGCCGGGCACATAGACGGTCTCGCGCAATTGCGCGCGCAGCGGCATGTGCACGCGATGGTAGTTGAAGGGCGCCAAATAAATAGTGGCAAACGAGCCGCCGTCGAAGCGGCTCGCCCACGCTCGAGAAGCCAGCAATTCGGTCAGCGTGTAGTCACGGCCCTTGGCCTGCAACAGCCGATCGCCCTCGATCCGTCCCGCCTCGCTGATGGCGCCGTCGACCGGACAGGCAATGTCGCCGGCGCCCGCTGCGATGGGACGGGCGCCGGGCTTGAGTGCGCGCGTGAAAAACTCATTGAAGCTGCCGTAGGCAAGCGGGTCGGGTTCGAGCGCCTCGGCCATGTCGATGCTGTAGAGCTTCATGAATCCCCGAATCAGCGCATTTTTGAACCATACGGCGCGAACCCGGGTGGCGCGCAACACCAGCCGCGACAACGCATGCTGGGGCAGCAGGTGCTGAAACCAGACGAATAGACGGCCGGATGTCATGCGCGGGCGGACGTCATGCGCCGGCGGAGAGGATGCGGCGGTAATCGCCCTGCAAGGCCTCGACGGTGAAGGGCCCCGTGAGCACGGCGGCGAGCTTGCCGCCCGGATCGATGACGAAGATCGCGCCGGAGTGATCGACGGTGTAGTTGCCGTCGGCTGCGGGCTGGACGGCCACCACGACGCCCCATTTTCTGGCCAGCGCCTCTATGGCGGGCTGGTCGGGCGCAGTGAGACCGATGAAGGCGGGATCGAAATACGGCACATACTTGTCCAGTTGCGCAGGGGTGTCGCGCCGCGCGTCGACGGAGACGAAAATCACCTGCGGCGGCTCGGTAGTCCCGGCCGCGCGCAGCTGCTTTTGCAGCGCTGCGAGCGTGGTCAGCGTGGTGGGACAGAAGTCGGGACAATTGGTGTAGCCGAAGAACATGAAGGACCAATGTCCGCGCAGCTCCGCCGGCCCGAAACTGCGGCCGTGGTTGTCGATCAGGCTAAAATCCGCCAGCGCGCGCGCCGGGGCGAGTATGGTACCGGTCGCGAGCACCGGCGCCTTTGGCGCATGGATCAGCGCGAAGACCAAGCCCGCGGCCGCCGCAGCGCACAGCAACAGCAAGGACAAGAGTTTCGATCGATTCGTCATGAGCCGATTATCCCATAGAGCCGCCGGCGCCGTTCGCGCGAACGCGGGGCGCGTACAGCCAAACGTCGGCGCGATGATCGAGCGCTGCGCGCGCGAGTTGCGCGCGGCGCGCGTGCACTTCGGCCACGGCACCGACAATGCGCGCGACGAGGCGGCCGAGCTGGTGTTCTTCGCCGCGGGACTCGAACACGAGCTCGGGGCCGAGGCGTACCCGCGCCGGCTGACCGCGCGGCAGGCGGCGCGCATCGAGAAGCTGCTGCAGCGGCGCACTGCTGAACGCATTCCGCTGGCATATCTCACGCACCGCGCCTTTTTCGCAGGGCTCAAATTGTTCGTCGACGAACGCGTGCTGGTGCCTCGCTCGCCGATCGCAGAGCTGGTGCTGAAGCGCTTCGAGCCGTGGATTCATGCGCAGCGCGTGCGCCGCATTCTGGACATCGGCACCGGATCCGGCGCGATTGCGCTGGCGTGCGCGCATGTATTCCGAAGGGCGCGCGTGGATGCGGCGGATATCTCGGCGGCTGCGTTGCAGGTGTGCCGCCGCAACGCGCGGCAATTGGGCTTGAGCGCCCGGGTCACAGCCCTGCGTTCCGACTATTTCAGCGCTGTGCCGCCCCGTCGTTACGATATCATCGTGAGCAATCCGCCCTATGTGGGGCGCGCCGAAATGCGCAGCTTGCCGCCCGAGTACCGGCACGAACCGGCGCTGGGGCTGGCATCGGGCATCGATGGCTTGGACTCGGTGCGGGCGATTTTCGCGCAAGCGAGGGCTTTCCTTGCGGACGACGGCATTCTGGTGGTGGAGGTCGGCAATTCCGAGAGCGCGTTGCTCAAAGCGTATCCGCGGCTGCCGTTCATATGGCCGCGGATTGCGATGGGCGGCGAGGGCGTATTTCTGCTGCATGCGCGGGATTTGGATGCGGCACAGGGAGTATTGAGGCGTGGCGGGTAATACCTTCGGGCGGATTTTCACAGTGACCAGTTTCGGGGAGAGCCACGGCCCTGCGCTCGGCTGCGTGGTGGATGGCTGCCCGCCGGGACTCGAAATCAGCGCGGCGGAATTGCAGGTCGATGTGGATCGCAGGCGCCCGGGTACTTCGAAGTTCACCAGCCAGCGTCACGAGCCGGACACCGTGCGCATCTTGTCGGGCGTTTTCGAGGGCAAAACCACGGGCACGCCCATCGCCCTGTTGGTCGACAACGAAGATCAGCGCTCGCGCGACTACGAGAAGATCAAAGACCGTTTTCGGCCGGGGCATGCCGACTATACCTATCAGCAGAAGTACGGCTTTCGCGATTATCGCGGCGGCGGCCGCTCGTCGGCTCGAGAAACCGTGGTGCGCGTGGCCGCCGGAGCGATCGCTCGAAAATATTTGCGCGAGCGGCAGAGTGTGCGCATCCACGGCTATCTGGCGCAGTTGGGACCGATCGTCCTGGACCCAGTCAAGCCAGAGGCGGCGTACGACAATCCGTTTTTCTGTCCCGACCCTGCGCGTGTGCAGGAGCTGGAGGATTTCATCTGGCGCATGCGTGAAGCGGGAGATTCAATAGGCGCGCGCGTCACCGTGATCGCCGAAGGCGTTCCCCCCGGCTGGGGGGAGCCTGTGTTCGAACGCCTCGACGCCGATCTGGCAAGCGCAATGATGGGGATCAATGCAGTCAAAGGCGTGGAGATCGGCGCCGGCTTCAAGTGCGTGGAGCAGCGCGGTTCCGAGCACCGCGACGAAATGACGCCGCAAGGGTTCAAGAGCAATCACGCCGGGGGCGTCCTGGGCGGCATCTCCTCGGGCCAGGACATCATCGTGAGTCTCGCGCTCAAACCGACCTCGAGCATTACGCTGCCGGGAGAGACCATCAATATTCAGGGCGAGCCGGTCGAAGTCACGACCACGGGACGCCACGATCCTTGCGTCGGCTTGCGCGCCACGCCGATCGCCGAGGCGATGCTGGCGTTGGTGTTGATGGATCATTGTTTGAGATTTCGTGCGCAGTGCGCCGACGTGGTTTCGGCCACGCCCGTCATTACACGCCGATGAGTTCGCCGCCCCCCAAATTGCGCATGGCGGTGGTCGGCGTCTCGAGCCTGATCGGGGCGGCGGTCATCGAGGAATTACGCGAGCGAAAAGTGCCGCTGGCCGAATTGCATGCGCTCGACGATGAGCGCAGCGCCGGCGGGCCGGTCGGCGAGGAGCAGGACAAACTCGCCGTGGGCGATGTCGCGGCCTTCGATTTTTCGCGCGTCGACCTGGTGCTTTTCTGCGGCCGCGCCGCGCTGTCGGAACGCTACGCGCAGGGCGCGGCCGAGCATGCCTGGGTGATCGACGGATCCGCCGCGTTTCGCGCCCGGCCGGAAGTGCCCTTGGTGGCGGCGGACGTCAATCCAGAGGCTTTGGATGCCGTGGGTGAGCGCGGCTTGATTGCCTTGCCGGGCAGCGCCAGCGTCGCGCTCGCAACCGTGCTCGCGCCTCTGCACCGGCTCGCCGGCCTGACGCGCGTCGAGGTGGCGACTTATCAAGCGGTGTCCGGCAGCGGACGCGGCGCCATGGACGAACTCGCGGGTGAGACGGTCGCGATGCTCAGCGGCAAAAAGGCTCGGGGCAAGGCCTTCGGTCGCCAGATCGCCTTCAACGTCATTCCTTTGGTGGACACGCTGGAAGCCGATGGAGCCTCGCGCGAGGAGCACAGACTGTGGCAGGAAACCCGCCGGGTGCTGGATTTGCCCGGCCTCGAGATCAACGCGACCGCGGTGCGGGTGCCGGTGTTCTTCGGCCACAGTTTGGCGGTGCATGCCGCCTTTGAGCGGCCCGTGGAGCTCGGCGATGCCCTAAACGTGCTGCAACGCGGGACCGGATTGAGCGTTATCGATCCCGAATCGGTTGCTGAATTTCCGACGCCGGCCACATTGGCCACCGAGCCCAATCGGGTATATGTAGGGCGCGTAAGGGTTGATTTGACTCGTGATCGAGGTCTAAATTTTTGGGTGGTGGCTGATAATGTTCGGAAATGTGCGGCGCATAACGCAGTTTCGGTGGCCCAGATTTTGGTAAATAGATGCCAGTGAGATATAGTTATTGGCTTATGTAAAAGGCAAGTGAGAATTCGCTTCCAAGCCTCTATAGCACAATGAAGTTTGTCCGCTTGCCCGCCAGCATTCTGGGAGTAGAAATGTTTGTGACCCTGCCTCGCCTCATGCTGATGGCGTGCCTGCTGTCCCCCGCCTTGTCTTGGGGCTTGGGCCTGGGTGAGATTCACCTAAATTCAGCGCTGAACGAGCCGATGAACGCCGAGATCGACCTCATTGCGGCCGGTCCAGAGGAATTGAGCGCGCTGCGAGCCAGTTTGGCGCCCAAGGATGCGTTCACACGCTACGGCATCGACCGGCCCCCTTTCCTGTCGACGCTGACGTTCAAAGTGGGCAAGAGCAGAGACGGACGCGACGTATTGCAGGTCCGTTCCACCGATTCGATTCCCGAGCCTTTTGTGACCTTCTTGGTGGAAGTGAATTGGGCGCGCGGCCGCCTGATGCGCGAGTACACCGTATTGCTCGACCCGCCGGTGTATACGCCCGGCGAGCGGGCGAGCTCGGCTGCGCCGGTAGCGGGGGCGATCACGTCTCCGGCACCTTCGGCGCCTAGCGCGCGAGCCCGCCCCACGCCTGCTCCTGCTGCGGCGCCTGCGCCGACAGCGGATGCTACGAGCGTCGCCAAGCCTAGCGCGTCGCGCGGCCGCACCGGCCGTTCCGGCAGCCGCTCCAGCGCGGCCGGCACTGCCAGCCCCAGCCCAAGCGCACCGAGCGCAAGCGGCGCCGATTCCACTGCGTCTTCCGCGCCCAACCCCGATGGCACTTACAAGGTTACCCAGGGCGACACCCTGACCAAGATTGCCCGCAGCTTGCATGCCGGCGGCAAGGGCGACATCGATCAGACCATGATCGCCATGTATCGCGCGAATCCGGAGGCCTTCGGCGGCAACATCAATATTCTGCGTCGCGGCGCAGTGCTGCGCGTTCCCGGTGGGGACGACATTGCAGCGCTGAATCAGTCCGAGGCGATGAGCGAGGTGCATCGCCAGATGGATGCATGGCGCGGCAACTCGGCCTCTGCACCCAGCGGCCATTTGCGTTTGGTCACGCCGGGCGCCGGCGGCGGCACCAGCAACAGCGCCAGCGATTCCGCCTCGAGCGGCGAAGCGCAGGCACTGAAAGGCCGCGTCAAGGATCTGGAAGGGCAGCTGGCCGATGCGCACCGCCTGCTCGACCTGAAGAACAATGAATTGAGCGAATTGCAGCGCAAGCTGGGCTCCTCTGCCGCCGCACCCACGCCGGCGCCGACTCCGCCGCCGCAGACCGCGGTCGCGCCGACGCCGGCTCCTGTCCCCGCGCCTGCGCCGGTGGAGACGAAACCGAGCACGGCTGAGACGCAGCCGACCCCGCCGCCGCCTGCCCCGGTCGAGAATACTGCGACGCCTACTCCGACACCTGCGCCGGCTCCCAAGCCCGCGGTTGCGAAGAAACCGCCGCCGCCTGCGGACAGCGGTTCGATGCTCGATTGGCTGACGCAAAACTGGTGGCTGCCGGCCGCGATAGTGGTGGCACTGCTGGCAGGCCTGGCGATCTCGTCCTGGCGCAAGCGCCGCTCGAGCGGCGGGGGCGGCAATGACTTCCCGGGACTCGATTCCACCGATATTTCGGAATACCGCGACCCGAGCGCCCGCTTGGCGACCACGAGCCGCGGCAACGACGACTCGTTCGTCGTCGAGGAATCCGGCGAGCATCGCATGCCGGACTTCAACGAGCCGGCTGAACGCTACGGTGAAACGACGGCGGACCTCAAGGCGCCCGACGACACGATGTCGAGCGAGAGCGCCGTCAACCTCGATCAGGGAGATCCTCTGGCCGAGGCCGACTTCCACATGGCGTATGGACTGTACGACCAGGCGGCCGACTTGGTGCGCATCGCCTTGGAGCGCGAGCCCGAGCGGCGCGATCTGCGGTTGAAGCTGTTGGAAATTTATTTCGTGTGGGGCAACAAGGACGCCTTCCTGCAAACAGCGAAGGGTCTGGAAGCGACCCGCGACCGCGCGCCTGCCGGCGAGTGGGACAAGATTGTCATTATGGGCAAGCAGATTTGCCCCGACGAGCCGCTATTTGCGTCCACTGCGGGCAGCGGCCGCGGCGCCGGCGCCCTGGTCGATCTGAATCTTGAAGGCGGCGAGAACCGCGTCGACATCGACCTGTTCGGCGATCCGGAAGGCGAGCGCAGCATCGATCAATCGATTGCCAAGGATAGCGACGACACGGCAGCGACCGGCGAATCGCCCGGTTTGCATGCAGGTTCCGATCTCGATTTCACCCTGGACCGGCCCGAGCGCGGCGCGGATGAGTCACCGACGCGTGAAATGAAACCGCGCGACGAGCCAACCGTCGAATCCGAACTGATGAATTTCGCGGATGCACCGACCGCCGAATCGCCGACGCTGAAATCCAACGACTTACGCGACCGGATTTCCTCCAAGCTGGACAAAGTCAACAAGGCG
>Ga0193726_1002868_pt1 | contig 11327 bp, 10 predicted proteins | sample H2c1metaG_FD_144928 | JGI IMG/M metagenome (GOLD analysis project Ga0193726, IMG submission 144928) | Soil microbial communities from a riparian zone of the East river system, Colorado, United States - H2c1 | ecosystem: Environmental > Terrestrial > Soil > Riparian zone | place: USA: East River... | reverse complement strand
CGTCCGCCTTAACGGCAAGGATGGAAAGGCTCCCGCTTCGCGGCAGCTCTTCCCTGGCCGTCAGGGCAAGCCTGTCTCTACTGAAGGTAAGGAAGATGACGCACGTAGTGCGTTCAATGCTTACCTTCGTGGCGGCTCAGACACATGATCCATCCGGTCCTGAGGGACCACTCACCTAAAGGAGGTGAACTACAGTGACTACGACTGATTACAACCAGATCATTCAGCGTGATATGACGGACTCTCCGGACCCCCGGGAACTCCCACAGGTCGTGTCTCGTGCAGTCATCCAGGGCGCAATTGAGCAGTCCGCTGCTCTTCGTCTGATGAAGCACGTTCCTATGCCCGCACGCACGTACCGTATGCCTGCTCTCGCTCTGCTTCCGCAGGCTAAGTGGCAGAATGGTGCTTCGCAGCAGGCCAAGGATGTGGCTGCAAAGAAGACCACCACGATGAACTGGAAGAATGTCGAGATGTTCGCGGAAGAGCTTGCGATTACGCTGCCGATCCCTGATGCATACATCGACGACGTTGGCATGGACCTGTTCGCAGAAGTTCAGCCGCGTCTTTCCGAGGCATTCGCTGAGGCGCTTGACGCAGCGGTGTTCTTCGGCTTCGATTCGCCGTGGGCTAACGCAGACGCAGACTCGATCTATGAGCGCTGCGTTGCTGCCGGTAATGTTCAGGAGATTGGTACTGCATCCGACATCGCTGGCGATGTTGCAGTCCTCGGTCTCGAACTGTCCCAGCAGGGTTACCCGCTCACCCAGTTTGCTACTGAGGTCGGCTTCGACTGGAAGCTTGCCCAGGAGCGTACCACGCAGGGTCTTTCCCCGTATGGTCCTGGTGGTGGCGTCGACAACCTGCCCAATTCGCTCTTCGGCCGTCCGCGTGCTGAGGTCCGTACTGGTGCTTGGGACTCGACCCGTGCTCACCTGCTCGCAGGCAACTTCTCGGAGTACGCGATGATCGGTATCCGTCAGGATATTACGTTCAAGCTCTTCGACCAGGGTGTTATCACCGATGACGCTGGACTTGTCCAGTACAACTCGGTGTCTAACGACCTTAAGATCCTGCGTGTTGTCGCTCGATTCGCGTTCGCTACGGCTGCGCCGATCTCGCGCCTCAACCCGACGTACGGCGACGGTTATCCGTTCGCTGCGCTGCGTCCCGCAGGTGCACCTGTTAGCTGATCTAGAGGGGAGCCAGGCCAGACCCCTGGCTCCCCGTCACACCATCCTACACGAATAGGGACCGTGAAGTGGCAAATCGAATCCTCGCCTTTGTCCACGCTTACGTGGGCCACGGCCGTGAGGCCGGGGCCGAAACAACCCTCGCAAACCTACTCGAAAGCCTCGTACGGAACGGCTGGGAAGCCGACGTACTACTCAACAAGGCTGTTCCTGGAGGTAACTACTCCGTCAACGGAGTCAATGTTATCTCGGACACGAGTGGTGGCAAGACCTTCCCGAAGATCGCAGACGACTACGACATCATTATCTCCCACCTTGAATGTTCCGAACAGGCAGCCATAGTCTGCCGGAGGAGCAAGATCCCCATCGTCCATTTGGTGCATAACACCTTTTGGCAGACAGAGGGGTACTTAGCGACCGGAACGGACTTGGCGGTCTATAACACCAACTGGGTTGCCGAACACCACAGCAACAACCAGAAGAACAACGTAATGAGCGTCCCGAGCAAGAACGGCAAGCTTGGGACGATCTCCTTTACTGCCCGGCAGTCAAAGGATTGGCCCTATGTCGTTCTCCACCCCCAGATCATCCCCAGCGACTATGAGGCCGAAGGCCCCCATGACTCTATCGGCATGGTGAATCTGTACGAGAACAAGAACCCCGCCATCTTCTACGAGATGGCACGACGGTTTCCAGACCAGCAGTTCTTAGGGGTGATCGGTGGATATGGCAAGCAAGAAATCGATGACTCACTCCCGAATGTGGAGTTCATCGCAAATACGGTTGATATCCAAGGGGAATTCTACTCGCGGGTCAAGATTCTACTGGTCCCATCCCATTACGAATCGTTCGGACGGGTTGCCCTTGAGGCTGCTGCGTCGGGCATCCCTTGCATCGCTTCTCCTACGCAGGGATTGATGGAGTGTCTTGGACACCGAGGGGTGTACGCCGACGCTACTGATCCTGATGCTTGGGAAGTCTCGCTCAAGGAGTTACTCATCCCCAGCACACTCAAGTACTACCGACGAATGGCGCTTAACTGCTCGCGAATGTGGGCTGATAGAGCTGTCGAAGAAACTCACGACCTCAATGTGGTACTCACCGACATGGTCGACCGACGACGAATGAGGTGATGACATGGGCCTACTCACTGTGGACGAACTTGAGGATGCAATGGGAGGCGTTTCCCTCACCGAAGCTCAGACCAACTGTGCCAACTACCTTATTTCCAGGGTGTCGTCCTATCTGGAGTCTATCACTGGTGTGACGTTCGAGCCTAAGACGGACTTCACGTTCCGTGCTAAGGCCGATATGAACGGTCAGGTCACCACTCCTGTGTGGCCAGTGACGGACGTATCGAACTTCCACGACTTCAAGACTGATCTCGATATCACTTACCCTCGTTGGGATGGCATGGACATGTTCTATGGCATGTTCCCACGACAGGTCATTGATATCACCGTTAGCTACGGTATGGAGACAGTACCGATCGCAATGAAGAATGTTGCGATCGAGGCGGTACGCCGGGGGATGTCTGCTAACGCTACTTCCCTCGTCTCCAAAACTGTCGGAGACGTAATCTACGTCTTCGGAGACATGCTGACCTTCCCGGCAGCAGACCAAGAGGTCATCGACAGCTACGAGGTCACTCAAGGCACATATACGTTGGACGATCACCGGGGTGATCCTTACGACGCTGCCAATCTGCTTAGGCAGATGATCCCGTGGGCCAACGGCCCGGACTACATCGATGACTAACCCGATCAGCTTCCTTGGTTCTGAGATTATCACTGTCGTACGAGCCCCGATCATCGTCAACACTCGCGATAACTCAGAGAGCCAGGACTGGACCACCGCTACGCGGATAGACGTCGAAGGCTGCATGGTTCAACCCTTCCTTATGTCTAACAAGCTCGTTATTGAGGACAACAACGAACGTATGTTCGCCCAGTCTTTCTATCGAGTATGGATGCCAAGTGGCACGGATGTGCTCTACACCGACCGCCTTGAGTGGCGGGAAGTCCACATGGACGTATTCGGCCAGAAGGGCGAATGGTTCGACTTCGAAGGCATCTCAGACCACATCCAACTGCTAGGCAAACGTCGGGAGGGCTAAGGATGCCTTACCCCGGACGCAACACCTACAAAAACGGATACATTGAGGACCGGTTGCTCTTCGAGACGGAACTCCTGAATGGACCTGAGGTCCAGATACACCTTCACCTTCTCGGTGAAGAGTTCATCGCTGTCGCTTCGCTCATCTATGAAGCCTCCAGTAAGCATGACCCTGATGCTCCGCCTCGCTACAACGAGAGCTGGTCCATTAAGGACGTCCACCACTTCATGGTGGAGGCCATTCAGGTCTACAACTCAGACCCTACCGCAGAGTGGGTTGAGTTCGGTGCTCACGCGGGAGGTACGACCCGAGTCCTTAAGTACCGGGTCTTAGGCCGAGCTGCTGACGTAATGGAAGCCAGAGCTAGGGGGCTCCTATGACAGTGAGTCGCGGCGAAAACCCGTTCGTCCTCTTTGGAGACTTCGAGGCCGCAATCATCGACATCCTCAGCCAAGCTGATCAGTTAGTCCCGTTCGCGATCGACAAGATTACGACGGACATGGTCGGCTACACCGAAGGTGACCTTTGGGTCACTGTGGAGCTTGAGGGTGGCTCGTACAAGTTCAAGGCGCTCAAGCGCCCTCGTATCGACATCACGGTCTACGGCCCTTCCCGGTCTGTTGCTTACGATGTCTCTTCAATGATCCAGGCAGTCGTCTTCCATAAGGCAGGCAACTACTGGGGCAACGGAGTGAACCTGATCTCCGTGCAGGTAGAGACGGATATCTTCCGCTCAACCGAGAAAGACACCAACCAAGTTCGATACGTTCAAGCCCTACGTCTTATATGCAAGGCGTGGCCCCAGTAAAAAGGAGGTAGTCATATGACTACGACTCAGGACCCCACTGAGGTCCGCCTTGCGCCCTTCGGTAAGGTGTACATCGCACCTGCCGGTACGGCGCTTCCGACGAATGTCACCACAGATATGGCGGTTGGTTACGTCGAGGTCGGTCTCATCACCGACGATGGTGTCTCACTAACCCCGTCAACGGACACCACGGATATCAAGGCTTGGCAGTCTCTGACTCCGGTCAAGACCACGATGACGGCCATCGGCCTCACGGTCAAGTTCAGCATGATGCAGGTCAACCAGGAAACCACGGCCGAGTACTTCTTCGGCAACGAGTGGGCGAATAACGCTGGTGAGGGTGAGCTGGACTTCTCGGCCAACCCGTCTCTTCAGGAGCGCGTCCTCGTGGTCGAGTGGAACGACGACCTCGGTAATACCAACCGACTGTGCTTTGGTCGCGGTCTCTTTACCGACCGTGACGCGATCCAGCTTCAGCGTGCGGACGCTACCGTCATGGGCCTCACCTATGAGTGCCTTGAGTCCGGTGGCCTGCTCGGTAAGCTGCTCACGAACGACCCGGATCTCATTCCGACTACGTGACCGATTGGGGAGGGCGAAAGCCCTCCCCGCTTTTTTTCGATAGGGAGAAACAGAAATGGCAGAGCGTAAGGTTTCGTCTATCAAGGCCGTCAAGGCGATTGAAGACGAGAACGAAGAGAGCAAGATGATCGAAGTTGAGTACGAGGACGAGGTCTACACCTACGAGCGCAAGAAGCTCAACTCGGCCCGGCTCCTTCAGGCTACCGATGACAACAAGCTTACGGTGATCCTTCGTATCTTGATCGGCGATAAGCAGTACGAGAAGTTTATGGGCGAAGACCGCGACATCGAAGAGATGAATGAGTTCGCTCAGGCGCTCTTTGAGGCGGCGGGAACTACGCCGGGGGAATGACGACGCTGGCGGGGGTCATGTTCGATGATGACCTCCGCAAGCCCTTCGAAGTAGACCTACTTCGTTGCGGTCTGGATATGACGTTGCCAGCACGTCAACTAGCCCTGCTCGCCACCTATCCGGTGGAAGGCACCCTCTACTACAACGCTGTAGCGAAGCGAGAGAACAACGACGAGATCCCGTGGACGATGGACCAGCACCTTGCTGCTGGACACATCAATATGCTCATGGAGCTAATCCACGTCACGAAGTATATCTCGTGGGCCTCGGCCGGATCGGGCGCAAAGAAGTCCGACCAGCCTAAGCGGCAAGACCCGCTGATGCCTCCCGGATACGTTAAGCCTAAGCCAGTGATGCTGACCGAAGCTAAGGATGTAGCCAAGTTCATGAGGGGCATTAACTCCGGCAGGTCAATTCACCACGCGATACAACCACAATGAGTTAGGGGGTGGGCACAATGGCTACCAAGGCCGGGGAAGCATTTTACGAAGTGTATCCTCAACTCAATAAGACCATTGCCGCCCAGGTTCGTCAGGCCCTCGGTAAGGACATGTCCGACGCGTTCGCTGATGGCCAGAAGAAGATGCAGGCGTCTCAGAAGGAGACCCACGATCAGGCTCTGTCCCAGAACGATGAGCTAGGCAAAGCCCGTAAGGACGTGTCCCAGGACGTTCGTCGCAACATCGTTGCCGACGAGAAGAACATCACCTCTACTCGTTTAAACTCCTCCACTACAGCAGCTCGTTCCGAGCAGCTCCTCGGCAACCTCCGTAGCCGGTTGGTTAATGACGCCATCAACGATGAGTCCAACCTCCGGACTACCAGGAGCAAAGGGGCGACCTCAGTCTCCTCTGCTGAGCAGAAGGCTGGCGGCATCCGCCGCCTCGCTGTCCGAGGGGTTGAGGACGAGGAGAACAAGCTTAGCGGAAACCGGAATCGGGCCAACAAGGTTCAGACGAGTGCGCTCCACTCCATCGCCACCCAGTTCCGCACGATCGGCACGATCACCAGGGGTCTCTCTGCAATCAGTATCGTCCCTCTAGGCTTCCAGGGCCTAGTGAGTGGCATAGGACTGATTCGAGCGGCTCTACCGATTGTGGGGGCGGGTCTAATCGCCCTTCCAGGGCTCATCGCGTCCGCTGGTGTTGAGTCCCTAGTCCTCAAGAAGTCGTTCCAGGGTGTTGGCGGAGCTATCAGCGATGCCTTCAACCCGGCCAAGGTGAAGCAGTATAACGCCGAGCTACAGAAGCTGTCCCCGAGTGCGCGGTCGTTCGTCAAGAGCATCGCTGCCCTCAAGAACGTAAAGCTCCCTGACCTTCAGGAAGCATTCTTCAGCAACAAGAGCCTCCAGAAGGGGGCTAAGGGCGTAGCCCCAGCCGCTAAGGCTGTCGCTCCCGCCCTGAAGCCTATTGCCGCTGCTTCCGGTGGGTTGACCGGAGGTCTCCTTCAAGGCCTGACCTCTCCTCAGTCCGTCAAGGACGTCAAGTCTCTGTTCGCTGGTATGGCCGCTGGTATCAAGGCAGTCACTCCCGGGGCACGTGTCCTTGAGCAGGGTCTGCTCGACATCGTTGGTAAAGACGGCGCCTTCGGCGCGACCGCTGGAAAGTCGGTCGGAGACTTCTTCACGAAGCTCGGTCACTACCTGAGCACCCTCAATGTCGCTAAGGTATTTCATGACGCTGGCGTAGCCATCCACGGCTTCGCTCAGATCGGTAAGAATGCTCTTGGCTTCTTTAGCGCCATCGGTAAGGCTCTTGGCACAAAGGCCACTGGTGGCACGTTTCTCACCACCCTCAACCAGATCTTCCTGGTCCTGAACAAGTTCTCCAACAGCAAGCCGGGACAGAAGTTCCTGACGGAGCTGTTCACTACGCTATCGGAACTGAGCCACACCGTGGGTGTAGTTCTGTTTGATGCTCTGAACCTGCTCGCGACTACGTTCGCTGGGTTGCAGCCAAGCGTCGGCCCATTCTTGAATGAAATCGAGAAGCTGGCTAAGGATCTGGTTCCTCTCGGCCCAGTCATTGGGCAGATTGGTAAGTATCTGCTGTCGTGGGGCACAGGAGCCCTGAAGGTTATTGAGCCGCTGCTCAAGGCAGTCGTCAAGACGATCTCGGATCACCCGAAGCTGTTCGCAGCATTCGCCGCTGGGATCATTGTCGCTACCGCAGCTATGGCTGCGTTCAATGCCGTGATGGATGCTAACCCGGTCGTACTGGTTGGTGTCGCTATCGCTGCGCTCGTTGTCGGAGTCATCTACGCGTACAAACACTTCAAGACATTCCGGGATGCAGTTGATGCAGTCGGCAACGCATTCAAGAACGTATGGAAGGCTATCCAGCCAGCGCTCAAGCAGCTTGGCGATAAGCTCGTCGAGCTGTGGAATAAGGCTCAGCCTGCCGTAAACCTTTTGAAGATACTGATTCCGGGTGCCCTGAAGGTAATGGGCGCGTACATGACTCACGTCACGATCCCGTTGATCAAGGGTCTCTTGGTCACCTGGATTAAGGTCTTCACTGGGATCATCGATATCGTCATCAGTGTGATCAACGGCATAATCAGGACTATTAATGCCCTGAAGAACTTCTTCACCAAAACTGTTCCTGGGTGGATCTCGTTCCTGAAGAACTGGTTCGTGTCCACATACGACAGCATCCGTAACCGGACTGTTACGTTCTGGAAGAGTGACATCCTCGGCTCCCTGACGAACATCAAGAACTTCTTCATCGTCACGATCCCTGGTTGGGCAACCACCCTGAAGAATAAGGTGAACTCTGCGTTCGATACGATCAAATCTCGGGTTCACACCCTAGTCGTGACCGACATCGAAGCCGTGTTCAACAGCATCAAGACCTTCATCACGAAGACGGTTCCTGGCTGGTTCACTGGCCTGATCCACTCCGTGACGTCGCCACTGTCTACAATGGTACAGGATATCTCTAACATCTGGAAGACGCTGTCGAGTGTCTTCGAGACGCCAGTTAAGTTCGTAATCAACACCGTTCTGGGTGCTGCCGATGGACTTGTGCATGCCTGGAACTTCATTGATAGCGGTGTTCTTGGTGGCCACCACCAGATCAAGGCTCCGACGTTCTCGAACCCGTCGCCTCCGGCGCAGCCTACCATTCCTAAGTACGCTCAGGGTGGTCAGACTCCATTCGGTATGGTCTCGAAGGCACTAGGTGGACCTACGCAGGACAACGTCAACATCAACGTCAGTGGTGGGGAGTACATCACCAAGGCGTCCTCTGTTCGCGACATTGAACAGAGGGCTCCTGGCTACCTGAACGCCCTGAACAAGTACGGCGGCAAAGCAATCAGTGGTGACCCGAGCGGTATCCACATCTTCAACCCTCACCAGCAGAAGTTCTCTACTGGTGGTCCCGTTAGTGCGGGAGCAGGGATTGTTAGTCGTGCTCCTGCTGTCCTTAACTGGCTGAAAAGCATCGCTGGCCGGGTTCCTTACGTCCTAGGCGGCAACGGTCCGAACAGCTTCGACTGTTCTTCCCTTGTCGGTAACGTCTGGGCTCGACTGACGAATAACCCGATTAACCGTCGCTACTTCGTCACGGGCACAGAGGCCAACTGGCTGCTTTCTCACGGCTTCGCTCCGGGTGCTGACCGTTCCGGCTTCACTGTCGGTCTGACCAGCCCTCCTGAGCACACCGTTGGTATGCTGGCGGGTCACCGCTTCGAGGCGGCACACACTGGTACGAAGATGCGTTTCGATGACGGAGCAGCTAACGCTCTGAACTTCAGCCGGGTCTTCCATATGATTGGTTTGTCTAACCTTGCTGGTTCGGTCGGGCTTCCGCCCGCCCTCGCTGCTGTCGCTACGGCGGCTAAGTTCAAGGCTCACTTCGCAGGAATCATTGCGGACAAGATGAAGGGCGCTCCCCAGACGGCTTATACCCCGGAAGCTTCGCTGTTCCCTGGTGCTGTCGCAACCAACATCGGAAAGACCGCCAACCCGCTAATCGCGTCCGCTGTTAAGGCATTCAACGCCACCGCTAACGCAGGCTTTGGGGCCGGGACGGCACTAGGAGCCCTGGGTTCGGGTAACGAGGATCGCTGGATCGCTCAGGCATCCCAGTTCTCCAACATCCCGGCTAGCTGGGTTCCGATGTTGAAATACATCATGAACCATGAGTCGGGCGGTAACCCGAATGCCCAGAACAACACGGACAGCAACGCTCGTGCTGGCATCCCGTCCCAGGGGCTTATGCAGTTGATTCCTCCGAACTTCCGGAGGTACCACGCAGCAGGTACGCCATTCCAGATCAAGAATCCGGTGGCAAACATTGCTGCTGCGATCAACTACATCCATGCTCGCTACGGAACCATCTTCAACACCCCGTGGGCACGCCACACCGGTACCTTCTATAAGGAGGGTGGGCTGGTCCCGGGCTACGCCTCTGGTACGTCCGGAGCGAAGAAGGGATGGGCCTGGACAGGAGAGCAAGGTCCGGAACTCGTTAACTTCGGGGGTGGAGAGTCTGTTATCCCTAACCACGTACTCTCTGGGTACGCGAAGGGCACACCGCTCCCCACTAGCTTGAAGAACGAAGTTCGGAACATCAGCTCCAACTTCATCAAGAGTTCGTCCGTCATCAAGACGGCCGTGAACACCCTAACCAACTCAATCAAGAACGATATCAGCCAGCGTAAGCGCGGGAAGATCGTCTCGGTTATTGACAAGGCAGGGAAGTCTCTTGAGAAGCTGTCGGATCGCCTGAAGGCTTCAAACAGCAGTGTTAGTAGCCTTCAGAGCGCTAAGGGCAAGCTCTCCTCAAGTGTGAGCGGAGCTATTGGTGGTCTTGGTGACCTAACGAGTGTCCCGTTTGATGCTACCGCCCCAGGCGGGGCAGCAAGTTCGTTCATTACTGGTCTACAGGGGAACCTGAGTCAGGCCAAGACGTTCTCGTCCAACCTGAAGAAGCTGAAGTCTAAGGGACTTTCCGCTTCGCTCATCTCCCAGCTCGCCGCAGGCGGTCTAGATCAGGCTAACACGGTCGCAGCTTTGGCCGGAGGCTCGTCCTCCAATCTGAAGACGATCAACAGCCTGACCAAGCAGATAAGCACCCTTGCTTCCTCGGAGGCAAGCTCTGTATCTGGTGCCGTCTACAACGCGTCAATCAAGGAAGCGTCAGCGTCCACAAAGAAGCTGACCGCCGAGATGAAGCGCGTTGCTAACGGACTTGAGGGCAAGGTCGCTAAGAAACTCGGTATCCACCGAGCTTCAGGCGGCTTCGTTCCTCACGTTGCTGGCATCCACGGGGACAACGTCCCCATCCTTGCCACTCCGGGGGAGCAGATCATTCCGGTCGGCGGCTCCGCACCCCATAGCGTCCTCGTTACCGTGGCCGTTAAGGGCGAGGAGTTGAGTGACCTGATTGATGTTCGTATCGACGAAAGCCAGGGCGCGCTCGCGGGTGCCATCAGTAGGAAGACGGGACGTGAAGGCTAATGACTGTCGTTGCTACCGCCGTCCTTGACCTGTCCCTCGGACCAACCTCCAGGTTCCTGATCACAGTATCAGGTCTCTCGGGGGTGTCCGGGGCCTCAACCATCACAGTCCGAAGGACCAACCCGACGGTATCCTTCACCGACTCTGCCGTTCGCGGGTTCGACAATATCCCTATTCCCGGAGACTCAGTCTCCTCAGTGGACTATGAGTTCCCGCTGTCTTCGGACAACGACTTCTCTCAGTTCGAGTGGGAGTATGAGATCATGGACGCCGTAGGCGGAGTAATTACCACTGGCCCAATCGAGGGTGTCGATATCCATGGAGCACCACTAGACACGAGCCTAGTTCGCTCCGCCATCTTGTCGGCGTACCCGGGTGCGTCCGCATTGATCCGGAGTGTTTCGAATCCGGATTTTAGTGTCGCTGTCGCCCTTACTAGCGACTTCGACACGTGGACCGTTCCCAGCCGCATCCTTGGAAACTTCCCGATCTTGGGCAGGCCCAACCCCATCGTCCTTCGGGACGTTACTGGTGGTTACACCGGGGAGTTTCAGGTGCTGTCGTATGCAGCGAATGAATCGTCCGTTGTGTCCGATCCTGATTCGTTGAAGCAGGTTCTAGATCTAGCAGACACCCTACTGTTCACTCCGTTCTACGACGTGTTCGGACCGAAGGATATCTACTTCGCTGTTTCCGGAGACGTCACGGCGACACGAACAGGCTCGGCCGGTGGAGACAAGTACGTAGACAGCGCATACGTTATTACGGTCCCCTTTACTCAGGTCGATAAGCCACTGACCGACGAAGGG
>Ga0193726_1002867_pt1 | contig 11327 bp, 11 predicted proteins | sample H2c1metaG_FD_144928 | JGI IMG/M metagenome (GOLD analysis project Ga0193726, IMG submission 144928) | Soil microbial communities from a riparian zone of the East river system, Colorado, United States - H2c1 | ecosystem: Environmental > Terrestrial > Soil > Riparian zone | place: USA: East River... | reverse complement strand
CAGCTCTCGTACGGAAATATCCGGCGACACGGTCACCGGATCGCGCAGTACGCCCGATTCGTAGCGCTTGACCTTGGCGACTTCCGCAGCCTGTTTCTTCGGCGGAAGATTCTTGTGGACGATGCCGATGCCGCCTTCCTGCGCGATGGCGATCGCAAGCCGCGCCTCGGTGACGGTATCCATCGCCGCCGAGACGAGAGGAATGTTGAGGTGGATGTTGCGGGTCAGCCGGGTCTTGAGGCTGACATCGCGAGGCAGGACAGTGGAGTGGGCGGGAACGAGGAGGACGTCGTCAAAGGTGAAAGCCTTCTGAACCGGACGCATTGCCACACCCAAAAACGCTGATTATACGCCGGTCGCATCCCTCGGTAAATTCTGGGCTTTCCTGTGCACCACTCGATTGACTGGCGCGTTAAAACTGGTTATGTTGCGCCTCACCCGTTAAGGGGAAATTCGCCATGATTCGATTCGCGCTGTTTGCCCTCGCATTCCTCGCCGCATCGAGCGCGCAGGCACAGGTTCACAAGTGCCTGGACGCGGCAGGCAAAGTTACCTATACGCAGGATCCCTGTCCGGCAAACACGAAACCGGAATCGATGTCCCGCCGGGTCATTCCCGCTCCCGCCCCTTCGGCGCCGGCCGACGGCGCGGCCAAGGGCGATGCGGCCAAAGGCGACGCCGCTAAAGGGGACGCAGCCAAGAATGCAGCCCCCAAAACGCCGGCCGAGCAGGAACAGGCTTTCCGCAAGCGCCAGCAGGATCAGGCAAAGGCCTCGAAGGACTCCGAACAGAAAGCGGCGGAAGCACGGCAGAAAGAAGAGTACTGCCGCAACGCCAGAGAACGTCTCGCGCAATTCGAGGTCGGCGGGCGCATCTCCCGCGTCGACGCTCAAGGCGAGCGCTACTACATAGACGACGCGCAAGTCGAGCAGGAAAAGAGCCGCGCTCGTGCCGACATGTCCAAAGCCTGCAATTGAGCCTCACTTCTTCGCGCGCTTTTTCGCGGCGCGCGTCCGCCTGACTTCCTTCGGATCGGCCTCCAGCGGCCGGTAGATTTCGACCCGGTCGCGATCATGCAGGATCGCACCGGCCGCGGCCCGTTTTCCGTAAATTCCCGCGCGCGTCGAATCGATCTCCGGAAATTCCTCGGCCAGGCCGCTCGCCTGGATCGCCTCCGCCAGCGTGCTTCCTTCGGGCAGCGCAATCCTCCGCATCATCTGCCGTCCCGGCAGCGCGTACACGACATCGACGACGATATCCGATGAGCTCATGCGTGCCGCTTGTCCGCGCGGCGCACAAACGCGTCCACGAAATTGTCGGCAATGTCGTGAAACACGGAACCGAGGAGCTTCTCGATCAGCGCGCTGGCGAATTCATAACGCAGGCTGAATTCCACCTTGCAGGAATCTTCCGAAAGCTCGGTGAAAATCCAGCGTCCTTCCAGGCTGCGAAAAGGCCCGGAAACCAGCTTGATGTCGATGCGCGCCCCGGGCCGATTGATATTTTCGGTAGTGAACTGCTGTTTCAGGCCACGGAAGCTGATGTGCAGGGCAGCCACCGTCCGGCCGGGCTCATTCACCGAAACGACCGCCTGCTCGCACCAAGGCAGGAACTGCGGATAGGATCCGACGTCTGCGACCAGCGAATACATCTCCCGGGCGGTGTGGCCCACCAAGGCAGAGCGGTCTATGACGATCATCGTTGTAAAATCGGAGAATCATATAAGGAAACCCGGTTGCCGTGACGATCGTAGAAAACCGCAAGGCATCGCACGACTACTTCATCGAGGAGCGCTACGAAGCGGGCGTCGTTCTGGAAGGGTGGGAGGTCAAGGCCATCCGCGCGGGACGCGCGCAACTGAAAGAAGCCTATGTGCTGGTGAAGGACGAAGAGATCTTCCTGATCGGCGCGCATATCAGCCCGCTCACCGCCGCATCCACCCACGTCCACGCCGATCCGGTGCGCACGCGCAAGCTCCTGCTGCATGCGGAAGAAATACGCCGCCTTATCGGCAAGGTCGATCGCGCCGGCTACACGCTGGTGCCGATCGACCTGCACTACGTCCGTGGGCGCGTCAAGATCAACGTCGGTCTCGCAAAAGGCAAGAAGCAGTACGACAAGCGCGCCGACGAGAAGGAAAAGGACTGGAAGCGCGAGCAGCAGCGCCTGATGCGTTCGCGGGGTTAACCAGCAGTCATTCCCGCGAAAGCGGGAATCCAGCGGTGGTCAAAGATACTGGATCCCCGCCTGCGCGGGGATGACAGTTCCTATTGCGCCGCCGTGACTTTCACGTCGCCGTGACTTTCGTCTTGGCCGACGCGTCGGCTCCGCGCGACAGCTGCAACCAGGTGTCCACCACCGTGTCGGGGTTGAGCGAGAGGCTCTCGATGCCTTCCTGAACCAGCCATTGGGCGAAGTCGAGATGGTCGGAGGGCCCCTGCCCGCAGATGCCCACGTATTTCCCGGCCTTGCGGCAGGCCTGGATCGCCTGCCGCAGCATGGCTTTCACCGCCGGATCGCGCTCGTCGAAGGCGTCCGCCACGAGGCCGGAGTCGCGATCCAGGCCGAGGGTGAGCTGTGTGAGATCGTTCGACCCGATCGAGAATCCGTCGAAATACTCGAGGAACTGCTCGGCGAGGATCGCATTCGAAGGCAATTCGCACATCATGATGAGCCGCAGGCCGTTCTCCGCGCGCTTCAGGCCGTTCGCCGCGAGCAGGTCGATCACCTGGGCGCATTCCTTGAGCGTGCGCACGAACGGCACCATGATCTCGACATTGGTCAGTCCGAGCTCGTTTCTCACCCGGCGCATCGCCTCGCATTCCATCTCGAAGCAATGGCGGAACGACTCCGCGATATAGCGCGAAGCGCCGCGGAATCCGAGCATCGGATTCTCCTCGTCCGGCTCGTAGCGCGCGCCGCCGACCAGTTTCTTGTACTCGTTCGATTTGAAATCCGACAAGCGCACGATCACCGGCTTCGGCCAGAAAGCCGCGGCGATGGTCGCGACGCCTTCGGTCAGCTTCTCGACGAAGAACGCGCGCGGATCCCTGTAGCCTCGCGCCGCGTGTTCCACTTCGCGCTTGAGGTCTGCAGGAAGATCCGGATAGTCGAGCACCGCCCTGGGATGCACGCCGATCATGTTGTTGATGACGAATTCCAGGCGCGCGAGGCCCACTCCCCAGTTCGGTAGCGCCTGGAAGTCGAAGGCGAGCTGCGGATTGCCGATGTTCATGGTGATTTTCACCGGGCATTTCGGCATTTCCCCGTGGTCCCGGGAAGTGACTTCGATCTCGAGCATGCCGCGGTAGATGTTTCCGGTGTCGCCTTCCGCGCAGGACACGGTGCAGGTCTCGCCTTCCTTGAGCGTCTCGGTGGCGTTGCCGCAACCGACCACCGCCGGAATGCCGAGCTCGCGGGCGATGATCGCAGCATGGCAGGTGCGGCCGCCGCGGTTGGTGACGATGGCCGCGGCGCGCTTCATCACCGGCTCCCAGTTCGGATCGGTCATGTCGGTGACGATGATGTCGCCGGCCTTGATGCGCCCCATCTCCGAGGCGTCTTTGACCACGCGCACCGTTCCCGCTCCGATCTTGTGGCCGATCGCGCGGCCGGTGGCGAGGACTTCGGATTTCTGCTTCAGGAGGAAGCGCTCCTGGCCTTCCGCCGACTTGCGGGATTTCACCGTCTCGGGTCTCGCCTGCAGGATGTAGAGCTTCCCGTCCGAGCCGTCCTTCGCCCACTCGATATCCATGGGCCGCTGGTAGTGCTCCTCGATCTTGAGCGCGAAGCGCGCGAGCTCGATCGTGTCCTCGTCGGTGAGGCAGAAGCGGTTGCGGTCGGCCTCGGACACGTCCACCGTCTTCACCGACTTCCCGGCCGAAGCCTGCTCCGCGAACACCATCTTCTGCAGCTTCGAGCCGAGGCTGCGCCGGATCACCGGAAACTTGCCGCCGCGGAGCATCGGTTTGTGGACATAGAACTCATCGGGGTTGACCGCGCCCTGCACGACCATCTCGCCCAGGCCCCATGAGGCGGTGATGAATACCACGTCCTGGAACCCGGATTCGGTGTCGAGCGTAAACATCACGCCGCTTGCGGCGAGATCGCTGCGCGCCATGCGCTGCACGCCCGCCGAGAGCGCCACCGCCGAATGCCCGAATCCTTTGTGGACGCGATAGGAGATGGCGCGGTCGTTGTAGAGCGAGGCGAACACGTGCTTGAGGGCCACCATGACATTCTGGAGGCCGCGGATGTTGAGGAAGGTTTCCTGCTGACCGGCGAAGGACGCATCCGGCAAGTCCTCGGCGGTGGCGCTGGAACGCACCGCCACCGATACGCTCTCGTCGCCTCCGGTCAACTCCCGGAACGCTTCCGCAATCTCGGCTTCGAGCTGTTTCGGAAAAGGCGTTGCCTCGATCCAGCCGCGGATCTCCGCGCCGCAGCGCTCGAGCGCCGCGACGTCGTCGGCATCCAATCCCTTGATGCGCGCTTCGATGCGCGCTCCGAGGCCGCCTGCGCCCAGGAATTCGCGGAACGCGTCGGCGGTGGTCGCAAAGCCGCCGGGGACCCGGATGCCCGCCTTGGAGAGCTGGACGATCATCTCGCCCAGCGATGCGTTTTTCCCCCCGACCCGCTCGATGTCTTTCATTCCGAGCCGATCGAAATTCACTACGTATTTGAGCCGAGCCATGGGAGCGGTCCTTCGCCGCGGTTGAAGGATCATCTTGAAACCGCTATGTTACAGGCAGCGCACCCCTCGCGCAGCCAAAATACCCCGCCCGGCCCCTTCTCATGCCCGATCGCCGCCGAACCGTGTTCTTCGTCTCCGACGGCACCGGAATTACGGTCGAGATGTTCGGCCACGGCCTGCTCACGCAGTTCGACGGCATCGAGTTCGACGAGATGACCGTCCCTTTCATCGACTCGGTCGCGAAGGCCGAGGCTTGCGTGGCCCGGATCAACGAGGCCTCCGCTGCGGGAAATGGCCGGCCGGTCGTATTCACCACGCTGGTCAACCACGAGATACGCGAAACCGTGCGCAAGGCCGAGGCCTTCGTGCTGGATTTCTTCGAGAGCTTTCTCGACCCCCTGGAGGCGGAATTCGGCACCAAGTCCACTCACACCATCGGCCGGTCCCACAGCGCCCGGGACGAAAAGGGTTACACCCATCGCATCGAAGCGATCAATTTCGCCCTCGCTCACGACGACGGCACCTCGTCCAAGGATCTCGACAAGGCGGACGTGATCCTGATCGGGGTGTCGCGCAGCGGCAAGACTCCGACCAGCCTCTACCTGTCACTGCAATTCGGCATCCGCGCGGCGAATTGCCCGCTCATTCCCGAAGACTTCGATCGGATGAGCCTGCCCACGGCACTCCAGAGCCATCGCGGCAAATTGTACGGCCTGTCCATCGCACCGGAGCGCCTGCGCGAAATCCGCAACGAACGCCGGCCCGGCAGCAAGTACGCCGACCTGGAGAATTGCCGCTACGAAGTACAGCAGGCGGAAAAACTGATGTCGCGCGAAGGCATACGCTGGGCGAACTCCACGAGGAAATCGATCGAGGAGATCGCGACGACGATCATGCAGGAGTTCAAACTGGAAAGACGGGTGTACTAAGGCCGGTTGCAAGTGAGCGAAGGTAATATGTCGTCATTCCCGCGCAAGCGGGAATCCAGCGGCGTCAAAGTCCCTGGATCCCCGCTTGCGCGGGGATGACGTCGCTCATGTCGGACTCCGTTGACGGATCTGCTCGAACAGGCAGATGGCTGCCGCGGCGGCGACGTTCAGCGATTCGGCGACACCGGGCATGGGAATTCGCACACGGTGAGTGGCGAGCCGCCGCGCCCCTTCGGAGAGCCCTGCGCCCTCGTTGCCGAACAGCCAGGCGACCGGTCCCTTGAGATCGAGGTCGTAGAGCGACGTTTCTGCGCGCGGTTCCATTGCGACCACCGAACCGCGGAACGAACGCGCGAATTCATCGATGGCTATGCCCTCGAAGATCGAAAGAAAGAAATGCGCCCCCATTCCAGCCCGAATGACCTTGGGCGACCAGGCAAACACCGAGTCCTTCGAAAGGAAGACTTGCGGCACGCCGGCCGCCACTGCGGTCCGGAGGATCGATCCCAGATTTCCGGGATCCTGGATGTTCTCCAGCAACAGGCAGCTCGAGATACTCTGCGGCGCCGGAGGCGGCAGGGGCGTGCGGATGACCGCCGCCACGCCGGCCGAGCTCACCAGCTGAGACACCCGCTCGAGCAGCGCATCCGCGAGAACCAGGCGCGAGTTTGCGCGCACGCTTTCGAAAAAGCTGCGGATTTCCGGTCGGGAGAGAGCACTTTCGCTGGCAAGAATCATTTCCGCCACGCCGCCGCTTTCCTGATACGCCCGTACCAGATGCTCGCCTTCCAGGATCGTGCTGCCGGTCCTGCGGCGCTCGCGCGACGAGGCGGCAAGCCGGATCAGGGCCTTGACCTGCGGGTTGTCTTTTGAGCGGATGGATTTCACTCGATGGCGCAGGTGCGGAATCCGGCGAAAATATCACCCCGCTCGGGCCGGTAGAAATTGCGCCAGGTATTGCAGACCAGCCGCGCCGGCGTCGCGAAGCTGCCGCCGCGCAGGACTTTGTGCGTTCCGAACCAGGGCTCGGAGTATTCCGCGTACGGATCGCGCACGAAATCCGGATAGGGATCGAAGGTGCTCGAAGTCCACTCCCAGACGTTGCCGAGCATTTGCCGGCATCCGGCGAAGCTGTCTCCCTTTGCGAATTCGCCGACGCCAACGCGCTCCGATCCGCCGAGATTAGCGGTGGTGCCGTTCGCCGCGGAATCTCCCCAGGGATAGCGCCGTTTTGCAGCGCCGCGAGAATACGACGCGACCGTCTCCCATTCCGCCTCGCTCGGCAGGCGCCGGCCGGCGTAACGGCAATAGGCATTCGCTTCGTGCCAGTTGACGTGCATCACCGGAAGATCGCGCGCAAGCGGCAGCTCTTTATCGAAGCGGCGCTCCCACCATTCCCCTTCCCGCTCGATCCAGTAACGGGGGGCTTGCGCCCGGGCCTTCCAGGTCCAGCCCTCGGGCGACCAGAGGTCGCGGCGGCCATAACCGCCTTCGCGAACGAATTCCAGGAATTGCGCATTCGTCACCGGCGCCCGGGCGATGCGAAAGGGCTTCAGCTCGATCCGGTGGGCCCACTTCTCGTTGTCGAAATGAAATCCGGAATTTCGCGCCGCACCGAGCAGGAATTCTCCGCCGGGCAGTTCCGCGTTCCCTTCGACGGCGCCCTTCTCTGTTTCGCCGGGCGGCTTACCGCGCGCAAGAGGGTCCGCGTAACCGAGCGTCTGCCGCGCGTAGTGGAGCGCTTCCGCGTGCATGTCTTCGTGATAGAGGACGAGCTGCGCGAAATAGCGGAACCATTCATTGTCCGGTTCGCGCGACAAGCGCTCGAGCGTGCCCTGCAACACGCGCTCCAGGTAGTCGCGCGTGGCCTGCACGCCGGGCAGCGGCAGGCCCCAGCGCGACCCATGAACCACTTTTGCCGAGTCGTAGAGCGGGTCGGCGCCCTCGAGCAGACTCCCGGAGAGCGACTCGTCGGCGCGCAGCCTCAGGCACCAGCGCTCCTGGAACCAGGCGATGTGCCCCAGCTCCCACAGGACGGGGTTGACGATCTCGATCTTCGGGCCGAACAATTGCGGACCTTCGAGATCGTCCGTGAGGAGCCGGGTGCGCCGTCGGGCATCGAGCAATTGCTGCGACAGACTGCCCTGCGGATCGGTCGATTCAGGAGACATGGGAGAAACCAAACATAACATGAAAATCGCACTCGTCACCCCCGCAGGCTTGCGCTCCCGAAGCGGCAACCGCCACACCGCAACGCGCTGGGCGGCGATGCTGCGCTCGCTCGGACACCGGGTGCGGGTGGCGACCCGCTGGGACGGGAAACCCGCCGATCTGATGATCGCCCTGCACGCGCGACGCAGTCACGCTTCTATCTTGAAGTTTCGCGAGCGCTTTCCCGCCTCGCCGCTGGTGGTCGTGCTGACCGGCACCGACCTGTACCGTGACATCCACACCGATAGTGACGCGCGGGCCTCGCTTGCGCTCGCCGATCGCCTGGTCGTTCTTCAGGACATGGGCAGGCTCGAGCTCCCGGAGCGGTTCAGGCGCAAGACCCGCGTGATTTTCCAGTCGTCCGACATCCATGCATCGCGTGAACCACCTTCGCGCCGCTTCCGCGTCGCGGTGATCGGGCATCTGCGGGAAGAGAAGGATCCCTTCCGCGCCGCGCTCGCCCTGGCTCATCTGCGCGATTTGCCCGAGCTCGAGATCGTGCAGATCGGAAAAGCGCTTTCACCGGAGATGGCGCGCGCCGCTCGGCGCCAGAAGCGCGCCGATCCGCGCTATCGCTGGCTCGGAAGCATGCCGCACTGGCAGGCGATGCGCTGGCTCGCACGGAGCCATCTCCTCGTGCTCAGCTCACGAATGGAAGGCGGCGCCAATGTCATCTGCGAAGCCGCCGCGGCGGGTGTTCCGGTGATCGCCTCCCGGGTATCGGGAAATATTGGAATGCTGGGGCGCGGTTACGCAGGTTACTACGCACTGGCCAACGAACGGGGGCTTGCGCGGCAAATCCGCCGCGTGGCGAGCGACGCGCTCTACTATGCGCGCCTCAAGCGGTTGATCGCCGCTCGGCGTTCCCTGTTCCTTCCGGAGACCGAAAGAAAGAGTCTGCAGCGCCTGATCGCCGAGTTGGAGCCCTAGAGTCACGGGCATTTACTTTCCGTCCTTGATCGCTTGCGTCATGATCTTGAGCAAACCCTGGTGTATTTCACGCCAGTACGGCAAATAGTACAAACTGAATTCGGCGCCGCCGCTGCCCTTTTGCAACTCGATCGGAATCTGACAACGCCATCCGGACCAATCCAGCGGTTCCTTCGTGGCTGTCGGGAAATACTGGCGTGGACATGCAATCGACAAGACTCCCCCATGCAAGGTCCGCAGCGATTTGTCCACGGGTAAATAAGCGGTTTGAGTCCGGCCGGAAATTCTGTATTCCACCAGACCCTGCCCCTTGAGATTCCGCTGAATAATTTCATGGGGGCTGGTGTCGCCGGGGCGAATGTTAAGCGCCGCACGGATGGTCGCGTTCCGGTCCCACGTCCACGGCTCTTTGCCTTTCGGCCACGGCTGAACCGGGACACAATCGACTTTCAGCAATACCTTGCTGCCCACGCGGCTGTCCGGGTGCTTCGCGAACTTGCGCTTCGGATTGGCGATCCGAACGAGATCTTCGATAGGAAAAGCGAGAACAGCTCCCGCCCCGGGCGTGCCCTTCCCGTAGTCGCTGCTTATTAGATTGATATATCGCGGCAGCAGAACCAGCAGTTGCGGACCTACGTAAACATCCACCTTTCCGGTGGCCTCGTTGAATCCGCTGAGATCGGCGTTGTACATGCGCCTGGAAGACAGGATCTTGTCCCATGCCGCGGCAATGCACGGCTCCGTGGCCCAATTTTTAGGAACCGAGGCTTCCCATTTTTGCTTCGCCTCTTCGGGAGTTTTCGGAGCCGAAGCCTCAGGCTGCGGGACAATTCTCCCTTCGTCCGCTGCGTAGCTTCCTCCAAGTGAAGCCGCCGTTACAGTCGCCGCTATGCATATACCTCTGATGCGCGATTTCACTGAATCATCTTTCAGCGGCCGTTTTCCAGGAGCAGCCTTACCGGCGCAAAGCTGCGGCGGTAGACTTCGCACACGCCGTGCCGCCGCAAGGCCTTCAGGTGCCGCGGCGTCGGATAGCCCTTGTGCTCGTCGAATCCATACTGCGGAAACCGCTCGTGGAGCCGGCACATTTCCGCGTCACGCGCCGTCTTGGCGAGAACGGAGGCCGCGGAGATCACTCTCACTTTCGCGTCCCCGTCCACGATCGCGCGCGCCGGGATTGCAAGCACGGGGCAATGCGCTCCGTCGAGCAGGACTTCATCGGGCGGAACCGACAACCCTTCCACCGCGCGCCGCATGGCGAGCAGGCTCGCCTGCAGGATATTCAGGGCGTCGATTTCCTCGACGCTCGCCCAGGCGATGGACCAGGCGAGCGCCCTGCTCTTGATGAGGATCGTGAGCCGCTCGCGTTCCCGCGGGCTCAGGACCTTGGAGTCGGCGATGCCGGCGGGCGCGCGCCGTCCCGGCTCGAACACCACCGCGGCTGCGCAAACCGGTCCGGCGAGCGGCCCGCGACCCGCTTCGTCGACGCCGCAAATCAGGCGGATTGCAGCCACGGCAGAACCGCTTCTGTGACGCGAGCTGCGGTGTCCTTGCGCAGAAGCAGCCGTATCTGCTCGAAGCGTTCCGGAAGCCGGCGGTTGACCACGGGATCGTTGAGAGAATTCAATACCGCCTGGGACAGATTCTCGGGCGTTGCCTCGTCCTGCAGAATTTCCGGAACGAGAAATTCTCCGGCGATGATGTTGGGCAATCCGACCCAGGGCAAATAGCCCATTTTCGACATCAGACGATAAGTCAGCGCGGCCATCTTGTAGGTGATCACCATGGGCTTCCTGGCGAGCGCGGTCTCCAGGGTCGCCGTTCCGCTGGCGACCAGGGCAACGTCGCAGGCCGCGATGGCTTCGCGAGCGTGGCCGAAAAGAATGGTGAGCGTCAGGTCCCCCGCATCCGCCGCGTACACGGCTTCTTCGAAAATGGCGCGCGTTTCACGGCTCACCAGCGGCACCAGAAAATGCACCGCGGGCTGCCGCGCCGCGATCAGCTTGGCGGCGTGCACGAAGGTCGCGGCCATGTAGCGCACTTCCGATTGCCGGCTGCCCGGCAAAAGCGCGATGACCTTGCGTGCGGCGGACAAACGCAACTGCTCTCTTGCCGCCGCGGTCTCGTCCTCCGCCGGCGCGATATCCGCAAGCGGATGGCCGACATAGGCCACCGGCACGCCCGCGGCGCGGTAGAGCGGCTCTTCGAACGGGAACAACACCAGCATCTTGCTGACCGAAGCCGCAATGGCGGACATGCGCTTGCCGCGCCATGCCCACAGAGAGGGACTCACGTAGTGGACGGTCGGAACGCCGGCCCGCTTCAGCCTGCGCTCGAGCGGCAAGTTGAAATCCGGAGCGTCGATACCGATGAAAAACCTCGGCTTTGCCGCGACGAGCTTCCGGAAGAGCTCCCGGCGGATCGAAAAGATTTCCGCAAAGTGCCGCAGCACTTCGACATAGCCGCGCACTGCGAGCTTTTCCATCGGGAACCACGGATCGAGCCCCGCCGCGGCCATCTTCGGACCGCCGATCCCGACGAAGCGCAAGCCCGACACGCGCTTG
>Ga0193726_1002866_pt1 | contig 11331 bp, 4 predicted proteins | sample H2c1metaG_FD_144928 | JGI IMG/M metagenome (GOLD analysis project Ga0193726, IMG submission 144928) | Soil microbial communities from a riparian zone of the East river system, Colorado, United States - H2c1 | ecosystem: Environmental > Terrestrial > Soil > Riparian zone | place: USA: East River... | reverse complement strand
TGGCATCTGAGCCAGTTCCGGCTCGCGAATAAGCCAGGAGATCCTGGATCAATCCCTGCATACGATTGCACCCGTCCACGGCAAAGGCGATGAACTCGTCAGCATCGGAGTCCAGACGCCCTTTATATCTTTTGGCCAGGAGCTGCGTGTAGCTGGCCACCATCCGCAACGGTTCTTGAAGGTCGTGGGAAGAAACGTAAGCAAATTGCTGCAATTCATCATTGGAAAACTTCAATTCCGCTACTGTTTTCAGCAAATGCTCGTTGGCTTTCTTGCGTGCGGTAACGTCGCGTATGGCCGCCGTGACTAGGATTCCTTCGCTGCTCTCTAACGGACTCAGCATCATCTCGATGGGAAACTCACTACCGTCCTTGCGCTGGCCATACAACTCGATACCGGTCCCGACCTCCTGTGCGAACGCGGTCCCTGCCGTCCGGTTACGGTCAGCGATCAATCGCTCGGCAAAACCTTCAGGAATAATGCTTTTTACTTGTTGCCCTACCAGTTCATCGCGTCGGTATCCAAACTGCTTCTCGGCTTGAACGTTCAGAAGGACGATTTCGCCCCGTTGGTTCACCACGACCATCGCATCCGGAGCAGCTTCTAGCAGTCCGCGGTACCTGGCTTCGCTTTCTTTCCGCTCGGTGATGTCACGGCTGATTTCGGAGAAGCCCAGCAGGGTGCCGGCGGAATTGCGTGCGGCCGTGACGATGGTATTGGCAAAAAACCTCGACCCGTCTTTACGTACTCGCCAATGTTCAATTTCAAATCGTCCCGTGGTCGCCGCAATCTGAAGTTCTTCTTCCGGTTTGCGCTCGTCGATGTCCTTCTGCAGATAGAAACGTGAACAATGCTGGCCTATGATTTCTTCAGCTCTGTAGCCCTTGATACGTTCTGCTCCTGCGTTCCAACTCACCACATTCCCTTGCTGGTCGAGCCGGAAAATAGCGTAATCCTGGACGCCCTCGACCAGAAGCCGGAATCGTTCTTCGCCTTCGAGGAAGGTCGCCTCGGCGCGCCCACGTGCCGCGTAGTAGCGCTGCGCCATCCACCCAGCGAGAGCGACGATCACAAAGCCAAAGGCGCTTCCTCCGACGATGAGCGACCCCCTGACCCGAAAAAACCGCCGTGCCGCTTCTGCGTTCCGTTCGGCCAACAGGCGCAATTCTTCCCGCTGAATCGATCGAAGGACCTCTTGGAAATCATCCGCGCTTTGCTGCCCAGATCCGCTTTCAATGGCCTTGACCGCCGCCGCCCGGCCCGCAGTCTGGCGGATACCGATGATGATGTCTCCAAACTTGATTTTCTGAGCAGTCAGATCTTCGAGTACGGAAAGGTGTCGTTGCTGAACTGCATTGTCGCTAGTCAGGCTCTTCACTACCGCCACCTTGTGCTCTGCACTGAATACGGCGGCGTGATAGGTATCGAGATACGATTGTTTGCCCGTAAGCACAAAACCACGGAAACTGGATTCAACAGTCTCAATGGCCAAAAGCAAATCCTGCAGATCATCGAGGACCGCGTGGGTGTGTTGCACCCACCTGTCGCTTGCACTGGCCGACACCATGCTGCGATACGAAAACGCGCCGGCTAGCAACAGGGCCACGATGGCCCCACTGAGCGCTAGTGGCACCTTTCGATTGGAAAGAAAAGAGACTTGCATTTGGCGTGCGTTGGTTCGCGCAGCCGGGGGATGGCTACGGACCACTTTGGTCGCAGTACACCTTGCACGTCAAAGGCCGCTCATCATTGAAAATCCAATAGCCTGCGTTTTCATTTGCGAGCGCTTTCGATTGCCGGATTGTGGGGATCCGAGGCCTTGTGTACCGAATCGGGACCCGCATTACCGAAGTGTTTACCCGCTTGCGCTTCGCCTCGGGAACTTGCAGATTGCAATGCAGGGTGTTCAAGTGTTCAGTCCGCGAACACTGCACACATATTCTGGGAGGGCACCGCTCTCAGTCAGTTGAGTGGTGTACTCGACCGGGCGCCGGCAATTGTTCCATGAATGTTTGCGACTCCGCCGAGAAGCTTGTAGAGGGTCGTCCGGCTTATCCCCAGAATCTCAGCGGCGCGGACCTTGTTCCCGTCCATTTGCTTGACAACTTCCAGGGCGTAGCGGGATCCCATCTCTTCCATCGAAAGCCTCGCCCGCGCGCCTTCGAGTGGGAACCTGACCATCTGCTCCCGAATTTGTTGCGGAAGGTCCGTGATGTCGATCGTATCGCCCTCGGCCATCAAACAGGCGCTCCCCAAAACGTTTTCGAGCTCGCGTATATTGCCCGGCCATGGATAGCGGTCCAGGAATATCCGAGCGCGCCTGCTTATGCCTTTAATCTCCTTCTTGTATTGAGCGTTAAATTTTTCAAGAAAATGACGCTGAAGCAGCGGGATGTCTTCTCTACGCTCTGCCAGTCCCGGAAGGCTGATCTCGATCATGGACAATCGATAGTAAAGGTCATCGCGGAAAGTTTTCTCGGCTATGAGTGTGTGCAAGTCCCGGTTGCTGGCGGCGATGATTCGGACGTTGATTTTGCGCACGGCAGGGGAACCGACTCGCTGGACTTCCTGATTCTGCAAAACGCGCAGGAGTTTGGCTTGCGCATTCAGAGACAGTTCCCCGATCTCGTCAAGGAAGATCGAGCCCCCGTCGGCATACTCGAATAGGCCTTGCTTATCGTGGTTGGCACCAGTGAAGGCCCCTTTTACATATCCGAAGAGTTCGCTTTCGACCAAGGTCTCCGCGATAGCTGCGCAGTTACAAACGGCAAACCGACCTGTGGATCCCGGACTTAAATGATGAAGAGCCCTGGCTACCAGGTCTTTCCCGGTTCCTGTGGGACCGCTTACAAGGCAGGTGTAAAAATAAGGAGCGATCCGACGGATCTTGGCAAAAGCCTCCCACATGATGGGACTGCGGGCAATAATGCCCTCAAACTGCGAGGTCTGCAGCTGTTCGTGATCGAGTTGCCAGAGCCGCTGCTTTACCTTATCTTCGGACACCCGATCTGCAATACGCTTTCGTAACTTGTTCAGATCGATCGGCTTGGTCAGGTAGTCGCAAGCCCCCTTTTGGATTGCCTCAACGGCGGACGTAGTCGAATAGTCGCCAGTGAGAAGAATGACATCCACACTTGGGTCAGCCGCGATGAATTGTTCCAGTAAAACCATGCCGCCGATGCCTGGCATTACAAGATCGAGCAGAACGATCTGGGGTCGCACCTGAAAAAAAAGGTCGAGGGCCGTTCTTGAATCCGTACAGCCAATAATCTCGATCCCAGGCTGGCGCAATGCCTCCGTCAGCATGGTAAGGTTTTGTTGGTCGTCGTCAATCGCCAGGATTTTGATCATGGGCTACACCGGACGGTTACACTGCTGCTCTCTGCCATTTGGTCTTGCCAGCTCCCATTCCTTAGAAATACGCATCTCTGCGAAGTCTGATGCATCCACCAATCTCAAAGAACAGTGCAGAACGAAGGCCATGGATTTTGACCGAGAAACTCCCCTAAAAATCAATATGTGTGCCTGCGACGTTACCATGGCTCATGTCGATCTACTGTCCTACATGCAACACTCGGGGAATAATTCGGAAGTAGCTATTATCGTCCGAATTACGGTTTCAGGCCGGAAGGCCGTATTATGTCCCAGTCAAATTTCGACTCTCCAAGTGGAAACGTCTATGCTGTTGGGCCAATCTTGCTTATGGTTTGCGGGGAGATTTGAGGTCGGTCGAATCAATTGTGCACCTTCGTACTGCCTCGGGTTTGATGTGGTGAAGCAAGGTGGCGCTAACGCCGGATCAGGACAGCCGAAAGACACTCACCCCTTCAAAAGGTACGATTACCTGGACCTTATTGTCCTGAATCGTCTGAGATCGCTGGCCATAAACATCGACAGCTTGTTTGTACCGCTGCGGCACTCGAATTTCTGCCGTTTGGTCGGTTATGTTGTCGTTGAACACCATCAGGAGGCTGCCGTTCGGCGACTCGATCAATCGCGGCCGAACTTTATCCGACGCAACCACTTGTTGGACGGCCTGAGTCACGATTGCGCGCACGAGTTCGATACCGGGTTGAGAACCTCCGTCGATGCTCGCACCAAGATTGGTCCCGATGTAGTACACCTGCCCTTTGCCGACCTTCTTCATTGTCGCAACTGGAATCGACTCATAGGTTGCGATGACTTTTGCGGATGACGGCGTAATTGGCGTTAGAAATGTATGTGCCTTGATCGACGCTGAGATGGGTTCCGTGAACCTGAGTTGACCCTCAACATAAATCCTCTCGGATTGAGGCAAATCCTCAGGTTTAGGGCTATTCGCATCGTCTTGCATCATGTACGCGCTCTCCTGCTCGCGATATCCAAAAACGTCGGCAAGCCCAAACGCTGGGACGACCGGGTTATAAACCATGTGCTCATCGTAGGAAGCGAAACCAGTCTCTAAGAGAAGCGTGCCTCCACCCTCCACGAACTGTCGCAAACGATCGGCGGTTTCCTTTTTGCCGATCAGGTGCCATGGAGCAATGATGACCCGGTATTTCTCACTGTTAACAAGGTTTTGAGGCTCGATGAAATCCACCAGCACATCGCTGTTCCAAAGCGCCTTGTAGTAGCCGGAGAAGGACTTGGTCGACGCATCTTCCTTCCCGCTCATGGCAAATGTCAGAAGTGCATTGTCTATATCCACGATGACTGCTACTTGTGGATTTGGCTTGTAGTCCTGGAGGATGTCCCACTGAGCCTGAATCAGTTTGTGATCCTGCGCAGCTTCCAGAACACGCTCGCTTGCCGATCCGTCGCGCTCAACCAGGCCGAAGCCGGTTGACTCCGTTCCTGTGGCCTCGGTCAAATAGCACCAATAGATGATGCCCTTTCCGCCCATCGCTACCAGCATCCAGTTCCATAGGCGAATATCTCTGGGACGCATCTGCCTGCTGCGCCGGATGCCATTGCTTCCGTGGCCTCCCTGTAACTCGGTGATCCAAAATGGCTTGCCTGCAGCAGCGGCCCGTGTCAATTCAATCTGCGCAGCGCTGAAGTAAATGGGGGACTCCTGCCAGCGAGGAAAGGCCGATAGTCCCCAAGTTTCCATCAATTCGGCCAGGCGCCAGGGATTAATGGCCTGGAGTGCAAGCGGAAGAATCGCGGCTTGGCTAAAGACATGGCTTTCCAGAACGCTTCGAGTATCAACCGAGCGTAGCGTCTTGACTCGAAAACGCATCTCTTCTGTGTTTCGCTCGATCATGAAGCGCCGCCAGTCGACCCAATCAATGTACGATCCAGGGCCACGAGGCGGATCGATAACGTTCCAGCTCGGATAGCGCCTCACCCAGGCTTCACTGAGCTTCTCAAGCGTGCCGTAGCGCTGCTTGAGCCAGTTTTGGAAGGAGGCGATGGTCTTGGCACAGTAACAGTACAGCCTTTGGTCAGTCGATACATTGAACTGGTGCCCGCCGGAGGGCTCGAGGTGCGGTTCGTTCCACACGTCATACGCGTACATCGAGGAATGCTTCGAAACGACCTTTGCCAACTCGCGAAGGAAGGTTTCTGCGGCATCGCGAACGGGAGCCCAGTCCATGCACAAGCTGGGCCAACCGCCACTCATGTTGATGGAGGCAGTCTGCAAACGCTGCGGTGCTCCCAATGCGTCCACAAACCGCGCCTCCGGGTGCGCTGCTTCGAGCCAATAGGGAGCTTCCTCGATGACCGCGCCCATCAGTACCTTCAAACCCAGTTGGTCGCAGTCAGCAAGGACCTCTTCGACTTCAGAGAAGTCGAATTTCCCCGGCTCGGGATTGAGATACACCCAGGAACAGTAGATTCGAATGATGTTGAACTTGTATTCGTTGGCGATTGCCTTCAACATCTCATGTCGCAACGCACGCGGGGGATTCGGCGGCCGAAAGAACTCTGTGCCATAAATGAATTGCCCAGGGGCGGGAATTGAATGTGAAACATCCGAAGACTGAGCCTCCGCGGATGCCGGGCCGGCCAGAATGCGCAAGCCTCCCCAGTTTGCAACCATCAGGCCTGTGGCGGTTCGAACAAAGCTCCTTCGTGATAGCGCTTTAAACATCGAGATCTTCCTCCCTATGTGGTGAAAGCCGCGTCCTTTCCATGGCAAACTTCTTAATTGCAAGAAAGCAGTTATCGGTGCAAAGCGGCTTGCATCTTGTGGTCACTGAGCCGGTTTAGCGTATCGGCCTGGTCAGAACTGAATTGAGGACTCAACTGCGCGAAAAGCACCTTTGCCTCTTCTCGCTTACCGACGGCAACATAGGCGCGTGCCAGCAAATACATCGCATTCCTTGCATCTCGCTGAGGATTGGGTTCGAGTTCTCGCGCGATCTTCAGATCGGTAATCGCATCCTGTGGACGTCCTGATGCGAGCAATCTCTCACCGCGGAGCACTCTCGCCGAAACGGAATTCGGATTGAGCTGGATAGCCCGGTCAAGTTCCGCAAGGACGGTTGCAGAATCCGTTCCATCGATCCGAATGAGGCACTCTGCGAGCAGATAATGAAGATCGGAATCAACGATTCCGGATGCAATGGCATTCTTCAGGACCTGGCCGGCTTCCTCCAAGTTCGACTGCCGATATTCGGCCAGGGCCATAAAAAAAGGAGGATCAGGAGAGCCCGGGGAGAGTTGCGCCGCAGAAGCGAAATCACGATATGCGTCCTCTGTCTTGCCTTGCGATAGCTCGATCGAGCCTCGCATCGAGAGCGCTTCCGCGTTTTGGGGGAGCGCGGCAACAGCCTTCTCCGCTACCTGCGCTGCCTTGTCGAGCACTCCTGTATCCACGAACAGCGTTATGAGGTTGTAGTATGCGTAGGGATTGGATGGGTCCTGCCTCAGATTCTCAACCATCACAACGTAGGCTTCCTGGTACCTGCCGAGCTTCGAGTATGCGACGCCAAGCAGGTCTGCGCATTTGGCGTCCGAAATTCCTTTCGAACGAAGTGCGGTTAGCGTGTCGATTGCGGCCTGATAATGGCCCTGATCGAAATGCACGAGTGCAATGGCATAGGCATGGGTCAGCCGGTTGGGCACGTTCGGCTGCACCGACTTGAAGATCTTGAGGGCGTCAGGAAAATCATGCGCTTTACCGTACAGCCAGCCCACATTGAAGCGCTGAACTGGTGACAAATGTGGACAAGCTTCGAGACCTCGAAGCAGAACCTTTGCACCCTGATAATCTTTCTTCCCGAGAAGATATCCCACTTTGTCAAAGTTCTTCTCGGGTGCGCATGGCTGCTCAGCTTGAGCCCCGCGGCTAACAGCAGGAGAAAAAAGGCAGAGAACACCGGTCAGTAAAACCCACAGGACCTTTATCTCGCGACATTGCGACGTAGCACGAATCATGGGTTAAATTCCGGCGACCACCGATCTCAGGAGTTGTAGGATCCGATTTCCGGTCTACGGCGAGCCAATCCACGGGTAAGCAGAACGAGGCACCGGTTCGAGCCTCGTTCTGCATTCGGTTAGAACAATAGTTTCAGTCCAAATTGAATTTCACGGGCGGGAGCGCTGGTTGAACTGATGCTCCCGAACGCGGAAGATTGAACATTGTTGTTGGGCAACCCCAGCTGAGTCCGGTTGAACAGGTTGAAGAATTCGCACTTGAATTGGATGGTGAAGCGCTCCAGGGTGAAGTCCTTCCGTGCATTGAAGTCTACGTTGAGGTAGCTAGGACCCACGAGGTCATTTCTTCGTTCATTCCCGAACGTGAACGGTGCAGGAACTGTGAACCCCAATGGATTGAGCCACTGTTGCCTGGTTTTGAGAGCGTGGCCGGGCGCATTGAAGATCTTCTCAGCTCTCTGTGGACCTCCGCCCGTGTTCGCGACATCCCCGCCTGCCATTGCACTGAAAGGCAGCCCCGAATCGGCCGTAAAGATAGCGCCGATGTTCCAGCCTCCCAGAACCGCCTGGGCTAACCGATTGGTGTTTCCCAGGAACGCCTTCCCCCTCCCCGCCGGCAGCGCATAGGAGGTTGCAAATGAGAACATGTGCTTCCTGCTATAGTCGGACGGCCCGTAGTCTTGACCGAGGTTGTAGAAATTGGTGATCGTATCAGCCTGCGGGTCAGATGCGAGATCCATCGACTTGCTGTAGGTGTAAGAGGCCAGGTAATAGAGTCCACCTGCCACTGCCTGCTTCAGCTTTACCTGAAGCGCATGATAGTTCGCAGTCCCTTCGTTGTAGTCCCAGGGAATCGGTCCTCCAAATTGCGGATAGGGCTGGCGCGCTGAGATTGGCCCAGGTCCGGGCACGGTTGCGGTATTGGCAATCGGCTGGAGGAATTGATGCCGGCTCGCAGACCCTACGTAGTGCGTCCCGAGCACGAGGGTTGGTGTTAATTGCTGCTCGACTCCGAAATTCCATTCCATTGAGTAAGGAATTTTTAGGTCTGGACTGCCTCCAAAGCTCGCTAACGGTTTGTTGGGGTCGAGGAAGGTGGAGGCAGGCGGAAGCGTGTTGATGAACACCGAGGGATATCCATCATCTTGATTACTGATGGTGGTAAAAATGCCCTTCGGCCAGGAAAGGCGGATGTCCGATTGTTCTTCGATGAGTGTGTTGTTGTGATCGTCGATGATTACAAATGCACCTTGTACCGCGGTCTTGCTCAAAGGCTGGTAGACGAAGCCAAAGCGCGGCTGCCACCCATTCTTCTGGGCATAGTAATAGCTGCTCGGTCCGACAGCCTTTGGAAAGAGCGGTGGGACGGGGCCTGTGACGTGAAAGACGCCGGTAAGAACGTCCAGTCCAGAATTGAGCTTCGCGAAGTCCGGCGGCGAAATGTAGTCATAACGCAAGCCGAAGGACAGTACGAGGTTTTTCCTTATTCGCCATTGATCTTGTGCATAGACACCGTACCAATTAATGTGTTGGTCCTCTGACGTATCACCAACCCACGGAGTGTACCCGTCCGGAGTACCGATAAGCAGGCTCGCAGGGCCGTACCCTGTTCCGCTCTGAGAGGCATCCACTGCCGTCCCATTCTGTGTGAAGTTCATCGTGTACTGCCAGCCATCGTCGAAGCTGTGAATTCGGTAATACATGCCACCGACGCCTATGGTATGGTTCCCAACTATTTTTGACAGGTCTGCGTGAATGTCGCTGTTTCGCTGCGGCCCGACAGGAGCTGCAAACTGGCTGACTCCGGTGTATCCGTTGGAGATCCCGATACCGGGCCCCAAAGGCAGGTTATTCTTCACTGGGGCTGTATCCTTGAAGTTCAGCGCAGTAAGGAAGTCAAGGCCGGCCGGCTGATCGAAAATGCTGAACGAAGTCTCGGTGTATCCATAACGCAGGTTCAAAATCGTATTCGGGCTGAAGATATGGGTAAATCCACCAGCAAATGCCCGGGAGTAGTTGGACTTACTCCCTTCATAGCCGGGAAAACCCTCCGGTGTTGTCACGCTATTGTTCGACCGATTGAACCGGAAGAACGCCGTGTTGTTCGCGTTGAACTGGTGGTCGATCCGCATACCGACCTGGTCAGCTTTTGTTGATGTGTTTCCGTTGAATGCGTAATTTGGCAGAACCCCGGGCGCGACGTTCAAATTCGGCTTTGGATAATACTGGTTCAGTATGGCCACTGCGGCCGGGTTAATCTGGCTTTGAGGGATCACATTGTTCGGATAAGGATCTCGCATGATCTTCCCCGGATTATTAGGATCCGGTCTGCTCGAGTATGGATCGTAGATTTCATTTGCGAATTCAGGGCGCCCGAGGCTGTCGGTACCGATGGGCGTTGTACCGAGGACAGAGGAAAAATCACCGCTCTTCATTGCGTCAGTGAGCGTTGCCGAAAGATATGATTGGCTCTGCTCTGAGCGGAATCCCTCCCAATATCCGGAAAAGAAGGTGTGGTTCTTGAATATCGGACCGCCGAAGTAGACGCCATATTGATTCTGCTTGTATGGCGTGGTAGAGGTGGCCGGATACGTCGTGGCGTCCAGCACATTGTTGCGGATGAACTCGTAAACTGCCCCATGGAAGTCATTCGTTCCAGAGCGCGTGACGAGATTGATGTTCGCCCCTGAACTGATCGCGAACTGCGCATCCGTGATGTGGGATTGGACGTTGAATTCCTGAATCGCGTCGGGCGGCGGACTGATGGCGAACGTGTTGGTAAACAGTGCGTTGTTCAACACTCCGTCCATCGTGTAGTTGTTCTGCTGTGGTCTTTGTCCATCAACCGAAGGGCTGACCGAACCAGCTCCGAGCTTTACAGTAAAGAACCCTTGCTGCCCACCTTGGATCAACGGAACAGCTCCGGGGCTAAGCAACGTGAGTTGATTGAATTGCCGCCCATTCAGTGGCAGTTCAACAATGGCCGTGTGATTGACCACCTCTCCTTGAGTCGCCGACGTAGTGTTCATCGAGGTGACGTCGGCGTGCACCTCCACTGTCTGGGTAGTAGCCGAGATCGACATCTTGAGATTCAACGCTTCGCTCTGGTTGACCTCAAGGTGAACGTTCCCCAATTTCTGCGTCGCAAATCCTTCTTTGCTGACCGAGACATCGTAGACGCCCGGTTGCAACTCCGGCACAGTGTAATGTCCGGCACTGTCAGTGATGGCCTTCCTTTCTATTCCCGTGGCTTGGTTCTTCAGTTCTACCCGGGCGTCAGGTAGCACTGCGCCAGATTGATCCGTGATTGTGCCTGTTATTAGCCCAGACGTTGTTTGCGCACGAGCCGCCGCAGCGATTGCCAGTGCAACAATTCCCATTTGGAGCGCGAAAAAGAGAGACTTCTTCGACATGGAATGACCCCCAATGAACCGAGTTTGAAATCTAGGCAACGCCACACGCTTTTCTGCTTGGTTACCGAGTTGCCCGCGGTCACGGACCGACCGGCGATGTTTGAGGCTGAGCCCGAGCATTCTGCGCATTCCTTACATCGCAGTTTAAGCACTTAAATGTTGAGCACAATAGATCACTATATTTCTAATTGTCAAGTAGTATTTTTATACCTGTTAAAATACAAATACATACAGTTAGGCTAATCTCCCGGTCTGTACTAACACCAAACCGCAAGTGCTTCAATCTTTGCCGTTGGGTGCTAAATGACACCTTCATGAAGGGGGTGGGCGGTCACTTGAAGGCGTGAGCGGATTGGCAAGACGCAAGTGCCGGAATCAGGCTAAGCAGGCCAGTGCGGGCGGGAGTGCCTACCACTCGGGTGTGAGGTGGCTCCGAAGAAGTTGGGGATCGGACGCGAGATTGGTCAGGCTTAGAGCCCTATCGAGCGGTCAGTCGAGATGAAAAACCTCCTCCATCTCGGCCCACCACTCCCCCTCTTTCCGGGTTGGCAGA
>Ga0193726_1002864_pt1 | contig 11333 bp, 9 predicted proteins | sample H2c1metaG_FD_144928 | JGI IMG/M metagenome (GOLD analysis project Ga0193726, IMG submission 144928) | Soil microbial communities from a riparian zone of the East river system, Colorado, United States - H2c1 | ecosystem: Environmental > Terrestrial > Soil > Riparian zone | place: USA: East River... | reverse complement strand
GCTGAGGCACTTGAAAAAAATCCCCAGGTCGCCGCGGTAGGCCACGGCCACTTCAAGTTTTACGAAAAGACGAATGAACTACAGACCTGTGTGCCGCCGAACCGGATGTTTCTGAATTTGCAGACTCCCGACGCTGTCCGTTCATGGCCGTTCCTGCTTATGGGTGCGCTAACTGTAAGGCGAAAAGTGCTGGAATGGATCATGCCCATTCCCGAAGAAATGACTTTCATGGCCGATTCTGCGATTCAGGCCGCGGCCACTGTCATGGGCGCGTTAATTTTGGAAGATCCACTTTTCTACTATCGCTGGCATGCTCAGAATTTATATGCGTTTGATTTAGACGATTCCGACCGAACGCAGAATGTGGCAGCGCTGCGCCGTAAAATAGAGATGACCGAGCTAGTCTATGGAGGTGTATCAAAAAGGCTGATTGAGTTGGGAGTGCCACAGGAACAGGTTTCAGACCTGCTCGGCAGCGTTTGGCTAGAGGCCAAAAGATCACGTCTACATCTGAGTGGTGGAACCAGGAAAGAAACATTTCAAACTGAAATGCAATCTTTTAAAAGAGCATTTAAAAACCCCAGCATTGGATATTTGCTATATAAGTATCTTTTCGTCGGTGCCGCCACAGTGTTGTTTCCACCAAAACAGTTTTATAAATATCGCCGATGGTACGCGAAGCATAAATTAGGGCGTTATCGCGACCGTCTTTTAAGAGAAGATGTTCTCCGGTCGGACAAGTCGTAATCTCGCGTGGCCGGTTATTCGTGCGAACTCTGTTGTGTAGGTTCATCGCGTGTTGCGCGATGCAAGCAACGGTAGATCAGGTGAATTTCATGAAGATTCTTGTCACTGGCTCCAGCGGTCTCATCGGTTCGGAAGCCGTCGAACATTTTGACCGCCAGGGTTACGACGTCATCGGCGTCGACAACAACATGCGCCGCGAATTCTTCGGCCCCGCCGGCGACACCCTCTGGAACCTCGAACGACTCAAGACCAAAACCCGCCACTTCATTCACGTCAGCCTGGACATCCGCGATCGCGCAGCCATCGAGCAACTCTTCAGTTCGCATTGCTTCGACCTTATCGTCCACTGTGCCGCGCAGCCGTCGCACGACAAGGCCCGCGATATTCCCATTCTCGATTTTGAAGTCAACGCACTCGGCACCATCAACCTTCTGGAAGCCACGCGCCTGCACTCTCCCGGAGCCGTCTTCGTCTTCCTCAGCACCAATAAAGTCTATGGAGACTCCCCCAATGAAATTCCCCTCACCGAACTTGCCACGCGCTGGGACTATGCCCGCACGGAAGACTTCAATGGTATTGACGAAACCTGCCGCATTGATCGCACGCTCCACTCCCTCTTTGGCGCCTCCAAAGCCGCTGCCGATCTCGTCGCCCAGGAATATGGTCGCTACTTCAAAATGAACGTCGGCGTTTTCCGCGGTGGTTGCCTCACCGGACCGTCCCACTCCGGGGTCGAACTTCACGGTTTCCTCTCCTATCTCGTCAAGCAGACCCTCATAGGCGGGAACTACACAGTCTTCGGTTACAAGGGCAAGCAAGTTCGCGACAACATCCACAGCCACGACGTAGTCAGGGCCATCGAAGAGTTCGCCGCTAGTCCCCGCCCCGGGGAGGTCTACAACATGGGTGGCGGCCGCGAGAACAGCGTCTCGATGATCGAAGCCATCGACCACGCTGAACAGCTCTCAGGCAAAAAACTCAGCTGGCGCTATGTCGAGGAAAACCGCATAGGCGACCACATCTGCTACATCTCCGACCTCTCCAAATTCAAATCCCACTATCCCAACTGGAAAATCACCCGTAACTTAGACATCATCTTCCAGGAAATCGCGGCGAGCCAGCACCAAAAATCTCAGTAGCCTCTCGCCCTCGGCATTGTTCGGACTGTCGAAATTTGATCTAGACATATGTGTTGGACTGCTGTATCACCTGGAAAGTCCGTTGCCGGCGATTCGGAATCTTCGCTCGATGATGGACAATGCCTTTAGCAAGTTCGCAGCCCAACGACGTTGCGGGATTTCGATTGTGAGAGGAACCGTGCGAGGCGGGCGATCCTCGGGCGAAAAGCGCAAGCGCGAAAGCAAGTCTTCCGCAACGTGTAGGGAGGTTCCTGGCAGTCGGCTTCGATTCGAACGTACGCCTAGTCAATTGTGCGCAGGGGAAAAACGGAGTATGGCATGGAGTAGAACCCAGGCGGAATGGTCAGCTAGCCGATGGACAGAGTCGGTTACGAACGATTGCGGATGGAACGGAGCGACTCAGCGAAAAGGGATTGAGGATCAACAAGGACCGCGGCAGGGGCCTCGGCGAGAAAATGTATGCGGCAAGGTGGGCTTGTGCTCTGCGGTGTTTGATCTAGTGCGGCCAGCGCAACGAGCGTTGGGATTGCCTTCGACGAGCCTTTCGCCGAATCCGCCAAAGGCTCTAGTCCCCTGCTAGAATGAAGGAATGCGCGGCCCGCTCATCACCGTCCTCATCGATACCTACAATTACGGGCAGTACGTTGAGGACGCCGTCGACAGCGTGCTGGCACAGGAATTTCCACGGGAACAATTGGAAATTGTGGTTGTCGACGACGGCTCGACTGACGACACCCCGCAGCGCCTGGAAAAATATGGCACGTCCATCCGGTACTTGCGAAAACCGAATGGAGGGCAGGCTTCGGCGTTTAACTTTGGATTCGAACAGTCCAGGGGAGAGATTATCGCCCTGCTGGACGCGGACGACGTCTGGCTGCCCCATAAACTACGGCGCGTCCGCGAGACATTTGAACAAAATCCTGCAGCGGGCATGGTCTACCATCGCGTGCATTTGTGGGATGGAGCGGACAAGCTTTCCGAGGATTCGTATTTTGTGGCTATGTCGGGGCGCGTGACCGAATCGCAGGCGGACCTGCTGAAATATGCGATGGTCGCAACGTCTTGTCTGGCGTTTCGGCGGGAAGCGCTCGAGAAGCTGATGCCGGTGCCCGAGGTATTGCGTACCCAAGCGGATGCATTTTTGACCGCGCTCATTATTTTCACCGCTCCGATTGTGGCTATGCCGGAATTTCTCGCCAAGTACCGCATTCATGGAAGTAATCTTTTTCAGGTGAACAGCACGGGGGACACTTCCGGCCGAATTGAGCATCGTATGAAGATGCGGTCCGCCTTGCTTGCTGAAATACGCAACTGGCTGACTCGGAACGGCCAAGATCCGAATGCACCGAACATGCAGGCATACTTGAAACAGTGGGTGAAAGCGCAGGAAGCAGACGAATTTACACTGCGCTCGCCGGGGCGATGGAGGTATGCGAGACACTTATTCGAATATCCAAGAATCTACGGCGAAAACATGACGTTTCGGCATCGTCTGTTCAGCTATCTGCAGGCCGCGGGGGCACTCTTCTTGGGCTATCATCATTTGCACCTGATGGAGGATGTGCGAATGAGTTACAAGCGGCGGTTTTCACGGCCGGTAAAAAATGTTTCCTGAAGAAACGGAGAACTAAAAAGGTGGCAGTAGCTCTGGAACGGTGGACGCGACTATGCCGATCGAAGGGTTTTGAAGCTATGGAGAGGGCGAAAACTTTTTGAAACGAGCTTTGATTACGGGGATCACCGGGCAAGATGGATCTTATCTTGCGGAATTGTTGCTGGCGAAAGGGTATGAGGTTCACGGGATTGTCCGACGCGCGAGCACATTTAACACCAAACGCATCGATCATATTTACGAAGATCCCAACCAACCAGGAGCGAGATTATTCTTGCACTACGGCGATCTGTCGAATGCCGAAGGAATCTTGAATCTGATCCACGAGCTGACCCCGGATGAGCTTTATCATCTGGCGGCACAGAGTCATGTGCGCGTGAGCTTTGATATGCCGGAGTACACGGGGGAGATTACCGGGCTCGGGACGATACGTTTGCTAGAGGCGGTGCGCCGAAGCGGCAGTAGAACGCGATTTTATCAAGCGTCAAGTTCGGAAATGTTCGGATCGGCAGCTGCGCCACAGAGAGAAACGACCGAATTTATTCCGCTAAGCCCTTATGCAGCTGCAAAAGTGTATGCGTACTGGATGACGCGCATGTATCGGAACGGGCATGGCTTGTTTGCGGCGAATGGAATTTTATTCAATCATGAAAGTCCTAGGCGCGGGGAAACGTTTGTGACGCGGAAGATTACAAGGGGCATTGCCGCGATTTTGGCGGGGAAGCAGGACACTTTGTATTTAGGAAACCTGGAAGCGCGACGTGACTGGGGCTATGCGCCGGAGTATGTGGAAGCTATCTGGCAAATGATCCAGCAGGAAGTCGCGGATGATTTTGTGATTGGGACGGGTGAAGCGCATTCCGTACGTGAATTTCTGGAAGCGACGTTTGCGTACGCGGGCCTGGAGTGGCAAAAGCACGTGAAATTGTCCGAGCGCTATTTGCGGCCACTGGAAGCGGATAATTTGGTGGCGGATGCGAGCAAAGCACGAGTGAAGCTGGGGTGGACGCCGAAGGTTCGATTTGGAGATCTTGTGTCCATTCTGGTGGACGCTGACCTGGAAGTGGCGGGGCTGAAATCGCCAGGACAAGGAAAAAAAGTACTAAAAGACAAATTTGGACATTGGAATCATTGGGAAAATTCGGTGATTCGGGTGATTGAAGCAGTGGAGGGTCACGCGACAGAGCACTGAAGCATATAATTGGATTGCTGAATAGGATCAGCTTCTGAGGGAATGAATTGTCGAAAGTATCCGTCAGCGTGTTAATTGACACGTATAACCACGAAGACTATATCGAGAAAGCGGTCGTGGCGTGTTGGAGCAGGATTTCCCGCAAGCATGTGAATACACTCTGGAAATATGGTTCCTGAGATAGGAGAGTTTATGCACGTTGCAGTTATCGGCGGGGCTGGATTCATCGGTGGACATCTGGTGGATGCCCTGGTCACGAAGAATTTCAAAGTGCGAATTATTGATTCGCTTGATCCACAAGTTCATCCGGATGGTTTGCCGCCAGCTTATCTGAACAAGGATGCTGAATTTATCAACCAGAATGTGACAGATCTGGAAGGGCTGGCCAATTCGCTCGAAGGAGTGGAGGGCATTTTCTATCTTGCCGGCGCGGTAGGAGTGGGTGACTCCATGTACCGTATTCGCCATTATGCGGAGGCGAACGTGCTGGGCGCGGCGAATCTGCTAGATGTGCTGGCAAATCGCAAGAATACAATTCGAAAGATTGTAGTCGCCTCATCTGTGACTGTCTATGGCGAAGGCCGCTATTCTTGTCCACGACATGGGGTTGTATTCCCGTCGGTTCGAACGATGAAGAACCCTAGGAGTGGAAGCTGGGAAATGGAGTGCGAGACTACGGACGGGGCAAAGGTGTGCGGCGAGACTCTCACACCCGAAGCTACCGATGAAGAGAAGCCAGCTGCTCCGCAAAGTATTTATGCCGTAACCAAGAGAACGCAAGAGGAACTGTTTCTTACTGCTGGGCGCACATACAAGATTCCAGTGAGTGTGCTTCGTTATTTTAATGTTTACGGATCACGGCAGTCGCTTTCAAATCCTTATACCGGCGTAGTCAAGGTGTTTGCTTTAGATTTTTCGCAAGGAAAAATGCCGACGATTTATGAGGATGGAATGCAGACTAGGGATTTTGTGCACGTAAGCGATATTGTCGCGGCAAATATTCTGGCTCTGCAGCACGATGAAGCGGATTGGCAAATTTTTAACGTAGGAACGGGGCACCCTGTCACAGTTTTGGAAATGGCAAGAGCGGTGGCGGGGGAATTTGGGGGCACGGCAATTCCGCAGCCTTTAAATCGTTATCGTGCCGGCGATGTGCGTCATTGTTGGGCGGATACTTCAAAGATCCGCAAGCTGTTGGGCTTTGAGCCGAAGGCTATTTTCCCGTCAGGCATCGAAAGCGTTTTGAAGCAAGCTGACGTGGAGAGCGCCCTCAATAGAAACGGAGTAGAGCAAGCAGGGCTTGTGCGAAGGGGACTGATAGTTTGAGGCGATGACTTGCGGATGCTAATCGCGCTTCTCGGCGATATTCTGAAGAGGGCTGGTAAATCAAAAAGATTTGGTGCCTTTGCAGTTTTCACTCGCAGTCGCAAAGCGAATTCGAGAAGTGCTCGAGGAAAAATTCAGTTATTGGAATCATTGGCAGAATTCCGTGATTCGGACAAGGAAAGCGGTGGAAGGGCACGCGTCACAGCACTGAGGAATGTGCGGAACCAATAATTAGCGGTTGCAGAGTGTTTCCAAGGAACAAGATTTGGCGAAAGTATTTGTCAGCGTCCTAATTGATACGTACAACCACGAGCGCTTTATTGAAGAGGCGATCACGAGCGTGCTGGAGCAGGATTTTCCGTCGAGCGACAGAGAAGTGCTAGTGGTCGACGATGGATCGACGGATCGCACTGCGGAGATTGTTCGAAAATTTGCGCCGCGAGTCCGTCTGATTCAAAAGTCAAACGGGGGTCAAGGCTCCGCTTTTAATACAGGAATTCCGGAGTGCAGAGGAGAAGTTACTGCATTTCTCGATGGAGATGACTGGTGGTATAGGAATAAGTTGTCTGTCGTAATTCCCAGAATGGCAGCAGATCCATCGGTAGGCATGGTCGGGCATTCGTTTGTGGAAACGTTTCCGGGCGGAGAGGAAAAGATCGTTGCTTTGGGGCACGAGGCGCGATTTCGCCTCAATAGCGTCAAGAACGCCGAAGCTTTTCGACTTTGCCGCTGCTATCTCGGAACGAGCCGCCTCGCGATGCGAACCGCAATTGCGCGGAGGGCCCTGACCGTACCAGAAGAACTGAGTTTTGAAGCTGATGAATATATTTTTACGGTTGGTGCGACGCTGGCTGATGTGCTCATACTGAACGATCCGCTCTGTCACTACCGCATTCACGGCGGAAATCTGTTCATAACCTCAGGAGCGACGCCCAATGGCACCCGGAGAAAGCAAAAAGTGCTGGCGGCGCTGGGAACGAGCCTTTCGAGAGAACTTGCCCTGCTTGGAACGCCGACCGAAGTCAGCCGGTGCGTTCTGGAAATAATTGAGGCCGAAGAAGCGCAGTTGCGGTTGATGCTCGATGGAGGAACGGGTTGGGAGACATATCGAACGGAAAATCTTTTGTACCGCGTTCAGCACGCCGACGCTTCCTGGACGCATAGATTGTTTCGGTACGCGACTATGATTCCCGCGATATTCCTGCCGCCGGTGTGGTTCTACAAGGCGCGCCGTTGGATTGGAAATCAATCATGGTATCGACGCGCCAGAAAAAAGATGCTTCCCGCGCCCGAATTTAGCAAAATTCCGGTGGGAAAAGCAGGTGACGAGTGAACATGCGGCGCTTGCATTTTCTTGCCGCGGGAGCCTGCTAGATGAACTCTCCGCGGAACCCACGACAGATTGCACTCGAATCCCATCGCGACTACTACAGCGCGGGCGAGTACGAAGACAATCGCTTAAACTGGACGATCCAGACATTCCTCGGCGAACGAGACAATGGGAAAATACTGGAAGTTGGTTGTGGAAGCGGTTCGTTGCTACGGCTGCTCGTCAAGCAGGGGATGGAGGCGAGCGGTGTAGACGCTTCATCTTCCGGGATTGCCCAATGCCAGTCGGCAGGCCTTTCTGCGCAATGCCTCGATGTCAGTACGGACGGACTGCCATTTCCCGACAATTCATTCGATGTAGTTATAAGCCTGGAAACCTTCGAGCATTTGATGAATCCATACTACGCCCTGCAAGAAGTTCGCCGTATTTTAAAGCCGAATGGGCGATTCATATGTAGCGTTCCCAACCCGCTCACGGGGCATCCCTATTTGTATCCGGGACTTTTTTCCTATCCCAATTTCCGGAAGTTCCTGGAGCAATCGGAATTTTCCATTGAGCGTGTGCGCCCATGGCAGTGGGCACCCCGCGAGAGTATTCTGCCCCCATCCATGCGCAAGAGCCGATTGTTGCGAAGCAGAATTGTTGCTGGTGGAATAAGAAAGCTGATTGAAAAGGCGTATCTGGCAGTCGGAGCTTTTCCTGCTTTTTGTTATTGGTTATGGACATTTGACACGAGGAACAGCAAATCAAGTCAAGATGATATGTATGAAGAAATTTCCGCTCAGACTCGGCCCGGCAGCAAGAAAGGGTTTTCGTCTGTGAAATGAGCGATCTGAGCGAAAAGCCTGTAACCATACTTTGCTTATGCCAGGAAGATAATCACCGCAAACTACTGCCGGCGTATGCAGCTAGGTTTCGCGCCCAAGGTATGCAATTTGTTTGCGTGAGCTGGTCACCGCCTTTTGATTCGAGCTTGCGGGAGATATTGTCAGCAAGTCCAGTGAAGCCAGACTACATATTTCATTTTGAATCTGATTTTCCCCTGTTGCCAATAGGACTCGAGAAAAGCGACGTGCCGACCGTGTGCTTTCAGGTGGATAGCTATGCATTTGCAAAAAGAAGAATAAAATGGTCGAGCCTGTTTGATTATGTTGCTGTTTTTCATCCGGGCCATGAAGTGGAATATGCCAGAGACGGCCATAAAGGAACATTTCTGCTCCCCCACGCTGTGCAAAAGGAACTGTTTGAAGGTTCCGAAATCGGACGGGAATTCGAAATTGGATGGGTTGGGCAAATCCAGGGGCCGCTATATAAAAATCGCGCGAAGTGGATTCCCCAATTGGCGCAAATGTTTCAAATGAATGATATCGCTCGCAACTATTCTCTGAGGGAAGTCGCCGACGTCTACCGCCGATCGCGAATTGTTGTTAATTTTGGTCGCGATGACTATCCGCAAGACGCCAATATGCGTGTTTTTGAAGTTTTGGCCTCCGGAGCACTTCTGATAACCGCGCAACCTACAGAATTGGCAGCGCTGGGATTTGCCGAGGGCGTTCACTTTGCAGCGTATCAGAGCGAGAGTGAGCTGGTTCCGTTGATCCGCAGGTTTCTTGCCGACGAACCATTACGGCTGCGCATTTCTCGGGCGGCCCGGAGCAAAGTGCTTCGCGAACACACGTATGATTGTCGCGTAAAGCAAATCATGCAAAAGTTGAACCACCGGCCGGAAAGTCTGGCTCCAGCAAGAAATTGGGCAGGACCTGCGATTCGGCTGTCCTATCTCGACTATTTTGCGGCGCACGGAATTCTGGATGGCGCCAAATCGCAATTTAAACAAATCGAAGCTGGCGCTACTCGTGAGCGGCTGGAAGGAATGGCGATACTGGCTAAAGCACGATTGGCGAAGGCGCTGGTGAGGCGGAATAAGTGAAAATCAAAGATAAAGTTGGTGCTGAAGCGCGATGCTGACACTGGGAATCAACTATTCGCAGATGCACGATTCGTCGGCGTGCATTGTGCGCGACGGGGAATTGCTGTTTGCGGTGGCGGAAGAGCGGATCAGCCGGATCAAGCATGATGCCGGTTTCCCGAAAAATGCGATTCGGGCGTGCCTGGATTTTGCGGGTGTTTCAGCGCAGCAACTGGATGATGTGTGTTTTGGTTGGCCGCTGCCTGGACGCGCGTTTCGGCACGATCTGAAATGCTATGCAACCGGCAAAATGCCAGTAACTTACTTGAATGTCCTCAATTCGACGCGGCATTTTGTGAGTATGTGGCATCAGCGCAATGGCGTGAATCGATTCACGCAACAATTTGGCAAAGTGAAGGCGCGGATGCGCTTTGTCGAACACCATCTGGCGCACGCGCTCAGTACCTACGCGTATTCGGGGATTGAGGATGCAGCGATTGTGGTGATGGATGGTCGGGGCGCCTGGGAAGCGACTTCGATCTGGCATGGCCGCGACGGAAGGATTGAGCATGTCTTGACCATACCGTTTCCCGACTCAGTTGGTTATTTCTACGGGGAATTTACGGAGTTTTTGGGATTTCACCGGAACAGCGATGAGTGGAAAGTGATGGGGCTGGCCCCGTACGGGAAATCCGGCGTGGATTTGAGCGCATTTATTTCGCCGCAGGCCAACCCCTGCAAAGTGCACACGAGAAAACTTGTGGCGAGTGGGGCGGATCCATTTGCAGAGATGACTGCGCGCCTGGGGGCGATGCGAGAAGAAGAAAGCGAAATTGAAGAACGCCATAAAAATATTGCGTATGCCGTGCAGGAAGCGTGCGAGATAGCGATGATGAGCGTAGTACGGATGGCGCTCGAGAAGACCGGCAGCAAGGACCTGTGCCTGGCAGGCGGCGTGGCGCTGAACTCGAAGGCTAACGGGAAGATTGTGGCTTCCGGCCTGGTAGACCGATTTTTTGTGCAGCCAGCGGCATCGGATGACGGCGTGGCACTGGGCGCGGCAATGGTCCCGTATCTGGACAACGGCGGCAAGGTTCCCAATAAAGAGATGCGGCACGGGTATTGGGGACCATCGTTTGGAGATGAGGCCATTGAGTCCGCGCTGCGAACGTACAAGCTGCGCTACAAACGCGTGCCGGATGTGGCGGTTACGGCAGCGGATCTGCTTTCGCAGGGGAAAATTCTGGGGTGGTTCCAGGGGCGGATGGAATTTGGACCGCGGGCCCTCGGGAGCCGGTCGATTCTTGCCGATCCGCGCGACCCGGAAATGAACGCCAAGGTGAATAACGCGGTGAAATTCCGCGAATGGTGGCGGCCCTTTGCGCCGTCGTTCAAAAAGGAAGCGGCTGGAGAATATCTGGAGAGCGCTACAGATTCTCCGTTCATGATTTTGACGGCCCAGGTGCGGCCAGAAAAACGGAACGTGATTCCATCGGTGACGCACGTGGATGGCAGTGCACGGCCGCAAACTGTGGAGAAAGAGATTAATCCGCTTTATTGGAAATTGATCGATGAATTTGGGAAGCGCACTGGAGTACCCGTCGTCATGAACACTTCCTTCAATTTGCGTGGAGAAGCGATCGTGCATACACCTACCGATGCGATTCGCACATTTTTTAGTTCCGGGATGGATGCGCTGGTGATCGGGAATTTTATTGTGGAGAAGTAGCGGGCGCTCAGAAACGGTTCGGGCGAACGGACGGACGATGCAATCGTTTTTTGCCCTACGCGGCCCGCGCGCGGGGACTGCACTCTTGCAGAAACAGGTTTGGCTGAACGTTCTGAAAAACGAAACGTACCGAATATACGATCAGCGGGAGAGGGCTTCGATCAAGGTTTCTTTTCGCTTCTCGGCGAGGTCACTGAGGGCATCAAGCGAGGCGAAATATCCGCTCATCGCGATGACGGCCAGAAAAGCAAAAATCTCCGCCGGAAGCCAGGGATTACTCGTCCAGTGACCTAATCCGAGAATGAAGGCGGACAATCCACCCAGAACAATCTGGGCACCAAACATAATC
>Ga0193726_1002863_pt1 | contig 11339 bp, 6 predicted proteins | sample H2c1metaG_FD_144928 | JGI IMG/M metagenome (GOLD analysis project Ga0193726, IMG submission 144928) | Soil microbial communities from a riparian zone of the East river system, Colorado, United States - H2c1 | ecosystem: Environmental > Terrestrial > Soil > Riparian zone | place: USA: East River... | reverse complement strand
GAAGGCGAGCGCGCCGGTAGGCGTGGTCAATCCACCAATGTGGTCGCCATGGGCATGCGAAATAAAGATGTCCGTGACGCTCGCCGGTTTTTCACCCGCCGCTTTCATGGAATCAAGCAACTTGCCGCCAATGTCTCCATACCAGTTGCCGACGCCGGTATCAAACAACAGCACACGCTTTCCGGCGTGCACCAGCAGCGGCTGAATGCTGAACTCGAAGTGGTCGGCGGGGGCTCCGCCCTCCTTCAGCAACGCGCCGACCGTCTCGTTCGACTGGCCAAGAATGAAACTCTTGCCGTCGACCGGCATCTCGATCACGCCGTCTTTGAGCGCGACGGCGCTATAGCTGCCAATCTTGAATCCTTGATATTGCGCGACTGGAGTTGCAGGTGCGGCTTGGGCGGTCATCCCAGCCAGCGAAACAATCAAGGCGGGGATGGCGGAGAACACTCGTAAGGATAGGCGGCGATGCGTCATAGGGATACTCTTTGAAACTGACGGCTGCATTCTAGCAAACCCATCATTCGTGCAGGCCGCACTCGCGCTTCAAACCAAAGAAACGTAGTTCGTCCGGGCTGTTCACTTCGGCGAGCGAACGGGTCGTGTGCCAATCGCCGATCGACACATAGCCTTGTTTCCACAAGGGGTGATACGGCAGCGCGTGTTTATCGAGATAACGGCCGATGTCCCGGTCATTCCAATCAAACAGCGGGTGGACCTTGTAGCGGCCGCGCTTGAATTCGATTGGGAAAATTCGTGAGCGCGTCTTCGCCTGTGCTCGGCGCAGCCCGGCAAACCAGGTCCTTGCATGCAGCTCATTCAACGCGCGGTCCATAGGTTCCTGCTTGTTGATGCGGTTGTAGCGCTCGATGCCTGAGAGGCCTTGATCCCACAACTTGCCGAAGCGGGTTTCCTGCCATGCGGCGGAGGACTCGGCGCGAAACACCTTGAGATTGAGTTTCAGCTTGTCTGTCAACGCATCGATGAAGCCATAGGTCTCGGGGAACAAATAGCCCGTATCGAGCAGCACGACGGGCACTCCCGGATTGACCGTGTTCACCAGGTGCAGCATGACCGCCGACTGGGCGCCGAAGCTCGAGGTCAGCACATGTTCGCCCGGAAGAAGCTCTAGGGCGCGCTCGACTCGCTGGGCTGCCGGGAGTCGTTCAATCGCGCGATTGAGCTCGACGAGCTCGGGCGCGATCCCGGGTGCGAACTCGTTCGACCACAATCGCGACAGCTGCGCTTTGATGTTCATGTCCGGCCATTGTTGTGGCGCCCTTGAGGCGCCTCGATATCCCCCGATTTTATCGCTTAGTCGCACCCCCGCTTAGTTCAAAAATGCATTAGCCCATAACCTTGGGCGCCGTTGACTGCAACGCCTATGGTTATGTAATTCGAGCATTGGACGGCTCACTCGAAATTCATAGTATTCCAAGCGATGAAGCAAGGACGGGCATTATTGTTGAGCGCTCTTGCGGCAGTGCTTCCCGCGCACGCGCAGCAGAAGACCGGCCCGGGCATTACCGGGGAAGATAGCCTGACGTGGCATGGCATCACGTTGTACGGGGTCATCGATGTCGGCGTCCAATACGACACGCACAGCGCGCCGTTCACGCCTTATCGTCCGGCCGCCAGTGGCAACATCGTGCGACAGAACGACAGCCGCTCGGTAACCGGTCTCACGCCCAGCAACATGGGGCAGTCGCGAGTCGGCCTGCAAGGCATCGAGCCCCTGAACGACGCTTGGTCGGCGGTATTCCAGGTGGAGACTTTTTTCAATCCGCAGTCCGGAGAAGTCGCCGATTCTCTCAAGTCCCTGGCCGTGAACAACGGTCGGTCTCTCGCCTCCCAAAACGTCGGCGTGGACGGCAGTTCGGCAGGTCAGGCCTTCCAGACCGCTTATGTTGGGCTCAAATCGACCAGGTTCGGCGCTCTCACTGTCGGTCGCCAGGTCACATTACTCTCGGAAGGCACCATCAAGTACGACCCCAATTACAACGCCACGGCATTCGGCCTGCTGGGTGCATCAAACACGTATTCCGGCGGCGGCAGCAGCGAAGATAACCGGCTCGATTCGACCGTCAAGTACTCGGCGAGTTTCAGTGATCTCGTTCACTTCGCGGGCCTGTATAAATTCAAGAGTTCCAATGGGTCGGCCAACACCGCCGTTCAGGCGGACATAGGCGGTCAATTCGCAGGCGCATCGGTCGATGCCTATTACTCCAAAATCAACAGCGCCGTCACCGCGACGTCCTTGACCGCCCTTCAAGTCGCTGCGCTTCCGGCGTTGGGGTATCCCGCAGCGAATTCTTTGGCGGCAACCGTATCCGACAATACGACCTATTCCATCATGGCTTTGTACAAGTTCGATCCATTGAAAATCCTTGCCGGGTACATGTACATCAAATATGCCAATCCGCGCACGCCGCTGGACGCCGGATTCAACGACATCGGCAATTATGTGCTGGCCTTCGTCACAAATAGTGCCTTCAGCGATTCCAAGACGGTGCAAGTGTATTGGAGCGGCGTGCGCTACACGTTGCTTCGCAACCTCGACCTGACGGCGGCTTACTATGGCTATCGTCAGAATGCCTACGGCACCGGAACGCAGACCGGCTGCGCCACAGCCGCACACAGCGTTTGCAGCGGCACCTTTGAGGCCTATTCCATCGACGCCGACTATAGGGTCGACAAACACTTCGATGCTTACGTGGGCGCCATGTACAGCGGCGTCCACAACGGCGTCGCCAGCGGCTACCTCTACACCACCAACATCAATCCCACTGCCGGAGTCCGCTACAAATTTTGAACGGCGGGACGCCAGGCTGATTATTCAAGCAAGACCTCCGCCGTCGCCAGCCCGTCGGGCGGCAAGGTGATTGAGACTCTCCCGTTCACGATTGGCAACTCTTCCGCTGCCGCAAGCGATGAGCCTAATTTCAGCGCGTCTAACTGCTCATGAGTCGGGTATTGAGGCGATCCCATGCGTGCGTATTCACTGTGAACATCGCCATGGGTTGCATCCAAGCGGCGTAGCCGGACGGTGCGAGTCCCCTGCGGCAGGCGCAGTGTGATCGTGATTGGAGGCGCCGTGATCGGAGGCCCGGTGATCGCAGGCTCTTTCCCTCGGGGAGGAACATAGTTCCACAGCGCGATGATGAATGCTCCGTCCGGACGGCGAGTGATCAACGCATGTTCGGAGTCAGTCGCGAAGCGCTCATCGCCCAATTCGTGCAGCATCCTAAAAGCATTGAAAGCAGGCTTGGGTATGCCGCCGGCTGCGATGATGCCGTAGCCGCCATAGAAGGGCCGGCGAACCACGCCCTGCTCTTCGAATACGTCCGAAAACGTCCAGTACGACATCATGTCCGTCAGACCATCGCATCGGCGCACAGTATCCGCGAGCCACGGACCCATGAATACCGAATCGGTGATGGCCGGCTCGTTCAAATAAGAAGCGTTGTATTCGCTCCAGATAATGGGAATGCCGGATCTGGGCGAGGCCGCCACTTCATCATGTACTTTCTTCGCTGCTCGACAGACCATTTCCGCACGCGGAATGGACTCGTGCGTGCCGAAGATGTCCTTGGAAGTGTCGTTGGCATAAACATGAGTGGACACAAAATCCAGCGGCACTTGCCGGTCAGATGTGTGCCGGATAAAGGCGCTCACCCAAGCGGCCTGCGCCGTTGAGGGACCGCCGACGCGCAGTCGGGAATCGACTTGTTTGAGCGCTCTCGCGGTGTGATCGTACAAAGTCCAGTAGGTCGCTTGCGCGGGCACGCCGGCCCAAAAATCCAGATTGGGTTCGTTCCATACTTCGAAATACCACTGCGCCACTTCGTCGATTCCATAGCGCGCAATCAAGTGCGCCGCGAAATTCGTTATCAGCGCATCCCATCGAGCGTAATCGCGCGGTGGCGCCACAAACGGATGGTAGCTGAAACTCTGCACGGTGCTACGCGAGGCGAGTTTACGCGGCATGAACGACAATTCGACGAAGGGTCGAACGCCATTCGCGAGCAGACCGTCGTAGATCTGATCCACGTAAGAGAAGTTGTAGATCGACTTGCCCTGTTTGTCTTCGTCGTAAATTCCGACTTCATCATGGAAGATTGCGTGGAAGCGCACGAACTTGAAATCTGTTGTACTTTTTACAAGGCGCAGATCCTGCCGATAGCTTTCGCGCAGTGTAAGAATTGCTCGCCCGGAGCCGAACATCTGTTCCCAAAAATGCGGAAAGCTGTGATGCGATCCGCGTGGATCGACGAGGATTTCTTCGTCGCTCCAGGCGCTCGTCGAGATCAGGACTACAAAAACAAACAGGAAAATTATTTTCATGGCAGGCCCGTAGTGTGGACATCCGCTCGTAAAAGGGAATAGCATCAATCGCGTCAGCTTGCGCGTCATTGTAGACCGCAAGCTATTTCCGATGCGCAACCAGCGCTTCCACGGAGGGGAAGCTCGCAGGGGGAAAGATGGTAACAAATATCAAGGACGTCACGCGCCATGCGCCGCTCGCGGCTGTGGCCGCGCCACTAAAGTCTCCTCTGTCTCGCATCCCATTCTGCTTTCAGAACTCGTGCCTCCCGCAGCGGCGCGCGCCTGCGATACCTCGCCGAGTTCATCAACTTTCACTGTTGTTTTACGAACGAATAACACACCGCAAGGCTGTGAGCGCACACACGGGGGAACTTCATGAGAATTCAAAATCGCTATTTAAAGACCTTACTCACGGCGGTCATCAGTACCGCGCTGGTTGCAGCCGCGGCAATGCCGACTGTGGTCCGGGCGCAGACAGCGGACGCGACCTTGCGCGGCAAAGCCGCGCCAAACACTGAGGTAGTCGCGAAAAACATCGCAAACGGCGTCACGCGACGAACCAAAGCGGACGCGGAGGGGAGCTACACCCTGCCCGGCTTGCAGCCGGGCACCTACAGCGTCGCGGCGGGACCGGGCACCGAAACTACAGTCACGCTGACAGTGGCCTCTACGGCCACGCTCGATTTGGCGGCACCGACGGCTGAGGGCGCCGCACCGCTCGCCGAGGTGACGGTAAAGGCTCAACGGCTCACGGAAGTGAGAACGTCGGAAGTGGGGACCACGGTCTCCCTGCATCAGATCGAGACCATCCCGCAGATTACGCGCAATTTTCTGGAATTCGCCGACACGGTTCCCGGCCTCGTGTTCAGCGTCAACGATCAGGGGCAGACCTCGCTGCAGAGCGGCGGCCAGAACGCCAGCGCAGTGAATGTCTATATCGACGGCGTCGGGCAGAAGAACTATGTGAAAGAAGGCGGCGTCAGCGGCCAATTCGACACCCAAGGCAATCCCTTTCCGCAACTTGCGATCGGCGAGTACAAGGTGATTACTTCCAATTACAAAGCCGAATTCGACCAAGTATCAAGCGCCGCCGTGACCGCCGGCACCAAGTCCGGCACCAATGAGTTTCACGGCGAAGTGTATGGTCAGTACGAAAGCGGCCGTTGGCGCGCGGAGACGCCTTCCGAGGAGGCCAGTGGCATGAAGACGCCCTCGCAGGACAAGGAATTTGGCGCCGCGTTGGGCGGACCGATTCTAAGGGACGTGCTGCATTTTTTCGTTGCCTACGAGGGCAAGCGTTTCAACACTCCGATTACGGTAACGCCCGGCGTCACGACGCTCAACGGACAGCCCATCCAGACTTTCTTGCCCGCGGACGTCAATGCGCAATTCGGACCCGCCGCGTTGCCCTTCAACGAAGATCTGTACTTCGGCAAACTCGATTTTGAACCTTCGGATTACGATCGCATCGAGTTCAGCGTCAAGGTACGCAATGAGAATCAGATCAACAATCTCGGCATCTCGAAAGCGGAATCCGCGGACATCACGGTCAAAAACAATGACACCCGCTATACGCTGCGCTGGGCGCACAATGGCAATCACTGGTTGAACGAATTGCTGCTCACGCACGAGGACGCCTTCAATCAACCGTCGGCCACCAACTTGGGCAATGGCTTGCAGTACACCGTGGTGGCAAACAATCAGGCGGAGGTTCTCGCCACCGGTTCCGCAGATCCGCGCGCCGCGCAGGATAAAGGGCAGCGCGGACCGGGGATACAGGATGACTTTACCTTCAGCGATCTGCATTGGCTGGGCGATCACACCATCAAGACCGGCGCCAAATTCAAGAGAATCGACCTGACGGCGGCCGACGCCGAAAACATCAACCCGCAGTTCTATTTCAACGTCACCCCCGCAGGCACGGATGCATTGCCCTACAAGGCGCTGTTCACCAATCCTGTTCCTGGTTTGAGCCCAACGGCGACCTCGAGAGACAATCAATTCGGCGTCTACCTTCAGGACGATTGGGTGCAGAACGAGCATTTGACCTGGAATATCGGCATGCGCTGGGACTACGAGAAGAACCTGGGCTATCTTGACTATGTCACCCCGGCCGCCGTGGTCGCCGCCTATGGCGCGCAAGACCCGAACGCACCGGCCGGACAGACCTATGCGCAATCCCTCGCCAAAGGCGGCGTCAATATCAACGACTACATCAGCACCGGCAATAACCGCAAGGCGTATACCGGCGAGTTCCAGCCGCGGCTTGGATTCTCATTGGACATCAACGCGGATCAGCGGCATGTGATATTCGGCGGTTATGGCCGCTCCTATGATCGCGACCTGTACGACTATTTGCAGGTCGAGGTGACCAAAGCGGCGTTGCCCGAATACACTGTGTTCTTTCCCAACGGCGCCGCTACCGCGGCGAACGGCTGTCTGGGAACGCCTTGCGTGCCGTGGGACCCGAAATACCTGGGCGGTCTGCCCAACCTGCAGGCGCTGGTGGCATCGAACGCCGCCGGCGCGGAAATCGATGCCATCAACAACAATCTGAAGGTGCCGTATTCGGACCAGTTCAGCATCGGCTTCCGCAACAAAATCGGCGACTGGAATACCAGCATCGCCGTGGCGCGCATCTTGAGCAAGGACGGATTCGTCTTCACCCTGGGAAACCGCGCGCCCGACGGTGCATTCTTTGTGAACCACGGATCGGACTTTGGCAACAGCGTGCCCGGCTTCGGCTCGCTGATCATCGGCAACAGCGGCAGCGAGACCAAGACCACCCAGGTACTGATCTCCGCGGAAAAGCCGTTCACCGCCGAATCGCATTGGAGTGCGACCTTCGCCTATACCTATACCGATTCGTCTACAAACCGCGATACGACGCAGCATTATTCGTTCGACGAGCCGACCATCGGAGCGTACCCGTTCATCAATTCGAATGCCGCCCCAAGGCATCGCATCGTCGGCACCGGCTCGTACGCGGCGCCGTGGGGCTTTGTGACGGCTGCGAAGCTGACGCTGGCGACGCCGACCCCGGTCGACGATACGGCCTGCTTCGGCTTGGTTTATCCGAATGGCAGCAACTGCAATCCCATCTCAGTGACGCCGAAGAATTTCTTCGGCTATCGCTCGCTGGATCTTCAGGTGACCAAGAATTTCGATATCGCCAACTTTGCGTCGGCCTATGTGCGGCTCGATGGACTCAATGTCTTCAATTTCCACAATTATGCGGACACGATTCTGAATTTCGGCACGAATGGAGTCGCGAATCCGAATAACCCCGTGACGTACAACTACACCGGCAATATCTTTGGCGTGCCCCGCACGCTCAAACTGTCGGTTGGAGCGAGGTTCTGATGGGTAGCGATGACTGACGGGCCGCTTCGCGACATTCCCATCACTGCCGGCGTCCGATTCGGCTCGCTGTTGACGATGCTGCTGATTTGCGGCTGCGGCGCGTTCAAGCCCGCTGCGGGCCCCAAGCTGTTGGAGGAGACGGACACGCCGACGCAGGCGTCCGAGTTCCTGGAGGATATCGAGCACAAGACCTTCGACTATTTTTGGGCCAACGCCAATCCGAAAAATGGTCTCGTGCCCGACCGCTATCCGACACGCGTATTCTCGAGTTTGGCGGCCGTCGGATTCGCGCTCACCGCCTATCCCATCGGCGTGGAACGCGGCTATGTATCGCGAGCCGAGGCGCGCGATCGGGTACTCAAGACGCTGCGCTTCTTTCGCGACGCGCCGCAAGGCCCCGGTGCCAAGGGATTCGCCGGATACAAAGGCTTTTACTACCACTTCCTGGACATGGAGAGCGGCGTTCGGTTCAACGAACATTCCGAGCTGTCGATGATCGACACCTCGCTGTTCATCGCGGGCGTGCTGTTCTGTCAAAGCTATTTCGATGCTTCAGACCCTGAGGAAAAAGAGCTGCGCAAGATCGCCGATTGGTTATATCGGCGCGTCGATTGGGCATGGGCAATGCGCGACGACGGCGTGGTGGCGCTCGGATGGTCGCCGGAAATGGGGTTTCACCAAAGAAGTTGGCGCGGCTACAACGAGTCCTCGATCATGTACATCCTAGGGTTGGGTTCTCCCAGCGCGCCGATGCCGGCATCATCGTGGCAATCTTATACCTCGACATTCGATTTCCACTGGGTCAACGACGGCCAGTGGTACCTGGCATTCCCGCCGCTGTTCGGACATGAGTACGCACACGTGTGGATCGATTTCCGCGACATCCGCGACGCCTACATGCGCGGCAAGGGGAACGACTATTTCGACAATACCCGGCGCGCCATCTTTGCGCAGCGAAGCTATGTGATCGCCAATCCCATGAAGTGGGTGGGCTACTCGTCGCGCCTGTGGGGCATCAGCGCGAGCGACGGGCCGATCGAGGCGAAACTCGACTACAACGGCGAAACTCGCGCCTTCCATGCCTATGCGGCCCGCGGTGCGGGCGGAGCCCAGAACTTTGACGATGGCACGCTCGCGCCCTACGCCGTGGCCGGCGCGCTGCCGTTCACGCCGGAGATCGCCATTCCTACTTTAAGACTGATGAAGGAACAGTACGGCAAGTACATCTATTCGACCTTCGGGTTTGTGGATGCCTTCAATCTCAGCTTCAATTACACCGATGTGAAGCTCACCTATGGCCAGATCGTACCGGACGTGGGTTGGGTCGATAACAACTACCTCGGCATCGATGAGGGCCTTACCATTGCCATGCTTGAAAATTTTCGCAGCGGCCTGATCTGGCGCGTCATGCGCCGCAACCCCTATCTACGACGGGGCCTTGAACGCGCAGGCTTCCAGGGCGGCTGGCTGGATACGAAAGGCTAGTCGCCTTCGATAGACTGCCGAGACGATCTCATCAACGGAAACCCTAATGGCCGCCAAGCAAAATCGCAAACGCACCTCGAGCCGCAAAACGCATCGCGCAGTCAGGCCGGCGGACGCGCCTTCATTGGCCAGCCTGTCCGATGACGATCTGTTGGAGACTGTGCAGCGCCAGACTTTCAAGTTCTTCTGGGAGGGCGCGCATCCACAGAGCGGACTCGCGCTCGATCGCCGTACGGCCCGCCGCGAACGGAACAATCATAAGACTGCCGTCGGCGGCTCAGGCTTTGGCGTCATGGCGATCATCGTCGCGGTGGAACGCGGCTGGATTACGCGCGCTGCGGCACTGGAGCGGCTCGGGCGAATACTCGATGTGCTCATCGCCGCGACGGTGTACCACGGCGCATTTCCACACTTTCTGAATGGGCGCACGGGCCTGACGTATCCCTTCTCGCGCAAAGATGACGGCGGGGACCTGGTGGAGACCGCGTATCTCTGCATGGGATTGCTGTGTGTGCGGCAATACTTTCAGCGCGACACGCCGGCCGAAAGGACACTGCGCACGCGCATCACCTGGATATGGGAAGAGGTCGAATGGGATTGGTACACCCGCGGCGGCAGCGAGACGCTGTACTGGCACTGGAGTCCGAGCAATGACTGGGCCTTGAACCACAAGGTCCACGGCTGGAACGAATGTTTGATCACCTACGTGCTGGCAGCGTCTGCGCCGCGCTACCCCATCGATCCGGTGGTCTACCATCGCGGCTATACAACGGGCCCGGAGTTTCTCAACGGTCAGTCTTACTACGGCATTGAACTGCCGTTGGGCCCGCCCTTCGGCGGGCCGCTGTTCTTCACCCACTATACTTTCTGTGGGCTCGACCCGCGCGGCCTGAAGGATCGATATGCCGACTATTGGCAACAGAACTTGCGTCACGTCGCGATCAACCGCGCGCATTGTGTCGCGAATCCCGGCAACTACCGAGGCTATGGAGAATCGTGCTGGGGCCTCTCGGCCAGCGAAGATCCGCAAGGCTATGTGGCTCATGCGCCGGATCTCGACGACGGCACCATCGCGCCCACGGCGTCTCTGGCGAGTCTGCCCTATGCGCCGACGGAAGTGACAAGTACCCTGCGTCATTTCCTGCGCCGGCACGGCGCCAAGCTTTGGGGGCCTTATGGCTTATTCGATGCATTCTGCGAGCAGCGCAATTGGTTCAGCGACGCTTACCTGGCCATCGATCAGGGCCCCATCGTCATCATGATGGAGAACCACCGCACCGGCCTGTTGTGGAACCTTTTCATGAGCGTTGCCGAAGTGCAGGTGGGATTGCGCAAGCTCGGGTTCAGCAGCCCGCACTTCGCCGGGTGATGAGTCTTGCCGCGGCGTCGGAATTGTCCGCCCCCGATTGTGGGAGTTCGCTGACGCTTTGATCAACGCCGCTTATTCACAATGGCAGCGGTTGACAGCCAAGGCAAATGTTATGTTGATGATCGACCGCCGTTCCGTACTGAGGGCCGCAGCCTCCTCGCTGGCCCTATCCGCGCTGGGATTGCCGCTTCGCGCATTGGCGCAGGCCTCGGGACTGAAGCTGGGGAAGCCTCAGCCTTTCTCATTCGACGGGCTCGTCAAAGAGATGCAGCAGCGTGCCACGGCTGATTACGTGCGCGACCAATCAATGCCGCAGGGCGTGCTCGACCGAATCGGCTACGATGAGCACGGCAAGCTCAAGTTCAATCCAGATCATGCGCTCTTCCTCGAGGGTTCCGGACAATACCCCGTGACTTTCTTCGCACTGGGCAAGTACTTCCGCGTCCCGGTGCACATGTTCATTCTGTCGGCCGCCGGCGAAGCCGCGAATGCCAGCGAGATCCTGTACGACCCGGCCTACTTCAACATGCCGGCGAACAGTCCCGCGCGCGAGTTGCCGAAGGGCGCCGGATTCGCCGGCTTTCGACTGCAAGAAAGCCGGCTGGGCGGCATCCGCAATCTCGACTGGCACAGCAACGACTGGGCGGCCTTCCTCGGTGCCTCCTATTTTCGCGGCATTGGCGAGCTCGGCCAGTATGGCCTGTCCGCGCGCGGCATTGCCGTGGATGTATCCACACCCGGCCGGCCGGAAGAATTTCCCGACTTCACCCGTTTCTACTTCGAGCCGCCGGCGGAG
>Ga0193726_1002862_pt1 | contig 11347 bp, 8 predicted proteins | sample H2c1metaG_FD_144928 | JGI IMG/M metagenome (GOLD analysis project Ga0193726, IMG submission 144928) | Soil microbial communities from a riparian zone of the East river system, Colorado, United States - H2c1 | ecosystem: Environmental > Terrestrial > Soil > Riparian zone | place: USA: East River... | reverse complement strand
GCCAATCGGTGCATTCGCATTGCTTCTGATCTCAGCCGGCTACCTAAGCGGTTGCGCGGGCAGCGGATTCCCCAAGGTTGGCTCGAACACCGGAACACCGGCGGGAACGTATCCAGTCACCGTCACAGGAACTTCCGGAACCGTGCAACACACAACAACGGTCACGCTGATCGTTCAGTAGAGAAGGCCACGCAGTAGATAAGATTGTGCAGGCGATTTGTAACACGGCACGACTTAGGTCGTGCCGTATCGAAAAATGAAAAAGGGGTTTTAACCCCTGAAGCCGGACTTCAACGGAGACAACAATGCGACGCACAAATATTTTGCTGGCAATTTTCCTGGCGGCGGTTTTCGCGCTGACCTCTGCTCCGTCCGCGCACGCGCAGGACACGCCCAAGTGGGAAGTCTTCGGCGGCTACACATACATGCACTCCAACATCGTCATCACCAATTCCACTTTCAATCTCAATGGAGGCAGCGGCTCCGCCGCCTATCACGTAACCGACTGGTTCGCGCTCGTCGCTGACCTCGGCGTCACCCATCAAGGTGCGGTCGCCGCAAAACCGTTCAGCCTGACGATCACCACCTACGAATTCGGCCCGCGCGTCATCTGGCATAATCACACGCACCTAACGCCGTATGCACAAGTTCTAATGGGCGGCGGCCGCGCCACTGGCACGCTCTATACCTCATCTCTCGGCACCGGACTCGCCCCCATCGGCTCCAGTAACGACTTCAACTTCTCCGCGGGCGGCGGCGTCGACTGGAAAATCAATCACGGCTTCAGCGTCCGCCTCGCCCAGGCCGAATATCTCCACACCCAATTTCCAAACAACGTGAACGCCAGCCAAAGCAATTTCCGCCTAAGCACCGGAGTAGTCTTCAGCTTCGGCAAAAAATAAAGCCGCCCAGTAGCCGCCAAGACTGCCGGCGTAAGGGCGCTGCTCGCGGCGCCCTCAACTGGAAGATTTGAGTCACCAGCGCTCCCGCCTGCAATTTCCATACCCGCCGCGTCACATTTATTCCTCCAGACCTGCTGAAGCGCCCGGGAAATCTAACGAATGTTAATCCTTATTATCTTGACTTGTGAGTGATTATAGGGTTGAATCCCGTCGCCAACGACCACAGTTTGGGCGCGCGGTATCGTCGAGTACTGATTCATTGAATTACCCGGGAGGCGACACATGACCGACTATCTTTCCGCACAAAGAAACTTTGGCACCCTTTCTCTGATTGATCTGCTGAACGCGCGCGATCAATTCCACGTTCACCTGATGCACAAGGCAAACGTAATCGGCACCGCGGTCGGACGTTACCGAATCCGTAAATCAGATCCATGGCCCAAGGAATCCAAGGACGGCCGGGAAGCCCCTGCGTCGCCTGCCGATCGCGGACCGCGAACTCTGATGAATTCGGAAGTTCGGCCATACTCATGGCCCGCCGTCCTCGTTTTCGTCGATCAATGGATTGCGCCGGAACAATTCCACAACAAGAATGCCGCTCCATCGGATTTTATTCCTCCGGCAATTTACATGCCGAATGGAGATGTGGTCCCAATCTGTGTGATCGAAGCGGATCGCGATTTGCAGCGCCTTGAAGGCGACGGCAATTACATGTATCCCAGTAATCTGATTGGCGGCGGTTTTCCTATAATAGCCGAGGTCCAGAAGCAGGAGCACATCGCATCCGTCGCGTGCCTGATGACTGATGGCCATCTGGTTTACGCGCTCACAAATCGCCATGTTACCGGCGCCCCCGGCGAAACCATTTATTCCATTCTTGACGGCAACCAGGTTCCGATCGGCCGCAGCTCGGCAAAACAACTTACCCGCCAGCGTTTTGAACATCTTTATCCAGGATGGCCAGGCAAAGATCTCTACGTAAACCTCGATATCGGTTTAATCGAGGTCGACGACGTCAATCGATGGACCACCCAGGTTTACGCCATCGGAGAAATCGGGGAGTTGGCCGACTTGAGCGTCAGAAATCTTACGCTCACGCTGATCGGTTGTCCGGTTATTGCTCATGGAGCCGCCTCCGGCTTAATGAGGGGCGAGATCTGCGCACTTTTCTATCGATACGCGGAGATGGGCGGATCGGAATACGTTTCTGACTTTCTAATCGGGCCACGCACGGAAAATTCGCTGGGAACCCGGCCCGGCGATTCCGGCACTCTCTGGTTGATCGAGAATAAAGATCCAAACGTTAAGCCGATGCCAGTCGCCATCCAGTGGGGCGGGCAGGCATTTCTTGATGGCGGACAAAAGACCGCATCCACGTACGCAATGGCCACCTGTCTGAGTACCGTCAGCGACCAGCTAGGTCTCAATCTGATTCGCGATTGGAATATTGTTCAACCGCAATACTGGGGAGCCGTCGGACATTACAGCATCGCCAACAAAGCTTGTGGAGTTATCAAAAATCCAAATTTGAAAAAGTTGATGACGGCAAATCTGGACCTCATCACCTTTGACTTGGATCAGATCAATAAGAAAAATATGGCGGGACTCAGCACACGCGATTTCGTTCCGCTTGCGGATGTGCCCGATATGGTTTGGAAGGTGGGAAAATATAAGCGTGGCCCGCAGAACTCCCCGGAACATCCGAATCACTTTGCCGATATGGATCGCAAGCTAAGCCCTCCCTTGCCTTTGGGTAGCACGCTGCTCGATATCTGTAACTCAAATTCGGCCAATGTCTCCGTCCCCGTCTGGCAGCAATACTATGACGCGGTGCAGAAGCAATTTCCCGCGATCGAAGAAAGCCGTGGGCTGTTGCCATTTCGAGTGCAACAATTTTATGAAGGAATGGTGCAATTTGTGAAGAATGGCGACGTTACCAGCTTTGTCTGCGCCGCGGGAATCGTTTCCCATTACGTCGGCGACGCCTGTCAGCCGCTGCACATCTCGTACTTGTACAATGGAGATCCCGATCACACCGTGCCCGAAATTGTTACCGACTCTAAAACCCATCAGAAGAAAACCGTGCAGGTGTCTACAGGCAATGGCGTTCACAGCGCCTATGAAGACGACATGGTCAACACGCACGTCCCCCAAATCCTCGCCGGCATTGATCAAAGGCTGGCGGCTGCGAATCCATTGCCTCTCGTATCCGGAGGACATAACGCAGCCGTCGCCGTCGTCCAATTGATGACTCGAACCTTTGGCGCAATTCAACCTCGCGCAATCGTGAACGCATTCGTTCCCATAGAAGACCAAAAACCAAGCCCTCGCGCCGAGGCGCTGTGGGCAAAATTCGGAGCCGGAACCATGGACGTAATGGCCGACGGATGCCTAAGTCTGGCTCAAATTTGGGAAAGCGCCTGGCAAGATGGTGGTGGAAACAACACGATTCAGAATCTCGGCCTGGTGAACCAAACGAGTCTTGAAAAACTATACCAGGACCCGAATTTCATGCCGTCGCATACGCTCGATACAATCTCGAGTGTATTAGGAGCCACTGCTCCGGCTCCTGTTGCCCCAAAGCCGGCAAAGAAAAATAAAGCCAAGACGCCAAAAAAAGCTGCGACCGGCCGTAAGCCTGCCCACCCGTAACGTTGTTCACAATTTGAGGTACCAGTTACCTCTCGGTGTCACTGCTTTGTCCCAAATTGTGGGATAAAGACAGGCCCCCGGCGCGCGGACGCGCAATGCGAACAAATGACCCTGTCCGGACCAGTGGTTGCGACAGGTATGCAAGCTCGGGAGCTAAAAACAAGACCTGGTTTGCGGAGAAGCGATGCCAAGCGATCTAAACGATGCTATTAACGGACTCTTCCGAGGAATCATATTTATTTTTTATAGTTACTTTGCGTCCCTTGGTAAGCTTCTCCTGTTCCCGGTCAAGGCAAGTCTTCAGCTTGTTCGTGGTCTTTGGTCAAAGCGGCCCTATCAAACCCAGCCATATGTATTTCTGTTTCTGAGTTTATTCATTGCTCAGGCTGTACCTCGCTACCTTGCGTCCATTGTTAATTACTATAAAGATGATTTTCCGGCTTCGAGCGGGTCCGTAACCGCATTCCAGTCCGCTTACACGACTGCGGTTCGCCTTTTCGATCCCAAAGCAGTGGTTGCAATCACGATTTCGTGCCTTATCATGAGCGTACTCGTGGATGGCATAATCGGTGCTTATCTGCTTCTTATTTTGAAACGACGTTTGGATCGAAAATTCGCAAAGCCTGCGATGATATACATCGTGGGCGTGCAGGCATTTATTCTGACGGCCGCTCTGGTCGGAGTATTTCTATATTTCAGGGGTTGGGCGTGGAGTTCGTTAGAAGAATACAAGCAGTCTCAGTTTCTGAGCGAGTATCGCGGACTGTTCGACGGTGTTATCGGCCTGGAACACGGATGGGATCTGTGGTTAAGCCTCGGCGTGCTGGTCCTGGGCTGCGCGGCAATTTTCTATGCTCTTTCGCTTCCGGTCATCGCCGCTTCGGCTTTTGCCTCTGGGAAGCGACTGATAGGTTGGCGCCGCCGTCTTCCGAAAGTTGCGCGAATCGCGCTGGCTCTTCTTATTCTTGTTCCGGCAGCCCTCGGATATGTCGAAGCCGGCAATTGGGTTGAGGATCAGATCGCGCCAGTAAAGCCAGAGGACCCCATTGTCTCCGAGGTTACGTGTTTCCTCGGTGATGGAAATCCACCGGTACTGCGAGCGGTTGCTGTGATTGCGAATCCATCGGATACACCGCTCTTGATCCGTCCCTTCGACACGGAACTCCACCTGGCTGCTGAGCGGGACCCAAGTTTACCGCAGGAACCTGCGAAGTACCCGTCGGGAAGACCGAGGAAGCTCTCTAAATACTCAAATACGTTCATGAAGGCGACCATTACTAATAGCGGCCAAGGAATCGACAAGCCAGCATATCTTGTTCCATCCGGACAATCGCTTTGGGTTGAATCGACAGCCGTTCAAACAGTCTTTCCGAAGGGAGTTGGGGACAACTTGCTCCATTGCGGCGTTACACTGCCAAATTTTTTTCAACTGAAACCTATTGAAGGATTCGGCAATGTCATTACGCCGAAAGATCAAGGCAAGTGAGTTGGGAGAAGCGGCGCTTGGCACAGCCTAACAATCAAGCGATCCATCCGCGGGACGCAGCCTGACTCCAGTCTCGCTATAGCTCACGACAGAATATTCGGCTGTTCCTTGAGCGCCCGCCACTCAACACGCTCGGATCATCATACTAATTTACGATGATTACCAATCAACAACAAATGACTTCGCAGATCGTAAAAATCCCCAGTTTCGATTTTTTCACTTTCTCCGCCAAAAACTGCATTATAATGCAGTTTGTAACCTTTTTACCCCACTTCCAACCCGCCAAAACCGCTCTCACTTTACCCGAACTCCAACTTTGCTTCTGAATCTGGACTTGTCTTCGGCCCTGCTTGGGCGGCTATTTCATACTCCTTGTCATCGACATTGTTACCATGGGCTACGCCGGTGAGTTTCATTTCTAACGCACGCTTTTCGGGCGGCAAAAAATTTGGGAAATTTTGGCAGGAACTAATTGCGAAGCATTTCGCGGAACAATTCTTAAACACAATGGAGAGAATAAATCTGAATCCCGAAAATTTTCGACACGGAAAAAGTTGGTGGGCCCGCCAGGACTCGAACCTGGGACCGACGGATTATGAGTCCGCTGCTCTAACCGACTGAGCTACAGGCCCTCTCGGGATAGCCGAATGATTTTATATCGGTTTTGCGAATTCGCGAGAAGGAATTGAAGGTCGTTCACTGAGCGCGGTTAGAGCGAGTTCAAGAATTAATGACGCACGTTAAAGTTCGTCGACGAACGCCAAGTCGCGCGGTTCCACATACAGCTGGTAACAACTTTCGCACACCCAACGATCGCCCGGATCGCAATAGCCGGACTCGCCCGCGTTGATGTGAGATCTGCACAAATCGCAGTGCTCGTGCCCCCAGCCCGACGGAACAACTCGGCGTTCAGGATTCGGAGGCGATGTCTGGTCGGTTGCCGGATAGTGGCGAGTCGTACCGCTGCGTCCTTCTGCGGGTTCAAGCTTCGTCCAAATTTTAATTTCCCGGCCTGCGACGATCGACACTTCGTCGGCTTCGTAATCTTGGGCGACCGCATCGTGTCCTTGGAACTGCAGTTTTTTCCAACCCCAGTTTTTGTCGAGAACCATCCAGACATTGAAAGCCTGCCACGCAGGACTGAGATAGAAAAGTGTCAGGCCAGCGACTCTGGGTTCATACAATTCCTGTGTGGTCAGAACCGCGGTGTTTGTATCCGCGTCCAGAGATTTCAGCGCGGCAGTGAGGCAATCACTTTCGCCGAACAAAAGCCAAAACCAGTGCGGACCAAAATCCGTCATCGCGCGGTCAAACCTGCCGTCCAACTCGAATTCCGTATATCCGGTCGAGGAGGTTTCGCCGCGACGCACGGCGGCTACTGTGAACTTAGGAAAATCTTCTAACGTTTTACGTTTGCGCGTTTCCACTGGCGACAATCTCCAAATTTCAGGCGCGTTGAATTGACTATAAGAATTAAATAATTTCGGTGGCGCCGTCGGCGGCGGCGCAGGAATAAATTTCTGGCGCGATGCCTGTTGCGCCTTGATAGCCTTCGCGTATGTAAATTGCAAAATCCTCCACTTGCTCGGTACGGATTAAATTAATTGTGCAGCCGCCGAAACCGCCGCCGGTCATGCGTGCTCCGACGCAGCCGGAAAATTTGCTGGCGAGATTCACCATCACATCTAACTCATTACAACTTACCTCGTAGTCGTCGCGCAGACTGGCGTGTGATTTTTGCATTAACGCGCCGAGGGCTTCGAGATCGTTATTTCTTAGAGCTTCGCGAGCGGCTAACACGCGGGCGTTTTCGGTTACTACGTGACGCGCGCGACGAAAAAGAAGGTCAGGTAAGAGTTGCGCGTGCTTTTGGAGCTGGTCAAGAGTTACATCGCGAAGCGCGCGGACATTAGGAATTACTTGTGCGAGGATGGCGACGGCTTCTTCGCAATTTTTGCGGCGCTCGTTGTACGCACCCGAGGCGATTTCGTGCCTGACCATTGTGTTGCACACGATGAGGCGGATGTTGGTTGGAAGTGGGACGGCTTCGTGGGAGAGCGAACGGCAATCCAAGAAAATTGCGTGATTGGATTTTCCGAAGCAGGCGACGAACTGATCCATGATGCCAACGTGCGCGCCGACGAATTCATTTTCTGCGCGTTGACAGAGTTTGGCGATTTCTAGCTTTGGTAATTCGTGATTGGATTGCGCGATGAGAGCGATTGCTGTTGCAACTTCGAGTGATGCGGAAGAACTTAGCCCGGCGCCGAGCGGGACGTCGCTCCGAATTAGAATGTCGGCGCCTTGCACGGCGACGCCGCATTTCTGAAGGATGATTGCTACTCCGCGGACATAGTCGCTCCAATGTTTGCGCGGCTTCGCGGAGGCTTCGTCGAGATTAAATTCGATTGTTTCGTTGAAATGCTCCGAGTGGATATTAAGGGTGCGATCTTTGCGCGGCGTGATTGCGATCCATGTCGCGCGATCGATTGCGGCCGGGAAAACGAAGCCGTCGTTGTAATCGGTGTGTTCGCCAATTAAGTTGGTGCGGCCCGGGGCGCGAAAAATGCGCGGCTGAATTTTGTGAGCAGGGAATTGGTGGCGGAAGGATTCGCGCAGGTCGGTAAGTTGGTGTTCGTCGGTCATTGAGATTTTATATTTTTGCGTTGCGTACAGATTAGATTTTCTGTTGGGACTTTTTTCCGGAGCGAGCCAGGAGCAACATCACGATCCCGAACGCGCCTAAGATTGCGCCCCAAATTAAATTGACGTTCATGCCTAGCGATTGCGCGTAGATTGTGGCGTCGCTGAATAATCCGTAGGCTGCCAGGATGATGCCCATGATGAGAAACATGTATCCGATTGGCCAGCGAATGTCTAAACCCATGCGACGTCTCCTGAAACTTTTTTTTCGCGCGATACTTAATCTGAAAATCTGGACACTATCTGAAAATAATATTCAATATGGCGGCCAAAACTAAAACGCCTGCGCCTAGCGCGGCCGGACGTAGATACCACGCAACATGTTCTTCGGTTTGGCGCGGAGTGAGTGAGTAAACTAATCCTGCTAATTCTTTTTCTTCGCGGGGTTTCGTCATCAAGCTGACGATGATGGTGACGACGAAACATGTTGACCACGCATAGATCGCCGTCCAGAAATTTTGCGCCATTTCGCTGGGATATTGATGGAGCTGCGCGCCGAGCCATCCACCTTTAATTCCCGCAACTGCGCCGACGGGCAGAGTTAGTCCGTGATGAATTGCGGCGGCACACATTCCGCTGATTAATCCAACGAATGCGCCGTGACCGGTGGCGCGTTTCCAGAACATGCCCAATAAAAATGTGGCGAAGAGCGGCGCGTTCACGAAGGCGAAAATTAATTGCAGCATGTCCATGATGTTATTGAAACGCGTAGCCATGTACGCGGCGAGAATGGAAAGCGCAATTCCGGCGACAGTGGCGATGCGGCCCATGCGGAGGTAATGCGCATCGGATGCGCCGGGACGAATGTGCGCTTGATAAATGTCGTAGGTCCAGACGGTGTTGAAGGCGGTGACATTTCCGGCCATGCCGGACATAAAACTTGCGAGGAGCGCGGTGAGGCCGAGTCCGAGCAATCCGGAAGGGAAAAATTTAATTAGCATGTTCGGAATTGCGAGGTCGTAATCGAGGACAACTTTTCCGTTGCTATCGCGGATGGCTTCGCCGATTGCGTTCATTTTCGGTGGAATAATTCCAACGCCCGCTACGCCCGGCGTGACTGTGGTTGGACAAATTGCGCCGGATGAAATTTGCGCGGCGGTTGTGCCCGGCGGATAGATTGCCGTTGGCTGCGAAACCATATTTGGCAAGCCGATGGCAATTATTCCGGGAAGAATTACCAGCAGCGGAAAAAACATTTTTGGAAGCGCGGCGATTAGAGGAGTTCTTCGCGCGGCGCTCATGTTATGCGCGGCCATGGCGCGTTGGACTACTAGGAAATCTGTGCACCAATATCCGAACGAGAGGACGAAGCCCAATCCCATCGCGAGGCCGAACCATTCGACGCCGAGCGGGTTTGTGTTCGCGTGTTGCATGCCCATCCAGGCGTGAGTCATTTCAGCGGGAACGCGCGTTTTCAAGCCGTCCCATCCGCCGACAGTTTTCAGGCCGAGCCACACGAGCGGAAGGAATCCGGCGACGATTAGAAAAAATTGCAGGACTTCGTTGTAGATTGCGCCGCTGAGTCCGCCGAAAAATACGTAAACGAGGACCACGAGCGCGGAAACGATAATCGAAACGTGAAAAACTCCGGCCGTTGAAACGCCGAGTTTGGCGAGCGGCGCGTCGAACAAATGCAAAGTTTGAATTAGGCGCGCCATGGCGTACATGGAAATGCCAGAGGAGAAAATTGTCATCACGGCGAAGGAGACGGCGTTGAGCGCGCGAGTTTTTTCGTCAAAGCGCAGGCGGAGATATTCTGGAACGGATCTGGCGCGAGAGCCGTAGTAAAACGGCATCATGAAAACGCCGACGAAAACCATCGCAGGAATCGCGCCAATCCAATAAAAGTGGCTGGTGGCGATTCCATATTTCGCGCCGCTGGCGGCCATGCCGATTACTTCTTGCGCGCCGAGATTCGCGGAAATAAAAGCGAGGCCGCAGACCCAAGCTGGAAGAGCGCGTCCGGAGAGGAAAAAATCGGAGCTGGTTTCGATGTGGCGCTTCAGCATGAAGCCGATGGCCACGACGAATCCCAGATAAACCAGCATCACAATCCAGTCAATTGGATGCAGCATGATTCCTTTCGTGCGGCGAAATTCGGACTAACTGCAAATCATTTCGCCGCGTCTTCCAAATAGTGCCACTGTTGCACGTCGCGCAATTGTTTCGCGGCATCTTCCGCGGTGATGTCGCGCTGCGGCGTGCCGAGCATTTCGTATCCGACTTGAAACTTGCGCACGGTTGCGGAGCGCAGCAGCGGCGGATAATAGTGCGCGTGAAAATGCCATTCCGGATGCGCGGCACCGTCCGTTGGCGCGCAATGATAGCCCATCGAATAGGGAAATGGCGTCTTAAATAAATTATCGTAACGAATGGTGAGCTTGATTTGAATGTCAGCGAGGGCGTCGCGCTCGTCGGGGCTTAATTCAGGAAATCCGGCCGCGTGTTTTTTGCTGATGACAATTGCCTCGAACGGCCAAATGGCCCAGAAGGGAACGATGGCGGCGAAATATTTGTTGTCGCAGATTATCCGCTCGCGGCGCTTGATTTCGAGCTTCACGTAATCGCAGAGCATGCACGTGCCGTTTGATTTTAGGTAGGTACCGAGGGAAGTTAATTCGCGGGACGCTTCATTGGGTAAATTTCCGTTCGCCCAAATCTGGCAATGTGGATGCGGATTGCTGGCGCCCATTAACGCACCGCTATTTTCAAACGGCAAAACATAATTGACCCACGGAAGCGCGCCGAGTTGCGCGTGTTGCTCGGCGAGAGCATCGATTACGCCGTGAAGTGTTTGCACGTCCATACGCGGCACACGCAAATTATGTTGCGGAGAGAAACAAACGACGCGGCAAATGCCCGGCTCACCACGCGCGACGAGCAATTCTTTTACTTCGATCATTCCTTCGGAAGAGTTGGCGGTCATCGCGGGGAAATCATTATCGAAAACAAATGTGGCGGGATATTTCGGATTCTGCGTTCCGTTGACGCGAACATTTCCGGGGCACATGTAACATTCGGGATCGTAGGCTAGCGTTTCGACGTACGCAGGAGATTCGACATGGCCTTGCCACGGGCGGGAAGTGCGTCCGGGGGAAACGAGAACCCATTCGCGCGTGAGAGGGTTGTAGCGACGGTGAGAATCCTGATCGAGATGGACCATTTTGTGCATGGAGTCTCCGAGAGAGCGCACGGAGGTTTTAACATAAGTTCGATTTTGGAGCATGTGCGAATTGGTACATGGGAAAACAGAAGTGGGATGCGAATTTGCGCACGAGGAAGGACAACGGCGTCGATCAGGCGATCGGCGTTCCCGGGGAAGTGCACCGACCCTTCGACGCGCTCAGGGCAGGCAGGAGTGTCGGTGCTACCGAGCCCCTACGTTTTCGCGAGGGAATGTTGTAGATTTCTTTGGCGCGGCTTGGTGCTGCGCTTCCTAATTATGCGAATGCGGAATTTCAGTGTGGCGGTTCTTCGTGCGGCTGCGGTGTTTTTATTTTTGTTCGCGGCGGCGAATTGCGCGCGGGCGGCGTCGATTACGGATCCTTCGGCGAATCCGGTGGCGGATGCGCGGGCTGTGGTGATTTCGGACCAAGCGCGATTT
>Ga0193726_1002861_pt1 | contig 11348 bp, 7 predicted proteins | sample H2c1metaG_FD_144928 | JGI IMG/M metagenome (GOLD analysis project Ga0193726, IMG submission 144928) | Soil microbial communities from a riparian zone of the East river system, Colorado, United States - H2c1 | ecosystem: Environmental > Terrestrial > Soil > Riparian zone | place: USA: East River... | reverse complement strand
GCCCTCCAGCGAGCCCTCCAGTGAATCCTCAAGTGAATCCTCCATCGAATCCTCAAGCGAATCCTCCGGCGAACGGGTTGCCGAGGTCTCCTGCGGAGGCTGGAAGGGCTCTTGGCTGCGTAGTCGTTGCAGCGCCGGCTCGGCCTCGATCGGCTCGCTGAAATAATAGCCCTGCCCATATTGGCAGCCCATTGCCTGAAGAGCCTTGGCGGCCGCCTCGGTCTCGATGATTTCAGCGATCGCGGTGAGATTCAGGCTGGCGGTCATCTGCACCAACGCGGCCATCATGCCCGTGTTAGCCGTGTCCGAGGCCGTGCGGTTCACGAAGGGGCGATCGATCTTCACGAAGTCGAACGGAAACAGCTGCAGATAGCTCAGCGATGAATAACCGGTTCCAAAGTCATCGAGCATCAGTTGGAGTCCCATGCCATGAAGCCGATCGAGAGTCTCATGCGCCGCGCCGACGTTGCTGATGAGCGCTGCCTCCGTTAGCTCGAGCTTGAGCACCGAGGGCGTCAGCTGCGTCTCGCGCAGCAGAGATGCGACGTATTCGCTCAGGCCCGGATCTCGCAACGCCGTTGGGGACAGATTGACGCTGATGAAGAAATTCTGATCGGCGGGGAGCCGCCGATGCCAATCCGCTGCGAGCCGCAGCACCCTGAGAATGATCCAGCGGGTGATCGGCACCATCAATCCGGCTTCTTCTGCGATGCGCAGGAACCGATCCGGAGCGAGCACACCCTCCACCGGATGGTGCCAGCGCAGCAGCGCCTCGGCACCCACCATCTTGTAGGTTTGCAGATCGACAATCGGCTGGAACAGCAGCTGCAGTTCGAGCTTTTCCATGGCAACGTGCAGGTCCGCTTCCAAGCTCACGAGATTCGCCGCTTGCCCCGCCATGTTTGGCGAGTAGCGGACGATCTTGGCTGTCTCGAGGCGCTTCGCAGCGGACAGCGCGATGTCGGCCTCGCGGACGATGTCCTCCGCGCGCTGCTGGCCCGAATCGACGCACGTGACGCCCACGGTTGCGGCGACGACCAGTCGGTGCCGGCGCAAGTCGAAGGGCAGGCGCAAGTCCTCTTGAAGGAGGCCGGCAACGTTCAATGCCGCTTCAGGGGAGGTCACGTCCAGAATTAACACCGCAAATTGGTCTCCGCCCCAGCGGGCGAGCACACCCTCGAATGCCGATGCTGATTTTTCGAAGCGGCGCGCGGCCTGGACCATTAGTTCATCGCCGGCCGTATGACCCAGCACCTCATTGACCAGTTTGAACCGCACGATGTCCACGATGATGACTGCAAGGCGCGGGCGGCGCCTCGCGCGTACATCGCGCAGCGCCCGGTCGAGCCGATCCATGAAATAGCGCCGGTTCGGCAGCCCCGTGAATGCATCATGGAAACGTGCGTGGTCGAATGTCTCCTGCAGGTTCAGCCGCTGCTGCGTCTCCTCAGCGAGCTGCTGATTGACGGCGCGCAGGCGCTGCCGCGCGGTCGCCAAGGCCGCGCGTGAGCGTTGCAATTCCTCGTTCAATTCGTGAGTGCCGAAGGCGAACAGCCACGCCAGGAACACCAGCAGGCCGATTTCCGAGGCGAGCAGCGTGGTGGGATACCAACCGGCGCGTGGGCGGATCGCAACCTGCAGGTAACTTCCGGGAATGGCAGCCGCCGTCGGAAGTCGGATCCTTGCCGCGACCGTGTCGGCCAACGGCTCCGTCCGCGAACTGACGAAGCTGCGCGTGCGGGCGCTGCCGGGTTCGAATTGCGACAGCTCGAAGTCGTAGCCCATGTCGGCCAGCCGCGCCAAGCGGCTCGCCGCAATCAGCTCATTCAAGTCGGTGTAGGCAACCGACCAGCCCAGCGATCGCGCTGCCTCGGGTGCGCCGCGAGCCGTCGCCGCGTAACGTGCCATCACCGGATAGCGTATGGCCACGAGCCACAGGCTACCCAGACGCGACGGACCCAATACGGCGGAGTCAGGTCGGGTGCGGGTAGGCTCCGCCGACCGCCATTCGCTGGCAATGTCATTGGCCGTGGCCGTCTCTGCCGGGCGGGAACCCAGCACTTTGTCGTCATTCGTCATCCAAAAAGTCTTGGCCGCCGGCGGCACCGATTCGAGTGACGCGGGCGCGCCCGATGTTGATAAGACCTGGGCGGCCAATGTCGCCTGTCGATCGGCTCGATCGGCCAGCTTTTGCAACAGCGGCTCAATCTTACCGGAGAAGTTGATCGCGTCCTTGGCCGCCGTCTCGCGAGCCGCTGCAGCATGGTGGTGCGCACTGAGGTCGATCAGACGCGATCCGGCAACCAACACCACGGCCAGCACCACGGCCGTGGGCAGCCATTGGACGTTGCGCTGGCGAATCCACGTCCTCACTTTGGCTGGCCCTGATGGCCGACGTGGAAAACATAGTTGAGCATCACTGCCACGCGACTGCTGCCCGAGAGATCCTGGTAGTCGACGACCAGAGTCAGGTCGCCGCGCACGTTCGGCAGGGGTTTGGTCACGCCCACATAGCCTTCGCGGAGCGTTTTTCCAGGAATGACGAGCTGCAGGCCCAGTACGGTCGGTGAGACCTGGCCAAAAGCGACACCCCCCAGAAAGTTGACCTTGGACGCATACAGGTCGATGCGGCCGGCCGTTAAATGCGTTCCGAGATTGCCGCTCACCGAGTCCGCGTAGGAGACCGTCGTCAAGACGTGCGGATTCCACAGGTACGAAAGCCCGAGCTTGGGAAGATTCCCGTGCGTTTTTTCGACTTCGTACTGCCGATCGTCCAGTTGCACGGACAATCGATGAAAGAACGTACCGACCACGCCCGCCGCCACGATCGAATATTTGAACGCATGCGGGCCATCATCGCCGGCGCCCTCGTGCGCTTCACCATAGAAGCCATAACGTGCGTCGCCGAAGGAGCGAGTCACCGCGCCGTTGACCGATGCGAAGGTCCAGTGGGCAACGGAGATCACCTGGTGTTCAACCGCGACTCCGGCGAGCGTATCGGCATCGAAATTGTGAAGCCAGCCAATCGATCCGCCACCGCCACCATTGGTTCCCGGCAGAGTGGAACCATCGGCGCTGAGTAAGATCCGATCGTCGGACGTTGCGGTCGGAGGCGCCATCGATGCCGGGGCGTAATCCGCACCCATTACCATTCCCGGCACGAGCCAGCCCGCCACCAACGCGGCAACGGGCAGCCGTGCAGTTCTCATCGCAGCTGCCTCGTGATGCCCGTGAGCACAGCCGTGCCGGTTCCGACCGGATCGGCTGTTCCCGCCTTGGCAACCGGGAGAACCGACACCGTGAAAATACGTTCCTGCTCACCCTCCAATGCGATCGCAGAACTCGTGACCTGATAAACTCGCTGTCCGATCTCGATGTGCGTCTTGCGCCGGTTGGTCAGTCCGGGCTCCCACCAAACCTGGCCGCCATTCGACTTCGACAGCAACCGCGCCGCATCCGCCCCGACTTTCGCGCCGCTAAACAGCCACATTGCCGGCTTGTTGAACGCCAGAACGCACCCACGTCCATCGATCACCAGTGCGGCATATTCAGAGGTGTCCAACGCCGCCTTCAGACAGAAAGCTTCGGTAGCGTCCTCGATGGTCAAAAGCGCCAGGCGCTGTTCCTTGTGCGCGACATGCAGCACGCGCAGATGCGTCACTCGCAGCTGGTCCGCGATCCGGATGATGGTCGAAGGCTCTTCGCCCCCATCAGGGCCGATGATGAGTTCTTGAATGATGTCGGGATAAGAGAAGCGCACCGCTTCGAACAGATTGCGGCCTTCGAGCGGTGTTTCCCCGCTCTGCAGATAGGCGATCGCAAAGTCGCTGGATGCGGCGATCCGCAGGCTGGCCGGATCGATCAGCAGCGCCGGCAGCGGCAGCCGCTCGATCAGGCTGGCCCACAACTCCTGCCCGCGCTCCGCTTCGGTCCTCGCCAGGGCGGTGTGCGTGCTCAACCGCTCGAACACAGTACCGACATATTCGGCCGCCACCGCGCACGCGAACATCCCGACGGTAAATACTTCGAGCAGTACGATCAAATAACTCGACGGTGCATAGAAGCCCGAGAAAGACCCCGGCGTCGCCGCGCTTTGATGGCCGAACAACGCGCTGAGCCACGCGTCGCCGCCAAGCAGCCCGCTCGCATACCAACGCAATTCCGGAGCTTGGGCGAGGGCCACAACCCCGACGACGCAGACAGCCACCGCGGAAATGAGATAGGGGTGCCAGCGAGAGAGAAAAATGGCGCCGATGACAGGCAGCGCAAAGATGGTCAGAAACGTCGGATTCTGCAGCGCCCCCATGTGCTGCCAGATGAAACCCATCACGATGACGCCGATCACATCCAACAAAGTCAGTGCGCGATCACGCCACCGCTCGTGCGGCGAAGTACGAGACTCCAGGATCGTCAACGTGATGAGAATCCCGCCCAACGCAAGCAGACCCCAACTCGCCGTTCCGAGATCCGCTTCGAAGCCGCTTACAAACCAGGGGACGCCGGCGGCGCTCAAAATAGCGACGATGATCAGCAACCAGCTATCGCTCATCAGTCGAACGCGCGGGTTCTCCCAGCCCGGGCGCGGCATCAACTGCGTGTGTTCGATGCTCGTTCTCAAGCGATCACCGCTAGCGGGGAGCGGCCTGCGCGGCCACGGGCGCACTGTCCGCCGCGACCAGGCTATTGCCGAAGTTGTTGGCGTCAAGAAACGGCTGCGAATGCACCTTCTGTCCGTTGGACGGCTGGAAGTCCTCGACGTGCAGCGGGTATGCATGGGCGCGCAACACCTCGTTGTGCCGCAAGACCGGCGAGTCGCCGATCACATCGATTCCATTGAACTTCGGCTCGATGATCGTATTGCCGACCGCCGTGCTGACGCCGTGGGCATCGCCGAGCACGAAGGCAAGACCGAAGCCGCAGTTGTGCAGCCGATTCGCCTTCACCAGCGTGTTGGACGAGCCGCGTACCATCACGCCATAGGCAGTGAGCCCCTCCAACTCATTGCCCTCGATGATTGCGCCGCGGGCATTCTCGGCGACGATGCCCATCGACGCACCGCCGTTGATGCGGTTCCCCCGAATCACCGCGCCCGCGCCAACCAGGTGAACATCGGCATCACGGGCACGGATGAAGTCATTGTGCTCCACCAAAACCCCAATATTGCCGGCGACGAGCCCGATGCCGTCCGCCGTGAACTTGTTGTCATGGATGCTGATGACATCATCGTGCGAATCCGGGGCGCCGCGCACGGCCCAAAGGCCGGCGTCCTTGTTCTCGGTAAACTCATTATTGGCGACCGCGGAATTGTGTCCCGCCGCGCCGAAACGCACACCGAGGCGGTCCTTGAGGAAGTGATTGCGTTCCAGCAAGGTATCGCTGGCGTTGTCGGCGACTTCCACACCGACGTCGCAGGAAGCAATCGTCGATGCGGAAAGATGAAAGCGTACGCTACGCACCAGAATGCCGGCGGCGGGACAATTTCTGATGGTGATCCCATCGATCGAGGTATTCGCAGCCGAGATGTCAAACACCGGCCCGGCACCAAGCGCCTGCGCATCGATTTGCACCCCCGAGGCCTGGCCCAGCAGTTTCACGCCATGTGCATTGACGAATGCCGGCAGGGCCGTCTCCAAAGTGATCTTGGGAACTTCGATCGAAATGCTGCCGGGGCCGGTTGCCGTCGCCACGACGAACAAGGCTTCGCGCAGCGTGCCGGGTCCTCTGTCGCCGCCATTGGTGACATGCACCAGGACGGCTTTCTCGGCGGCGCGCAGTGGCGGCGGCGTTTGCGTTTTGCGCCAATGACCCAGTGCGACTACAACTCCAAGCAACACGAAAATACCAATGGCTGCCATTGAGCGACGGCTGAATTTCATGAGGACTCTCCCCGATTCTTGATCTCTAAAACAAACACGGCATGCCAGGAACGCGTCGCCGCGCGGCGCCCGAAGAGCGCATTGATCGGCAATGAGAGCGCGGTAGCGAGCGCCAGCAGGCCCAGCGCCAATTTGCCGGGCAGTTTGCGCACGTACGGCAGCAGCTGTGTCCTGAACGGCGCCGGATCAACGCCCGTCAGCGCTCGCAGATTCAGGTCACAATCGCGGATCAGTTCCAGATACACGTCGCGATGACGCGCCCTGAACACGGTCGAATCACAGCGATTTACCGCCGCAGTCGGCGCCGCCTCGAGCAAGATCATGCGTCCGCCGGCCGCGAGGTGCGCGGTCATCGCGGCGAGTGCGGCACGCAGCGCGCGTGGATCGAGAATGTGCTGAAGAACGGTGACGCCCAGTATCAGGTCGAACCGTTCACCCACATCGAGACTCGACAAGTCCTGCACTTGGAACCGGCAGCGGCCGGCAACACCTTCGGCGGCCGCTCGTCGCCGGGCTTGCGCAATCATCGTTGGACTCAAGTCCACGCCCAATACCTCGGCGCCGCGCGCCGCCAGCAGCCGGCTCCAGCGGCCGACGCCGCAGCCTACGTCCAATACGCGAGTTCCTGCAGCGACGTTCAGCCACGGTTCGAGCGCCAGCCGCTGCTCCAGATGAATGGCTCGATTGTAGAATTCGGGCATGCCGTAGGCACATACCGCCGCCAGCCCGTCGCCGTCGCCCGCGAATCGCTGCGCGCGGTCCTCCCAATACGCGTCGGGGCGGTACAGCTGGGGAGCGGGAATTCCCCGCACGGTCATTCGATCACCCCCGCCTCTTGCGCTTCGATACCGGCATCCGCGGGGCTCTCGTAGTGATCCTGATATACGCGGCGTCGAAACAGCCGGAGCGCAAAGAAATTCACGAAGCCCACGGTCATCGGCACGATATGCACGATCGCGTAGCACAGGTACAGCGGGACGATGGGCGCGATATAGCTCCGTTCCGCCTTGGGCACGCAGGTGAAGAGCGCAATCACGCCGAGCGCGAGATAGCTGCCGACCGCCGCCGTGAAGTACTGTGGATTGCCCAGACTCCCCTGCGGCACGAAGTCATTCAGCAGCGCGTCCAGCCCTCCCAAAAAACTCAGCAGCAGGAGTGCTGCGCTGACGATCTTGACCAGGTGAATCCCCAGCGCGAGGCCGCCGATATAGATGAGGTAATTGTATGCGGCGAAGGGCGAACGGCGGCTGATTCGCAGCACTTCGGAGAAGCGTTCGCTATAGACCTTGATGAGACCGTGGTACCAGCCGACGCGCTGCGAGAACCAGTGCTGCAGGGAACCCGGACCTTCCGTGCTCACCACCAGGCGTCCATCGTAATAAATACGTTCGCCATGGCTGAGCAGAATCAAGGCGTTCTCGAAATCCTCGGCGTAGACGGAGAGCGAATGCTCGTCGAGCGTACGTGCCAGTGCGCTGCGTCGATAAAAGGACACACCGGATGTGACGCTGAAGTCTGCGAGGCTCTCACGCCCGACGCGGAACGCCAACGCGTACTCGAAGGCCTGGAATCGCGCCAGAAATCCGTCCGGCTCGATCATGATTCTCGGGCAGGCCGCGGCGGCACCGGTTTGCTGGAAGTCCCTGATGAACTGTTCCAAATCGATCGTGCTGCCCTCGTTCAACCCGCGGATGCGGATGTCCGGATCGATCACCATGACGATATCGATCTGCGCCGGCAGACGCGCGAGCAGGCGGCGCAAGGCGCCTGGCTTGCGCCGGTTCACGCCGTCATCGAAGCATCGCCATCCTGCCTGGCGCAGCCGCAGCACGGTTTGGTCCGTCGAGCCGTCGCTGATGAGCCACACGCGGTGTTTGTAGGGCCCGAACGCCGCCATGAAATCTTGGAGGCGGTCCTCGAGATTGAATATGGAAGCGATGATCGCAAATGGCGGCGCCTGAACGACACGCCTTGCGTCAGGCGGCAGAATGGCGGAGAGATTGATGGAAAGGCCGCCGTTCCGCGGGCTGTAGCCTCCACCGGCGGCCAACGTGTGGCGACGCCGCATGTACAAGCGCAGAGCGAAGTCGATCGCGTCCGCATACACGATGACATTGGCGACGGCGAACACCAAGATTGAGAACCCGGCGGTTCGAGCGGCCGCCACGGACAACACGATCCATCCCGCCAGCAGCACGCATACCGCGAGCGGCCCGAGAAGCGACCATGCCCGGAGGGGTTTCACGCCGTCGCCGCAGCAATCGGCACCGCTGCCGGTCGGAGCGCAGGAAGTCGGGCATACAATTCCGACCAGACCTCACTCTCATCGGCAATGTACTGACCGCGCTCCGCCATGATCGGCAGGGAACTTAGAATCCACAGCAGCGAGCGCACGCGCGACGGCAGATGCGCGACTTGCCGCTCGAGCGGGCCGAGCATCGCCTCAAAGCTGCTTTCCATGCGCAGTATTGCGTCGGTGACGATGGGATCGATCGGCAGAATTTTCACCGGCTGCTCCCATGCGATGTCCGTTCCCGCCACACGCTGATGGGCGTAGTAGGTTTGAGGCAAAAGACTCGGATCCCGCGCAAGCGCCGCTCCGGAAAACGGAATGACGTACGGATACATGCCGATTTCGCATCCCTGACGCAGCCAGCGGTACGCCTCGCGAAGTGTTTGACAGACATCTTCCAGAGTGGCATGCGGCGAGCTTAAGATCAGATCGAGGAACGGAGTCATCCCGCCGGCCAGCGCGGCGGACAGCACCGGCTCGATATGCCGATGGATCTGCGCCTTGTTGAATTCTCCGAGCACTGCCGGCGAGAAGTTCTCAATACCGAAGCCCAGCACGCGAAAACCCGCCTGTTTCATGGCCGTCAGGCGCTGGGGGGTCATGGCATCGATCCGGTTTGTGCTGATGAATTGCAGGTGCGACGGAATCCGACCGCTTCGCTTCGCCGCAATGATTCCATCGCACAGCGGCAGGATTCGGCGGTCCTGAGTGAAAACGAAAATATCGTCCTGAAAGATGATCGTGCGCACGCGCGGATGCGCCGCGACGATGCGCTCGATCATGGTCAGACACTCGTCCGCCTCCAAACGCGCCAGAGATGCAACACTCCCCTGCGCCTCATGCAGAAAGTTGGTGGAGGAACAGAACGTGCAGCCCATCGGGCAGTAGTTGAGCGTGATCAGCCGCACCGAGCGAATTTCGGCAAGGTGCGCTTCGCGCGCGGCTTTGCTCGGCAGCGCACCAATCCGATAGGCCGATTCCAGGCGCTCCCAATAGGCTGAATACGGCATCTTGTCATAGGGTGTGCTGAAGATGGCATCGCGCAGCTCGTCGCGGCTCAGAGCACGTTGCGGTATCCGAATGATTTGGCCGTCCTTGTTGCGTTCGGCCGTTCCGGCAATGCCGCCCAGCGGTTGCCCCGCACGCCGGCGCGCCACCAGATCAAGCAGCGGCCGTTCGCCTTCACCGAGCACAATCAAGTCGAACGGGCCGAGCTCGAACATCAGCTCCGGACGAAATGTCGCCTCCATGCCGCCCGCGACAATGAACGCCTGCGGCGTCACTCGACGCACGATGTGCGCAAGTTCCAAATCGAATCGCAGCGTCATCCCCGTGGTAGAGACGCCGACGATGTCCCATGCGCCGCTCAGCAGCTCGCGCTCGAGCGCTCGCTGCGGCGGCTCGCGACAGCAGTTCGGATCGAAGACTTTGGTCTCGATCCCTGCCGCTTCAAGCACGCCGGCAAGCCGCCAGACGCCGAGCGGCGGAGCGAGAAAAGTGAATTCGCCGCAATGCGGATCGTACGGACCGATCAGTAATGCCGAGGGTGAGTCTGAAGTGAATCTTCGAGCTCGGCCCATGGTGTTCTTTTTTGCGCCCTCAATTCTTGTGTAGTCAAAATGCGCGTCTCGCAAAGAAAATGCATCGGGTAATCACCCGTCAGATACGGTCAGGTAAACACCCTATCGGCGGATGGGGCGAAGGTGCGCGAGACGAGCAAATTGGAGCGAGTGGGGCGCTATGTCATATCGCCCGTAGGTCGATGAGATACCCCGCGAGGGCGTGAGGCATGCTGAATCGTAGTCCGACGGCGAATTGACGCGAAGTGTGCGGCACACAATAAACTACTTCGGCCTCGGTTCGAAAATTGATCAGCGAATCGCTGACAATGACTTTCTTGCCCGCGTCCCAATGGCGGCCGGCAATGAGGCGGGCTCCGCGTTCGCTGATGTTCGCGAAAACCACTGTCTCGTTGTTCGAAGGCTCATCGGCTGCCTCAAGATTAGCCACTGCGTTGGTGGCCGTTCGTGGCTCGGCTCGCCCAATTTGCATCACATTCACCCTCTTGGTATCGTCGACTCAATCAGGGATCCGGGCGTTACAATACGGAACTGCCGGACGGGTTAAGTTCGAGCTGCCCCATCGGCAGCCAGCGATCTTTTGACGCCACTGCGGTTGATTCACCAAAAGCCGGCCGCTTGGCGCCGCCGCCGGCGCGCGCCGATGCTTCCGAATTTGCAGCGGTAAGATCATTGGATACGCAGGTCCGGTTCTCGCGTTTACGCTCATACAACGCGGTATCGGCCTGCCTCATCAGGTCTTGCAGAGTCGTGGGTTTGTCGGGATCGAAATGCGCCACGCCGACGCTCAAGGACAATTTGTAGCGATTTTCCGCGCCGCTGCAATTGGCCAGATTCAAGTGCAGACGCCGACAAATCGCTTCCGCGCCACGTCCGGGTTCCTCCTGGATCAACGCCGCAAATTCGTCGCCGCTCAAACGCCCCGTTACATCGAATTTGCGAAAAGTCCGCTCGATGCACGCCGCGGCGAGCGATATCGCTCGATCACCCTCACCGTGACCGTAGTGGTCGTTGATCGATTTCAGGCCGTCCAGATCGGCGAAAAACATCAGCATATTTTGCTTCGCGTCGCGCGCCCATCTCAGGTTACGGCTCGCCAGCGCCATGAATCCGCGGCGGTTATGCAGGCCGGTCAGATCGTCCCTCAACGCCATTTGCAGCAGCGTGCGCTGCAACCCAAGATGATCATGGGTGTAGCGCAGGGTTCGCGCAATGCTGTCGGCTGGAATCGGGTTGTTGCCGGGTGCGGCGCTGAAACCGGATTGCTTTCCTCCTGCTTCCGGCGGACCTTCCATCTGTTCCCCAGCACCGTGAACGTCGGGGAGCAACAAAATCGGCAAGTTCGGCAATTTGTTACGTACTTGGATGGACAGCTTCGACACGAAGTGCGGCGTCAATGTGGATTCCAGCAACAACACATCGGGTGCTTGCTTCACGACCAGGCGCAAGGTGCCGGCAAAGTCCTGCATATTCACCCGCAGGGCTTTCACATCTATCAGCTGACCGTCGATCGACTCATGAAACCCTCCGTTCAAAAACCAGGAATTTACCCATTTTTCCAACACGACCAGCGCCTTGAGCAAGGTGCGTTTCATAGCC
>Ga0193726_1002860_pt1 | contig 11350 bp, 13 predicted proteins | sample H2c1metaG_FD_144928 | JGI IMG/M metagenome (GOLD analysis project Ga0193726, IMG submission 144928) | Soil microbial communities from a riparian zone of the East river system, Colorado, United States - H2c1 | ecosystem: Environmental > Terrestrial > Soil > Riparian zone | place: USA: East River... | reverse complement strand
CACAGGCCCGCCAGGACCATCGCGCCCAGCACCAGGGTGTAGCCCGGCATGATGTCCTCGCTGATCACCGCCAGCAGGAGGAAGAAGCCGCAGCCGAAATGGAAGCAGGCGGCCAGCGCAGCCGCCCCGGCGCTCGCCGTCACGCGATGGACGAAGGCATAGACGAAGACGATCGCGAGGCTCGCCCAAAGGGCGTTGAGATAGGCGAACTGCTGCCACGGCACGCCGCGCAGGATGCCCAACGCGTCGAGTCCGCGGGCAAGCGCACCATAGAGCGGGAAATAAAGATAGTTCGACGGATCGAGCCGTGCGTTCGCGGGATCGCCAATCCAGGGCTCGGCCTGGATGCTCTTGTACATCCCGTTGGTGGTGATGATGTGAACGTTCTGCAGCCAGTCGATCAGGCCGCAGAGCACCAGCAGTGAAATCGCGAAAACCAGCAGAAGCTGCGCCGGGGGCGCGCGACTCCAGTCGCGCGTCTTTTGTTCGATCAACGAAGATCGCGCCACTGGAGTGGCGCGCCCCCAGCTAGACCTTGCGCCCGAACAGCACCACCGCGCCTTCCGGCCCGTAGCTCTCCGAATGCAGGCAGCCGCGCGCCAGGTCCCAGCTATCGCCGGGCTTGTAGGTCTTGGCTTCGCTGGCCGAGGTGATGGTGATCGCGCCCTTCAGCACCATCGCTCTCACGTCATAGGGATGGCTGTGCTCGGGATTCACCTTCACGCCCGGCGTGGTGTTGGTGAGGATCTCATAGCCGTCGCGCTTCAGCCCGGCTTCAAAGGTCTGTCGGTCCATGCCCATCCCCCTTCGTTCACGCGCCCTTGCGCGCCGCCACCACATATTGCGCCCCCAGCGGCAGCCACGCCAGCAGGCGATCGACCCTGCGCAGGAAAGTGATCCCCGGCGGCATGAACATCAGGTAGTTCGACGCGATGTCGTAGCGCGCCGAGTCGAGCAGCCCGTGCCGCACTTCCTTCTCATCTAGCAGGATGGCGTTCTCGTCGATCGGCGTGCGGGCGATGACGTAGCGCACCAGGGGATTGCGCGGATTGTGCTCGAAGACATAGATCCGCCCGCCCGGCTTCAAGATGCGGCCGAGTTCGTGGTAGACGGCCTGGCGCTCGGCGGGCGGCACGTGATGCAGCACGGCGCTGATGGTGACGATGTCGAATTGTCCATCGGTGAATGGCGTGCGCGCACCGTCCTGGACGGCCAGCGCAGGCGCAGGCCCGAAAGCCGCCGGCCAGCGCTTCGCAACCTCGGCCAGCATGCCGGTCGAGACGTCGCAGCCGGTGAAGGCCGCGCGCGCACCCAGCCCGGCCAGCACGCGCATGAGGTCGCCCGCGCCGCAGCCGTAATCGAGTACGGCGAGCCCGCCCCTCGCCAATTCAGGTTCATGGCGCAGCAGCCAGCGCGCCTTAACGGCGATGAACTGGTCGGCGGAGGAGCCCACCAGGCGCTTGATCGGGTTGTCGAGACCGCCGTCGTAGTGCGCGGCGTGGCTGTCGAACTCGGCCGGCTTCATTTCGGGCCGCCGACGATTTCACGGATCATGAACAACGGCCGGCCCTTGCTCTGGTCGTAGAGCCGGCCGAGATAGGCGCCGATGATGCCCAGCATCAGGAACTGCATGCCGCCCAAAAGCCCGACCGCAGCCATCAGCGACGTCCAGCCGGGCAGGTTCACGCCCATCAGCCAGCCCACGATCGAATAGACGAAGAAGGCGAAGCCGACCGCCGCCATCACCCAGCCGATGGTCATCGAGGCCATCAGCGGCACCACCGAGAAGGCGGTGATGGCGTCGGCGGCGAAACGCACCATCTTGGCCAGCGGATACTTGCTCTCGCCGGCGACCCGCGCATGGCGATCGTAAAGCAGCGGCACCTGCTTGCCGCCAATCCACGCCACCATGCCACGGATGAAGCGGTGGCGTTCGGGCATGACCAGCAGCAGGTCCAGCACGCGGCGGGTCATGAGGCGGAAGTCGCCGGTGTCGGTCGGGATGGCCACGTCGGTCAGGCGGCCGATCAGTTTATAGAAGGCGGAGGCCGACGCGCGCTTGAACAGGCTCTCGCCGTTGCGCTGGCGGCGCTGTCCGTAGACCACGTCGGCGCCCTGGTCGATCAGCGCCATCATGTCGGGCAAGAGCTCGGGCGGGTCCTGCAGATCGGCATCGATGATCAGTATGCGCTCGCCGCGGCACACCGTCAGGCCGGCAGTGAGCGCCAGCTGATGGCCATGGTTGCGCATCAGCTGCACCGCGACGATGCGCGGGTCGCGGGCCGCCGCCTCGGTCATGATCTCCCAGGTGCGGTCACGCGAGCCGTCGTCGACAAGCACGATCTCACTGGTACCGCCGATGCCGTCCAGCGCGGCGCCGAGGCGGCGCATGAACTCGGGCAGGGCTTCCTGCTCGTCGTAGCAAGGGGCCACCACGGAGAGCGCCGGGCGGATGGCGGGAGTCATGGGCGGAGCATTAGCCGTTGTTGTGGGCGCCGGCTAGGGACAAGAACATACTACGAACAATACGCGCGTTTGCTCGTGCGCGTCTCGACGCGGCCGCAGGAACGGTTCGCCTTACTGCTTCGCCAGTTGCTCGCCCATCAGCCGATGCAGCAGGTTGATCGCCTTGAGCGGCCGGACCATCACCTTGAAATGCGTGATCAGACTTCCGTCATCGCTGAAGGTGATGATGTCGACGCCGTTGATCTTGATGCCTTCGATCTCTTTCTCGAACTCCAACACGGCGCCGTTGTCGCTGCGCCATTCGCCGACATACTTGAAGCCGGGGCCGCCCAGAACCTTTTCCGCACCCGCCAGATACTTCGCCGTGATCTCGTGTCCGCGCTGTGGCGTGTGCACGACGGGGCTTTCGAAAACGGCGTCGGGGTGGAGCAGATCCCACAGCGCCGCCCGGTCGTGGGACTTCATGTAGTCGTACCAGCGGTCGAGAGCGGTCATCCGCATCGGACGTCTCCAGTGTTTGGCTGGCGAAGGTCGCCTCAGCCGCCGGATTTGTCGATACCGAGGACGATCAGAACGAGCGCAACCGCCATCAGCATCCAGCCGGGATGACGACCGCGCGTTCCCCAGAGGTTGCCGACAGCGCCATACAGGTAGGAGCTGCCGACGAGCAGGCCGGTCGCGAGCCTCGCGTCGTGCTCGAACCACAGGGCCGCGGCGATCAAGACGAGCCCCCCGAGCAACCAGTTGAACGTGCTGAACTGCAGGAGCAGCGGCACCAGCCTTCTGATCGGACCGGCGATCCGCCGATCCGCGACGAATAACGCCTCGACTGGCCTGACCATGAGCCGCTGGGTCAGGACGCCGTGAAACACCGCGACGGAGCTTCCGATGACCCCGGCCAACGCCAGGGCCGCATCTTGCCAGGTCATATCCATACACCTCTGTATGGAGGATATGGCGATGAATTGGCCGGAGTCAATACACTTGTGTATGGTCAAGTCATGAACGATCGCCTGACGAAGTCCGACTGGATAAAGCACGGCCTGCGGACGCTCGCGAACGAAGGCGCCAACGCCCTGAAGGTTGGCCCGATGTCGGCGGCGCTAAAAGTGTCTCGCGGCAGTTTTTACTGGCACTTCCGGGACATCGCCGATTTCCGCTCGCAGCTGTTGCGCAGCTGGCAAGAGCGATCAACCGATCAGGTTATCCAGGAGCTCGAAGCCGAGAAGGCCGAACCGGGCCGTCTGAAACATCTCATGACGCGGGCCTTCAACGTGAAGCGCGATCTGGACCGAGCCATCAGGTCGTGGGCCGCAGAAGACGAGGATGTCGCCAAGATCGTCGCGACCGTCGATGACCGCAGGGTCGCCTACATGGCAAAAATGCTGGTCGCTGCAGGAGTCGAAAGCCGACGGGCGCTGCCTCGGGCAGCCTTCATGTATTGGGCTTACCTGGGCCAGACCATGGTCATGGATCCCCGCCATTCATCAATCCCGCCGGTTGCCATCGACGATATCAGCGACCTGTTTGAAAAGTGACGCCCGGCCGAGCTCGATCGCGTTCCGGTTGTCGCTGCCCTTCCCTGCGGCAATGGGCTATCAACCACCCCCATGAATGACAACAACCATCGTGGCCTCTTGCCGGCTGGGCTGGCCGATCTGCTGCCGCCCGACGCGGCGCGCGAGGCCGGCGCGATCGGCATCGCCATCGAACGCTTCGCCGCCTTCGGTTACGAGCGGGTGAAGCCACCGCTGGTCGAGTTCGAGGAATCGCTGCTGGGCGGACCGGGCGCGGCGCTGGCGCCGCAGACCTTCCGCCTCATGGACCCGGTCTCGCAGCGCATGATGGGCGTGCGGCCCGACATGACCGTGCAGGTCGCGCGCATCGCCGTGACCCGGCTGAAGCACGAGCCGCGGCCGCTGCGCCTCTCCTACGGCGGCACCGTGATCCGCGTGCGCGGCACGGCGCTCAAGCCCGAACGCCAGTTCGCCCAGGTCGGCAGCGAGCTGATCGGCGTCGATTCGGCCGAAGCCGATGCCGAAGCGGTGCTGCTGGCGATCGACGCCTTGCGCGCCGTCGGCGTGGCCGACCTCAGCGTCGACCTCAACCTGCCGACCCTGGTGGCTGCCGTCGCCGCAGGCTTGAAGCTGTCGGCCGAGACGCTGCGCCGCGTGCGCCGGGCGCTCGACCGCAAGGACGAGGGCGGCATCGCCAAGGCCGTCGGAGAAGGCAAGGCGGACGCCAAGAAGGCGGCCGACATGCTGGTCGGCCTGTTGCGGGCGGCGGGCCCGGCCGAGCCCGGCATGGCCCGGCTGACCGCACTCAAGCTGCCCGCTGCAGCGGCGGCCGAGGCGGCGCGGCTCGCCGAGGTTGTGAAGCTGGTGCGTGCCGCCGACGAGGATTTGCCGCTGACGCTCGATCCCGTCGAATATCGCGGCCTCGAATATCAGACCGGCGTGTCGTTCTCGGTGTTCGGCCTGAAAGGCCGCGAGGAGCTGGCGCGCGGCGGCCGCTATTCCGCGGGCTATCCCGAGGACGGCGTCAGCGAGCCGGCGACCGGTTTCACACTCTACATGGATGCGGTTCTGGCGGCGTCCGACACGGCGCCCGAGCGGCCAAGACTCTTCCTGCCGCCCGGTACGCCGTGGAGCGAGGCCGCCCCCTGGCAGGCCAAAGGCTATGCCGTGGTGCGCGGCGTAACAGCGTCTGCCGATCCGCGCACCGAGGCCAAGCGGCTGCGCTGCAGCCACGCTCTGATAGACAAGGAAGCCGTGCCGCTTTAGGCGGCCGGCTTCCCTTCGCTTTGAAACCTAGTTCGGCCGGGCCGTATCGGCGCCGGAAAGCGCCGAGCCGTACGCTCTGCTGAGGCCCGCCGTCCGCTCCTCGACGAGCAGCTCGACCATGCCCATCAGCAGGACGAGCTCGCCATCCTTCATTTCCTCGGCTTCCGCCTTCATGTCCTGGATACTGTGCCAAAGATGAAACAGGCTGGATGCCTTCTGCTTCGTTGAAAGGCGCCGCTTGCGGGGCTTTTGCTCGACCTGGAAGCTCGTTGCGTTAGCCATCTCTCCCTCCTCTGATGCCACACGTCCCTACCACCCACGGGTCGCATCAAACGCGATATCGGCCGGCCGCTCTGTGGCTAAACGCACATATCGAGAGGGTAGTTTTGAATATTTTATGGCAGGGCGCGGGGGAATGGTTTTTCCTTCGTGCCCCTCTCTCAGCGTGCTATCCAAACTCACGCCTCTCCGGACCCACGCCGGGGAGGCGTTTTCGTGCGTGAACTCGGGGCATCAGGGCAGGGCAATGGCCAATGTGGCAGTGATCGGCGCCCAGTGGGGCGACGAGGGCAAGGGCAAGATCGTGGACTGGCTGAGCGAGCGCGCTGAAGTCGTGGTGCGCTTCCAGGGCGGCCACAATGCCGGCCATACCCTGGTCATCGGCAACCAGACTTATAAGCTTGCCCTCTTGCCGTCGGGCGTCGTGCGCGAGGGCAAGCTTTCGATCATCGGCAACGGCGTCGTGGTCGATCCCTGGCACTTCCTCGAGGAGGTGAAGAGGGTGTCGGGCCAGGGTGTGTCGGTGACGCCCGACAACCTCAAGATCGCCAACCACGCCGTGCTGATCCTGCCGCTGCACCGCGACCTCGACGGCTGGCGCGAGGACGCGCCGGACACGATCAAGATCGGCACGACGCGGCGCGGCATCGGCCCGGCCTACGAGGACAAGGTCGGCCGCCGCGCCATCCGGGTCGGCGACCTGGCGGAGCCCGACTATCTCGCCAAGAAGGTAAACACGCTGCTGGCGCACCACAATCCACTGCGCACCGGCCTCGGCAAGCCGCTGATCGACGCCGCCAAGCTCACCGCCGACCTGCTCGAGCTCGCGCCCAAGATCCTGCCCTTCGCCGAGGATGTGTGGGAGCGGCTTGACGCCCTGCGCGCCTCGGGCAAGCGCATCCTGTTCGAGGGCGCGCAAGCGACCATGCTCGACATCGACCACGGCACCTACCCGTTCGTCACTTCGTCCAACACGGTGGCGGCGCAGGCCATGATCGGCAGCGGCATGGGCAACGGCGCGGTGGGCTATGTGCTGGGCATCGCCAAGGCCTACACCACCCGCGTCGGCGACGGCCCCTTCCCCACCGAGCTGACGGACGAGATCGGCCAGGGCCTCGGTGATCGCGGCAAGGAATTCGGCACCAATACCGGCCGGCGCCGGCGCTGCGGCTGGTTCGACGCCGTCATGGTGCGCCAGGCCGTGAAGCTGAACGGCATCGACGGCATCGCCCTCACCAAACTCGACGTGCTCGACGGCGAGAAGGTCATCAAGGTTTGCGTCGCCTACGAGCTCGACGGCAAGCGGATCGAGCGCTTCCCCTTCACCATGGGCGCGCAAGCCAAGCTCAGGCCGATCTGGGAAGAGTTCGAGGGCTGGAGCGAGAGCACGCAGGGCGCCCGCTCCTTCGCCGAGCTGCCGGCGACCTGCATCAAGTACGTGCGGCGCGTCGAGGAGCTGGTGGGCTGTCCGGTGGCGCTTCTCAGCACCAGCCCGCAACGCGAAGACACCATCCTGATGACGGATCCGTTCCGCGACTGACCGTGGAATACGTCAAGGAACTGGCCGCGCGGGCCCATCTGGGGAGCTGGGACTCGTGGAGCACGCAGTATCGCGTGCTCGCCGTGGTCGTGGGCCTGCTCGTCGCCTACTGGGCGCTCCGGGTGATGGTGCCCACGGTCCTGCGCATCCTGCGGCCCGTTCTCTTCCTCGCCATCGTGCTGGCCGCGGTCTGGGCGCTCTTCCCGGCCGAGACGTGCTCGATCGAGTTGCTGTCCAGGGTGCCACTCCTCTGCGTGCGCTGATGACTTCAGGCTGGCCGACGCGCGCCCTTGCGGCCGACGGGTGAAACGCACCTAAGAACGTTTCCTGTACAGGACCGTGACTCCTGTCGCTCCTGCGCATTTTGCACTACACTTTGCTTCCCTCTCACGCGGCGCTACGCTGCATCCATCTACTTGCTGAAGCGGGATGTGTGAGGGTGATGGCCTCGCAGCGTATTGGAGGTAGCCATGGCCCAGCCTGCACTGCTCGACACTCACGGCCTCGGCTGGAAGAGGTACACGGTCATGATGTCGAGGCGCTTGGCAATTGTCGCCCTGTCGTCCATCGCGGTGCTGAGTGCGCCGGTGCTGGGGTGGGCCGCGGAGGATTGCGTCATGACGGACTCGTCGCCGGCGGCGAACGCAGTGATCGGCAGCCGCAGCAGCGAGTTCTTCGTGCGGTTCGACCGGCCTGTCGACCATGTCCATTCGACACTCGACATCATGCGCGATGGCAAGTCGGTCGAACGGCTTCACCCGCGGCTTGAATCGGCACCCGAGGTCCTGTTCGCGCGGGCGCCTACCCTGCCCGCCGGGGCCTACAAGCTGCACTGGTCCGTGCGCACCATGACGGGCGCCGACGCCACGCAGGGCGATATTCCCTTCACGGTGAAGGATCAGCCGTAAGGCGCCGCCGCACCAGACACTCAGAGCGGGATGACGTTCCGCGATCAGCTGCCGTCGTCAATGGATGGCGGCATACATGATCTTGTCCTCGGTCGCCTCGGCAGCGTCGAATTCAGCGACGATGCGGCCGAGCCGCGCCACCAGGATACGGTCCGAGATGCTGAGCACTTCCGGCAGGTAGGAAGAGATCACCACCACCGCCTTGCCTTCCTCGGCAAGCTGGCGGATCTGGGCGTGGATCTCGGGGATGGTGCCGACATCGACCCCGCGGGTCGGCTCGTCGAAGATGACGATCAGGGGATCCTGCACCAGCGATTTCGCCACCACCACCTTCTGCTGGTTGCCGCCGGACAGCTCGACGATCTTTGCCTTGCGCTGGAGCGCGCTGATCTTCAGCCGCTCGACCCAATAGCCGGCCAGCTTGTTGCGTATCAGCCTCGACAGCAGGAAACGCCAGCCGGCCCTGGTGGCGAGTTTGCCGACATAGACGTTGTCGTCCACCACCATGGTCTCGAAATAGCCGTTCAGCTTGCGATCCTCGGTGATGTAGGCAATGCCGGCATCGATCGCCTGCTTCGGCACCCGATAGCGCACCGGCTCGCCGCGCAGCTTGATGGTGCCGCCGTTGATCAGATTGCGCTTCAGGGCCCCGAAGATGACCTTGGCGATCTCCGTGCGGCCCGAGCCGATCAGGCCGGCGATGCCGACCACCTCGCCGGCATAGACGGAGAACGACATGTTCTTCACCACCATGCCCATGGTGACGTTCTCGACGGTCAGCACCTTCTCGCCGCGCGTTGTGCGGGAGCTCCCGCCACGGGCCGCCCTGGCGGCACGCGCATAGTGCGTCTGGGTGATATCGCGGCCGACCATGTGCCGCACCAGCTTCTCTCGGGTCATGTCCGCCGTCTTGGCCGTCACCACCAGCTTGCCGTCGCGCAGAACGGTGATGCGGTCGGAAATCTGCAGGCTCTCCTCCAACGCATGCGAGATGTAGATGATGGCGACGCCACGGCGGCGCAGGTCGCGCACCAGATTGAAGAAGTGGATGATCTCCTCGGGCGTGAGACTCGCGGTCGGCTCGTCGAAGATGATGATGCGCGCCTTGTTGTAGACGGCGCGGGCGATCTCCACCATCTGGCGCTTGGCAGTGCCGAGCAGGCTGACCGGCGTCGCCGGATCGATATGGAAATTGAGCGACTGCAGCAGCTGCTGGGCCTGGATGTTGAGGGTGCGGAAGCGCGTCAGCAGTTTCTCGTTGCCGAGCTCGATGTTCTGCGCCGCGGTCATGGTCGGCACCAGGCTGGTCTCCTGGTAGACCATGCAGATGCCGGCAGCGAGCGCATCGCGCGGGCGCTCGAAATCGGCCGGCTTGCCGTCGACATAGTATTCGCCCGAGCTGAGCTTGATGGCGCCGGCGATCGCCTTGCAGAGGGTCGACTTGCCGGCGCCGTTCTCGCCGACCAGCGCGTGCACCTCGCCGGCGTGGAGATCGAAGTTGATGTCCTCGATGGCATGCACGCCGCCGTAGATCTTGCTGCCATGGACGACCTTCAGCACCGGCTCCACAGCCGCGACCGCTGTCGATACGGGAGCGGACAGCACCTCGTTCATGCGCGCCCTCCCGAACGGTCCAGCAGCACCCGGCCACTGCCCTTGGAGACGATCACCAGGCCCTGGGCGGTCTCGCAGGCCGCAGTGATGCCGTGATGGTGGCCGCCGACACGGCTGTGCAGGCTCTGCACCGGATCGCCGGCTTCGTCGATGCGCACGAGCAGGCCGTAGGAGCGCGGCGGCGCCCACGGCTTCTGGATGCCGAGTGCCTTGATCGAGCCGAACTGCATCGGCTCCAGGCAATGACCGGACGTGGCGAGTGCCGGCGCCACCCAGAGCGAGGGGTCGATGGTGCGCATCATCTCTTCGCGGAAATCGTCCTCACGCAGCACGAATTCGACCAGGTGGGTGCGCACGGCAAAGAAGCTGAGCCAGAAGCCGCCGCCCTTGGCCTTGGCCAGACGCGCCGGATAGCCAGGCAAGTTGGGATTGACTGCCGTCACCTTGCCGAGCCCGCGCCCCTGCAGCGGCGCCCGGCTTAGCCGGTGGTTCCAGCTTTCGGTAAACCAAAGACTCAGGTCATCGGCGCCAATCGCCAGGCCGTGGGGATAGTGCAGACCATCGAGCAACACCTCCGCCCGGTCGAGCCCCGGCCCACAGGTAACGAGGCGTCCGAGCCGATTCTTCTGCATCAGGTCGATGCACCAATCGTCCGGCAAATTCCGGCTGCTGCCATTGCTCACGAAGATGCTGCCATCGCCGCCGGCGACGACGCCGGTGAGGCAGTTGAGCGGCTGGTCGGCGACCTGGTTGAGCCAGCTCTGCCGGCCGGCACCGTCGACCGCGGCGAGTCCGCGGCCGGCGATGCAGACCAGCAGCCTGCCGTCGGGATGGAAGGCAAGGCCGCCGGCACTGCCGTCGAAGGTGGCAAAGACGCTGCGTTCGTTATAACCCTCGCCCGCCAGTCGCAGCACCTGCCCATTGCCGGAGACATAGAGCGCGCCGTCGCTGCCCTCGACTACGTCGTCGGCGCCGGGGATCGGCTCGCCGATCGGGCTGCAGGCATCCAGCCGGTCGTTCGGGCTGAGCGCGCCGTCCATCGAGGGAATCGCGTGCTGTTCCCGGTTGGGGAACAGGATCTGCTCCATGTCGCGGAGGAAATAGGTGAAGAAGCCCATGACTCGAACTCTCAGTGACGCCGCTTGGTGCCCCAGTAGGCCTCGTATCCGGTCCAGGTCGGATCGGCGCCGGCGAGCTTGATGCGGCCGATGCGGTTGTTCTCCAGCCCACCGAGATAGAGATAGCCCTTGTGCTCGCGCATCGAGGTCAGGGTCGAATGCGAGATGCCGGTCGGATCCCAGTAGGATTCGAGCACCTCGCCCCGCTCGGTGAACTTCAGCACGCAGCCGTGATTGAGGCCGGGCGCCAGCCATTCGTCGGTCGGTACCTGCTTCACCATGCGCAGGCGGAAGCCAGGCTTGCGCATGGCCAGATCGAAGGCCGGCGTGCGGATCCCGACGAGGGCGAGCCAATAGTTGCCGTCGGAGGCGCGGTTGATGTTGTCGCAATTGCCGGGAATCTCGTCGAGCACCACCTCGAGCCTGTTCTTGTCCGCGCCTTCGAGCCCGAGACGGAACACCTTGCACAACGAGGTGCTGGCGATCAGCACCGAACGACCATCATGCGAGACGCAAATGCCGTTCGGAAAATAGAAATGGTTGAGGACCGTCCAGGTCCTGCGGGTCGCAGGGTCGTAGCACACCAGTCGACCGTTCGGCCGTCCCTCCATGATGTCGAGGGAATTGGTCGTCGTCTCGTAG